>Ga0180437_10003523_pt1 | contig 23248 bp, 21 predicted proteins | sample SS_ome_4_FD_132410 | JGI IMG/M metagenome (GOLD analysis project Ga0180437, IMG submission 132410) | Hypersaline lake sediment archaeal communities from the Salton Sea, California, USA - SS_3_D_1 metaG | ecosystem: Environmental > Aquatic > Non-marine Saline and Alkaline > Hypersaline >...
GACGGGATGCCGACATATCACTTTGCCTGCGTGGTTGACGATGAGCTGATGCAGATTACTCACGTGATACGCGGCCAGGAACATCTGATGAACACGCCCGGCCATCAGGCACTTCAGGAGTCGCTGGGCTTCAGGACGCCTGTTTATGCCCATATGTCTGTAACCGTGAGCCAGTCCGGCGGCAAATTATCAAAACGGGAGAGGCCCAAAGTACTTCGAGAGGCGTTAAGCAATAAAGCCAATATTGAAATTGAAAAGCTGGCTGCCACAGCGGGTGTAACGGCGGATAAAGTTCACGATTTTATCGAGGGCGGGACGACTCTGGATATGGGCGAACTCGATGCCGTGGCGTTCGCTGCGGGTGTTCAGCTTCCTGAAATCAACGTAGTTGATTTTTTTAAGAGCGGGTATTTGCCCGAGGCGCTGGTCAATTTCATCGCACTTCTGGGGTGGAATCCCGGTGACGAGCGGGAAGTTATGGAGATTGACGAGCTTGTCGAGAGTTTTGACCTTTCCCGGATGACGAAGTCCAACAGCTTTTTCGACAGGGACAAGTTAGTTTCCTTCAATACGCAGCATACAGGTATGATGGATACCGAACGGTTGTCGGGTCATTTCAAAGATTACCTGGCGGCGATTGCTTCACCTGTGCGGCGGGCTGATGACAAACTTCTGGTGCGAATAATAAAGATATGCGAGGGCGCCCGCACTTTCGCTGATATCGAGCGGAAATCAAAGTTCGTTTTTGTCGGCGATGAGCAGGTTGAGTATGACGATAAGGCGGTAAAGAAGGTTTTGATAAAAAAAGGCGGGCTGGATATGCTGAAGGATATACGTGTAAGGCTTGCGTCTATGGATGAGCTGAGTGAGGAGGGTATCGAAGATGCGCTGCGTAAGCTTGCGGGGGAGAAAGGTTCAGGCCTTGGTAAGGTAGCCCAGCCGTTGCGGGTAGCACTGTGCGGCGGTACGGTGGGTCTACCTATCTTCGAATCGGTTGATATTCTTGGTATGAAAAGCACACTGGCCAGAATAGATAACACATTGAAAAAGTTTGAAACTAAATCCTGATAAAAAGAGGTCATTGAATGTCGTTACTGGTAACAGGCTCGATAGGGATTGATACGGTTAGGACGCCGTTCGGCGTCAGTAAGGATTGTCTGGGTGGTTCGGCGGTGTATTTCAGTATGGCTGCCAGTTTTTTCGCACCGGTCAGGTTGGTCGGTGTGGTAGGTTCTGACTGTCCTTTCGATTTTTCACAGGTTTTCCAGGGCAGAGAAGTAGATTTGCAAGGGCTTCAGAAACGGCCTGAGAGCAAAACCTTCCGGTGGAAAGGCTCATACCAGGATAAAATGGACGAAGCTGTTACCGAGGGTCTTGAGCTGAATGTTCTTTCTGAATCACCTCCCGAAGTTCCACCCCAATACCGTGACAGTGAATTTTTGTTTTTGGCCAATACGGCTCCCAGCCTTCAGATGCAGTTGCTTGAGCAGGTGGAGTCGTCAGCTTTTGTGGCGGCAGATACGATGAACTGCTGGATTGCTAATGAAAGAGATGGTTTAACGGCCCTGCTCGGCAAAATCGATATGCTGATAATCAACGAGAACGAGGCCCGGATGCTTGCCGGGGACAGTAATCTGGTAACATCGGCGAAAGGGATTATCGAGATGGGGCCATCAATTGTAGTAATAAAAAAAGGCGAGTCCGGTTCGATTGTGTTGAATAAGCAAGGTGATATGTTTATCCTTCCGGCCTATCCCGCATCTGTGGTTAAAGACCCGACTGGTGCGGGTGACAGTTTTGCGGGGGGATTGCTTGGCTATCTGGCGAAGTCCGGCAGGAGCGATTTTGGCTCTGTAAAAAAGGCGGTAGTTTATGGAACGGTTGTGGCCTCGTACACAATCTCGGATTTTTCACTGAACGGGCTCGGCGATATTACGATGGATGGGATTGAGCGAAAGGTCGAAGAGCTTCGAAAAATGACGGAGTTCTAATTTTGTTTTTCAGTAAAAGTGTCCTTCAGGAATTATGCGTTGTTTTATAGCTATAGATATTGGTGAGGAACTGAGAAAATCGCTGCGGCGATTTCAGGAGGAGCTTGCAGAAGGTGCAGGCGTCGGAAACAAAGGTGTTAAGTGGGTAAATCCCGACAATATTCATTTGACGCTCAAATTTCTCGGTGAAGTGGCCGGCAGCAGTACAGTCGAAGTTTGCAAAATAGTCGAGCAGGCCGCTCAGCGACACGACAGCTTTGAGCTGTGTATAGACAGGGTCGGTTATTTTACAGCCGGCAACCCACGAGTGCTGTGGGTCGGAGCGGCGGATTCCGGTCCGTTGAGCCGGCTTCAGCAGGACATCGAAAGTCAGCTTGCACAAGCAGGTTGGCCGACGGAGAACAGGCAGTTTTCCGCTCATCTGACGATTTGCAGGATAAAGAATCGAAAAGCCGGGCATAAGCTGGTAGAATTGCTCGACAGATATAAGGATTTCACAGCCGGGACGATTCAGGTTAGCAATCTCGTAGTATATCAGAGTCAATTGAGGCAAAAGGGCCCTGTTTACACTGCGTTAGGTAATTACAAATTTCAGGGTGTATTTTAATTGGAGAGAAGCGAAAATGCCAAAGTCGAAAAGTAAGCAAAAAGGTTCCTCTAAGACAGAGAAGGCTTCTGCTCTCGAGCGAGCGATAGCCCAGATAAAAAAGGAGTTCGGTGAAGGTGCAATTATGCAGATGGACGAGACCTGCTATGCCCGTATAGCCGGCATACCGACGGGGTGTTTATCGCTTGATATGGCATTAGGGGGTTCAGGAGTACCGAACGGCAGGATTACGGAATTGTTCGGTCCGGAATCGTCCGGCAAGACAACGCTGGCTCTTCATACTATAGCCGGTGCCCAGAAAAAAGGAGGTGTTGCCGCCTTTATCGACGCTGAACACTCTCTGGATACCAGTTGGGCGCAAAGAATAGGTGTTGACGTCAGCAGTCTGCTGGTTAGTCAGCCGGACACGGGGGAACAGGCGCTGGATATTACAGAGATGCTAATACGCTCCAACTCAGTTGATATTATAGTGGTTGATTCGGTCGCGGCTCTGACTCCGAAGGCTGAGATTGAGGGCGAGATGGGTGACACTCATGTCGGCCGGCAGGCCAGGCTGATGAGCCAGGCTATGAGGAAGCTGGCGGCTGTTATTAACAAGAGCAAAACCGCCCTGGTTTTCATAAATCAGATTCGGATGAAAATCGGGGTGATGTTCGGTAATCCGGAGACGACGACGGGCGGAAGAGCACTGAAGTTCTACAGTTCAGTGCGTATCGATGTGCGGCGGATAGGGACAATAAAAGACGACAACAACGCCATAGGCAGCAGGGTACGCGCGAGAGTTGTGAAGAACAAGATAGCCCCCCCGTTCCGCAAGTGCGAGTTTGATATTATGTTCGATTCCGGGATCAGTTACGAAGGCGACCTGCTGGATCTGGCGGTGGAGAGCAATATCGTCCAGCGAAGCGGAGCGTGGCTTGGTTATGGTGATATTCGGCTCGGCCAGGGACGTGAAAAGGCCAAAAGTTATCTCGCCGACAATAAGGACCTTTGCGATGAGATAAAACAAAAGGTTCTTGCAGAAAGAGGAGTTATCAAGGCCGGCGGTGAATCCGCAGGTAAATGAGTATAGATTCTGTCATCCTGTATTGGGAAAGACAAGGTGTTTTCGACTAACGATATCAGAAAAGCTTTTCTGGATTTTTTCACAGCCAAGGGACATAAGTTCGTTCCGAGTTCATCGATAGTTCCTGCGGGTGATGAATCACTTCTTTTTGCAAATGCCGGGATGAACCAGTTCAAGGATATTTTTCTGGGTTTGAAGCCTCCGCAATACAGGCGGGTGGTCAACAGCCAGAAATGTCTGCGGGTCAGCGGCAAGCATAACGACCTTGAAGAAGTGGGCAAAGACAGCTATCACCATACTTTTTTCGAGATGCTCGGGAACTGGTCCTTTGACGATTATTTCAAGGCTGAAACAATTCAGTGGGCGTGGGAGCTTTTTACCGAGGTGTGGGGGATAAGTCCTGATAGGCTTTGGGCGACAGTTTTCGAAGGGGACGAGGAAGACGGCTGTCCGCCCGACAGCGAAGCGAAATCTCTGTGGCATAAAATAACAGGCCTGCCGACCGAGCGTGTTATATATGCGGGCAGAAAAGACAATTTCTGGGAGATGGGCGAGACCGGTCCCTGCGGGCCTTGCAGCGAGATACATATTGACCTCGGCGCCGATGCCTGTGACAAGAAAGGCAGCCCCGGCCATAAATGCCGCATCAACGGCGAGTGCTCGAGATTCATAGAAATCTGGAACCTGGTCTTCATTCAGTATAATCGCGGCCAGGACGGCAGGCTGATTCCGCTGCGGGCAAACTATGTGGATACCGGTGCGGGGCTGGAACGAATTGCGGCTGTGCTTGAGAATAAAAAAAGCAACTACGATACCGACCTTTTTATGCCGGTTATCGATGCGCTTGGTGAGCTTAGCGGTGCAAAATATGGTTCCCGGCTGCATAATAAAAATGATAATGCCTTTCGAGTGATTGCCGACCACATCCGCGCGCTGGTGTTCGCAATAACAGACGGGGCGATGCCGTCCAATGAAGGCAGAGGCTATGTGATTCGCAGGATTCTTCGGCGGGCGTCAAGGTACGGCCGAGAGTTGAGTTTGCATGAACCTTTTCTGTACCGGCTTGTCCCGTTAGTGGTCGATTGTATGTCTGATGCGTTTGCCGAGATAAAGCAGCGGAGTGACTACGTCTCGACGGTTATAAAATCCGAGGAGGAAAGTTTTGGCAGGACGCTGGAGAAAGGCATTGAAATCTTCAACACGGCGGCTGAAAAGGCGGTTAAGAAATCTGACAGAACCATAAGCGGAGATGACGCTTTTCAGTTGTACGATACCTATGGTTTCCCGCTGGATTTGACGGAGCTTATGGCAGTTGAGCAGGGTTTGTGTGTTGATAAGGGTAAATTTAAAGATTTGATGAGCGAACAAAAAGAACGTGCCAGGGCAGCCCAGAAAAACTCTTCGATAGCGTCGGTAGTTTCGGAATCACAATTGCCCGCTACCAGGGATTCGGACAAATATCAGGCTGACAAATGCCGGGCCAGGATAATCGGCTGGCTGGACAATGAAGGTCTTAATGAGAAAGGTGCGGTGCCTGCGGATAAAGCGGTTTCCGTGATACTGGACAGGACGTGTTTTTACGCAGAAGCGGGCGGGCAAGTTGGTGACTGCGGGTTTATCGAAGCACAAGGCGGCAGATTCACAGTAGAAAATACGCTGAAAATCGCAGAGTGTGTACTTCATAAAGGCAAAGTTGCCGAGGGCAAACTGAGTGTCGGCGATGTTGTTACGGCTGGTGTCAGCAAGGACAGAAACTCAATCAGGAAGAACCATACCGCCACGCACCTTTTGCAGTGGGCGCTTCAAAGTGTGTGCGGCGGGCAGGTGCAGCAACAAGGCTCGCTGGTCGCACCGCAGTATCTGCGATTTGATTTTACGTACCCCAAGGCCCTTACCGGTGAGCAGATACGACAGGTCGAGGAGTTCATCAGGGAGAAAATTGCACAGGACGTACCGGTAACGTGTGTGGAGATGCCGATTGAAGAGGCGAAAAAGTTGGGTGCAATGGCGCTGTTCGGTGAAAAATACGGGGAGGATGTACGTGTGGTGGCGGTAGGAGCAAAACAGGCGCAAGATATCAGCGATGCCTTCAGCATGGAGTTCTGCGGCGGGACTCACGTGGCGGAGACAGGCCGGATTGGCGGCTTCAAAATCGTCAAAGAGGAAAGCATATCGGCGGGTGTAAGAAGAATTACCGCACTTACCGGGGCCGGGCTGATGGACTATCTCGAAAGGCGGAGCGAGATAGCAGGCAGGCTGGCGGAGAGTCTGAAAGTTCCGCCGGAACAGGTGCCCGAGCGTGTCGAAAAACTGATTAGCGATAATAAAAAGCTCGCGAAACAATTGAAGTCGGCGGTGAAACAAAGCGGTTCGGATACTCTTGGTGAGGCCCGGCAACTGCTTGAGAGCTGTGAAAAAATCGGTGGGACCTCAGTTGTAGTCGGAAGACTTTCATCTACGTCGATACAACAGGGGCGGGAAGCGGTCGATATGATAAAGAAAAAGGCCGGGTCGGCGGCGGCAGTTATCGGTTTTGCAAACGGTGACAAAGTTATGCTTTTGGCGGGCGTTACAGAAGATGTAATCAAAAATGGACTTCTGGCATCTGATATTGTCAAAACAATCTCACCTGTTATAGGCGGGGGGGGCGGCGGCAGGCCTCAGATGGCACAGGCTGGCGGCACAAAGCCGCAAGAACTGGATGAAGCCCTGCGGCAGGCGGCGGAGCTAATCAAAAAAACCCTTGCCGACAGATAAAGTCCGACTGCCAAGCAGGAAACCGGTGCGTGGATTATGTCCGGGGAAATTAAGATTCTGGATATTCGATATTGTTCCCGCCTGTCGGCAGTTAGGATTCGGGATTTTGTTCTTTGGGGTTTATCCGTTGTGCTGTTGTCTAATCTGGACGCTTCTGGCGTGGGCATCGAGGCCTTCCGCCTGTGCAAGGCGGATGATATGGTCGGCGTTTTCTGATAATTGCTTTTGGTCGTACCGTGTGATGCTGGTGGATTTGATAAAGTCGTTCGCAGTTAAAGCGCTGAAGAATCTGGCGGTCGTACCGGTTGGCAGGGTGTGGCTGGGCCCTGCCCAGTAATCGCCCACCGCGACGGGGGTATAGTCGCCGATGAAAACGGCACCAGCGTTCTCGATTTTTTGTGCTGTTTTGTCGCTCTTGTGCCCGCACTGGATTTCGAGATGCTCAGGCGCAAAATCGTTCGCTGTTTCAATCGCTTTGTCAAGATTATCAAGGACTACAATGCTGCTGAATTCGAGCAGGCTGGTTTCTGTTTGCTCGGCACGAGCGAGTTTTTTGAGCTGGTTTTTCAGCTCGGTCAGGACGTCTTTTGCGAGTCTTTTCGAATCGGTCAAAAGTACGGCACTGCCGGGGTCGTGTTCGGCCTGGCTCAACATATCGGCCGCCACCCAATCTGGGTGAGCGGTTTTATCTGCGATGATAACTACCTCACTGGGGCCGGCAATCGAATCGACATCCACCACGCCGAAGACCTCTTTCTTTGCCATTTGGACCCACCGGCTGCCGGGGCCGACAATTTTATCGACTTTAGCTACAGTATCGGTACCATAGGCCAGAGCGGCCACGGCCTGGGCGCCGCCTATGCGGTAAACAGTTCGGATTCCCAATTCGAAGCACACGGCTAAGATAACCGGATGAATTGTGTTATTATATCTCGGCGGCGAGACAACGGTAATTTCCTTCACGCCGGCCACCATAGCGGGCACCGCCGTCATTATCACAGTCGAAGGGAGCGGAGCTGATGCCCCTGGGACGCAGATACCGATTTTCTTTATCGGCAAATATCTGATTCCCGGATGAGAGTTCAAATCGAATCTGTTGGCGATAAAGATTTCGTTCTGGTATTTTTTTACGTTGTCGGCAGCCCGCAGAAGAGATGAGAGCAACTGTGGGTCAACTTCAGAGGCAGCTTTTTTCATTTCATCCGTCGAGATGCGGAACTGGTTCGGCTTAAGGGCGACGTTGTCGAATTGTTCGGTCAATTCGGCGAGGGCTGTGTCGCCGAATTCGGCAACCTGCCGGATAATCCTGCGAAGCTGGGCTTCATTCTCGCCGGCACTCTCGAACATTGCTGCCCGGACAAGCTTGCGGCGCAGGTCTTCCAGCCTTTTTGCAAAGGCCTGTTTATTTGCAAAAACGACAATTTCGTCAAGCCGCTTATTCATATTGTTTGCCTTCTGTCAGTTAAAGTTACCGCAGTCATACACTCTTGCCGCTCGCTGTAAGAGGAGATAATGTTTATCCTGATACGTGGTGACAATACCGGATATTCTGAATCGAATCGGGACGCGTTGTTCAAACTGCTGTTTTAAGGCGTTCTGCAAGGTGATACAAGGCAGCAATCTGAAAGAGACGGTGTTTATATTTCGTCCCAGGCCGTCCAGAGACAATATGTATCGGCCTGCTTGCTTTTTGACGATAAAGCCAGTGCGGTCGGCAAGTATGGAATCTTCCTTGATATTCATCGGTGTTTTTAGTAGTTGTTCGGACCGGATTATCTGTCGTTCCTCCATTTTTTTCAGGACTTCGTCGGGTATTGTAACGGCGTCATTCGGCTCGTTGAGATTCGGTTCGCCCGGCTGAGGTTTCTGCATTTTGTTTTTATCAGTTGGCGCGATTGGTAAAAAGTGTGTGGCGAAGATAAAATTTTTGTTGCTGAAGGTGGTAACCGTTCCCCACAGTTTGCAGGGCAGAGAGTTTTTGGCCCGGATAACGGCATTGATTTTGTCCAGTGTCGCAGTAGGCAGAAGCTCGATTTTATCCCCGGGTTCAATTCGTCCAGCTTCATCTGTCATATCCGCTTCAAATTGGAACCGGCCTGGTCCGTTGCTGTCGGCGCAGTGCACCTTTCCGGCAAGGCCGGAGATTGCATAGCCTTCGTACAGAGGTGTTGCGGCTCCTGCCTTGCAAGTGGCGGCTGAAGCTATAACCACAATTACCAATGCTAATGTTGTTGACTTCATCGGCATAAAGCAGCTCAGGATTTTACCCGAAGTATTCAACAAGCACATCAAGCACCTGCTCCGGATTATCAATCGATTCGACATACCTGCTGCTGGCTGGGTCGTTACCCGATATTAAGCTCATAAGCGGTTTCCAGAAATCGCCCATCAGTATAACCGGTTTGTCCTGATTTAGAAAGCCTTTGTTTTTGAGTTCCCATACCTTCGCAAGTTCGAGGAGTGTACCGGTGCCGCCTGCGCAGACGATGTATGCCCGGGCGATTCGGATAAGGGTATCGAGGCGCTCGTCGAGTGATTTGGTGTTTATCTGTCGGGTAAAGTAGTGGTTTGGCGTTGTTGATTCGAAGGCTGAGCAGGTTACAGCGACGACCTGCCCGCCGGCCTGGTTTGCGCCTTTCGAGGCAGCCTTCATTATTCCGCCGTATCCGCCGTTGCAGATAGTAAAACCTCGTTTTGCCAGTAAATATCCCAGCCTTTCCGCTCGTTTATAATCCGGCGATTCAGCCTTTATCCTTCCGGAACCGAAGATAGCGATAGCATTGTCATTCATTTACTTTTTGCCGTGTATAGTTAAGCCTTCCTCCGGCGAGCAGTATTTGTCTATCTCTTTTCGAGAGATTCAGTTGGCCGAAGAATTCAAATTTGCCTTTTTCCGCAACTATTTTTACCCTGTCGTCGTCTTTGACAGCCTCGGTAAGCCGTTCGATTCTCAGGTTCTGGCGGCAATCGAGTTTCTGGTAGTCTTGTGGATTGTGAAACTCTATCGGCAGGATACAGAAGTTGATGAGGTTTGCTTTGTGAATTCGCTCAATGCTCTTTGCAATCACCACTCTGACGCCGAGGTACATCGGGCAAAGTGCGGCGTGCTCTCTCGAGGAACCCTGGCCATAATTTTCGCCTGCTACTATTATCCCTGCAATGCGATTGTTTTTTAATGCTAAAGTGCGGTCGGCAAAGCTCTTTTTGCCCGGCTCATTAAAACACTCGAAGACCACGGCGGCATATTCGGGCACATTAGAGCGCAGCTTCAGATACTTTCCGGCCGGCATAATCTCGTCCGTGCTTACTCCGTCGGGACATTTTAAAAGGATTTGGCCGTCAAGGTCTTCCGGTAGCAGAGCCGGCGATTCCGGGACGACAATAGTTTTTGCCCGCAGTACGTCTATTTTGTCGGCCTGCTGCGGTGTCGGCGGTTTTTCCAGCAAGCTGTCATCAACGGTGAATTGGGCAGGCATCTCAATTCCGGGATACTTTATGCCGTATAATTGCGGTAAATCGCGTGGGTCCGTTATCCTGCCTGTCAGCGCAGAGGCGGCGGCGGTCTCCGGGCTGACAAGGTAAACCTTGTCAGCTGCTGTTCCGCTTCGGCCTGGAAAGTTCCTGTTGAATGTGCGAAGGCTTATAATATCGTTTGCCGGGGAAAGGCCCTGTCCGATACAGGGGCCGCAGCCTGTTTCGAGTATTCTGGCGCCGGCCAGAATCATATCGGAAAGCGCTCTGTTAGAAGCCAGCATATTCAGAAGGTCTCTACTGCCCGGCGCAATAGCCAGCTCCAGCGTATGGTGTATATGGCGGCCTTTCAATATTTGTGCCACACACATCAAATCCTGGTAGCTCGAGTTTGTGCAGCTTCCGATTATAACCTGACCAACGGTTGCGTTTTTTATTTGTTTAACCGGTTCTACATTAGCCGGCGAGCTCGGACAGGCCGCGAGTGGTTCGAGCTGCGATAGGTTGAGCTCAATGAGCCGGTCGTATTTTGCATCCTTATCTGCGGCAAGTGCTCTGAAATCTTTGCTGCGTCTGCATGCCTTGAGAAACTTCATAGTCTGCTCGTCGCTGCCGAATATACTGGCGGTAACGCCGAGTTCCGCGCCCATATTAGTTATCGTGGCTCTTTGGGTGACCGAAAGCGTTTCGGCGCCCGGCCCGAAGTATTCGACCGCCCATCCGACATTGCCTTTGGTAGTCAGGATACTCAAAAGCTTTAAGATAACGTCTTTTGCCGCCACCCAATGTGGCAGTTTCCCGGTCAATCTGACACCGAGGACTTTCGGGCAGATAAGGTAAAATAGTCCGCCTGCCATAGCACAGGCCACATCCAGGCCTCCCGCCCCTATTGCAATCATACCGAGTGCTCCACTTGTAGGTGTATGTGAATCGCTTCCGAGAAGAGTGGATCCCGGTTTTGCGAACCTCTCGATATGTACCTGATGACAGATACCATTACCAGCCCGCGAATGATATGCGCCTGATTTGGCGGCGATTGTCTGTAGGTAGAGATGGTCGTTGTGATTTTCCGGACCGAAGCCCGCTGTATTGTGGTCGATGTAGCTTACGGATGTGTCTGTTTTGACGCGTCCTGCGCCCATCGATTCATAAAGCAAAAAGGCAGTTGTTCCGGTCGCATCCTGTGTAAGCGTCTGGTCTATCCTGATGCCGATTTGTTCTCCCGCTGCGAGCCTGCCATCTTCGAGGTGTTCGGAAAGTATTTTATAAACAAGCGTTTCACCCATTAATTTTTCTCTCTCACTCGTGACCCGGTTTTTTGATATTATAAAGTGCAAAAGATGTTTTATAATCTAACATAAATGGACCGGCAGGACAAATGCCAAAGTTGTTTTCAGATTTCCGGCCCGTATATCTGCACCTGTGGATACAGCAACCTTCAGAGTGTAAAAGAAAGCGGCCCTGCAGCTTAGCTGCAGGGCCGCTTTAAAACACCTTTCGGCTAGAAAGTTCATCTCACTGCACTGCTGGGTTTCAAGCCTGTATCATCCTCCTGATGTTAAGTCGCTGCTGTCACCGTTTATCTCACTTACCAGAAACGCATCTTCAGTACCGCGCGGAAAAGTCTCCTGGTTCAAGGGTACGAAATCTCCCGGGCTTTGGCTATCTCCGAATTGCCTGCCCTCGTTTCCAGGGGGAGACTCACCCGGGTTTGTTGGCCAGTATTTATATATATTGTCGTTCAATATTCCGACGTTCGGCTTTTCGCACCATTGTACGCTTACATCCATCTTCAACACATTCTGTCCTTCGCGCCCATGCGATGCCGCATTCATAGTGTGATCAGGGTCCTGTAGATCATTATGGGCAAAATCGGGGGTTTCGTCATCGCCATCAGCTCCCTCGATATAGCTTTTTGCCTGTATATCGAGGTATGGGTTCCGGTCGGCACAAACCGGCATAAGTGATGATGAACCGGTATCGAGAGGATAGTTCCTGAGGATATTATAGTTGAAAGAAAACGGGAACTGATAAGCATAGCTGCAAAACGTACCCGGGGGCCTGGTTGTATCTTCACCAAAATCCCAGAGTTCGGCAGCATCGGTTGTGCTGGAGCCGCTATCAGAAACTTCAAATTCCTTTGCTGTATCCCCTGGACAGACGAATTGTTCTGCTGAGCCGTCCGCGTATTTGATCAGAAGATACAAAGCGGATGTTACCGTAGCCGTGCCATCCGCAAAAGCCTGTTCTCTGTCTTCGTGAGCAAAGTCGCTAATAATACCGTCGGTGGCCCATGTAGTATCGTAGAAACCTGGTCTGGGAAGCTCCTGGTACTTGTCTTCGTTGGCATAAATCATCATCGCTTTTCCGATACCCGACAGATTGGTACCGCAGAACACACGGTTTGCATACATCCTTACCCTGGCCAACGCAGGCATAAGGATGCTCATCAGCAGAGCGATGATGGCGATAACCACCAACAACTCAACCAATGTAAATCCTTTCTTTTTCCGTTTGTTTTTCATTTTCATTCTCCTTTCTCAATTTTTCCGGAGATTCGCATCACGACCGTCGTCACAGGTTTAAGAGAGGAATTCCAATTATACAATAAATCCGTCTAACTGAAAATTTCACCTGTTTGCGCAAATCTCCTTTTTTAATTTATTTCCGACGTCCCAAGGACGGCCGATTACGCACCGGGTTGCCGCTTACTGTAAACACACATTCTGAACTTCAGCGGCCGGGCAACAGATACTTTAGAAAAACCACTGGTTCATCTGTAAATACCAACGGCCCTGGGAGGGTAGATTTGGGGGGATGACTAACACAATTATGATGACGATTTAGATATAATTTTTATTCCAAACCTATCCATCCACGCTTAGCATAATATCACAAAAGATTTCTCCTGTCAAATAAATTTCGGCAAATTTCACGTTTTTCTTGAAATTTTTTTCCATTCGCATAATATGCGTTTTTTTACTATTTTAACAGGAGATTATACTGTGCCCCCAGAGGAAATCGCAAAAATCAGGGAAAATCTGGAAAAACACGCTCAATCCCATCTGCTCACATTTTACGATGAACTTGACGAGTTTCGGCGAGCCGAACTGCTGGCCCAGGTTCAGGAGCTGGACCTGTCGCAGGTCGACAGATGGGTGGAAAAATACGTCAAGAGCCCCTCAGCACACAAAATACCGGATAGATTCACACCCGCGGCTGCGTACGATACCACGCCGTCCCCCAGTCAGCGGCAGAAATATTCGGACGCCCTTGAGTTGGGCGAAGAACTTATATCCACCGGAAAAGTGGCGCCCCTGGTTGTGGCCGGCGGACAGGGTACGCGTCTGGGTTTTGACGGTCCTAAAGGGAACTTTCCAATAAGCCCCGTCAGTGGAAAAACACTTTTTGAGATATTTGCAGAGACTATTACATCTACCTCGAAAAAATACGGGGTGGAGCTGCCGTGGTATGTTATGGCCAGCCCGCTGAATTACCAGGCAATAAAGAAAGTATTCCGCGATAATAATTTTTACGGCCTTAAAGCCGACAATGTCTTCATTTTCCAGCAGGGCACGTTACCGAATTTCAGTTTCGACGGGGAAATTCTGCTTTCCGACAAGTCGCGGATTGCCCGCTCGCCGGACGGTCACGGCGGGATCATCAAGGCACTGCAGCGAAGCGGAGCACTGGCAGATATGAAAAGCCGTAACATCAAATATATCAGTTACTGGCAGGTTGACAATCCGGTCATTAAAATCTTTGACAGGCTCTTTCTGGGCCTCCACGAACTTGATAAATCCGATATGTCTTCAAAGGCTCTTGCTAAAGAACAGCCTTATGAAAAGGTCGGCAACTTCTGCCTTGCCGACGGCAAGGTTACTGTCATCGAATACAGTGACCTGAGCGACGAGCTTGCCGAAAAGACGAATCCCGACGGCTCACTGCTGTTCAATCTTGGCAGTATCGGCATCCACATAATCAATGTGGAATTTGTGGAAAGGTTGAATGCGCAGGCCTTTCTCTGCCTCTGCACCGGGCCGTCAAGAAGATTCCTCACATCGATTCGTCCGGCCGGTTAATACACCCTGAAAAACCGAATGCCGTTAAGCTCGAGAAATTTATCTTCGATGCCTTACCCTTTACCCGAAACTCGGTTATTTTCAAGACGGTTCGCCGGGAAGAATTTGCTCCGGTTAAAAACGCAACCGGGCGGAAAAGCCCCGAGTCAACCAGGCAGCTTATGGTTAATCGGGCAGCCGGATGGCTGGAAGCGGCGGGTATTCAAATACCTCGCAGACCGGACGGCCCGCCTGATTGCCTGATTGAGCTGGCGCCGAGCTTTGCCCTGGACGCCGACGACGTCAAAAAGAAAGCTCATCGGGTGCCGGTTATTAAGCGCGGCGGCAAGGTGTATCTGGACTGAAAGCCGGTGCTGCGTACTTCGGATGCCATCCAAAAAAGCCGATTCATACTTAAAGCCTGCACGCTGTTTTGTTATAGTATTCGTTTCGTTCATAAACCCTGTTGTGTTTTTATAGGTGATTTGAAATGGCCTTACCGGTTGCAGTAATAGTAGGTCGGCCCAATGTCGGCAAAAGCAGTCTGTTAAACGCTCTGGCCGGTGAGATGATAAGTATTGTCGAACCCACCGCCGGCGTTACCAGAGACCGCATAAGCACAATAATCGGTCTGCGGGAACGTTATTTCGAGCTGGTTGATACTGGCGGCTACGGGATAATCGACGCCGACCACCTCGCGGAAGATGTTACCAGGCAAATCAGGATTGCTATGCGCTCGGCCGACCTGGTCATTTTTATGACAGACATACGTACGGGGCTGACGCCTTTGGATAAAGTTATTGCCGATATTCTGCGCAGAGAGAACCTCGATGTAATCGGGGTGGCCAACAAGGCTGATTCAGCAAAGATGTTTCCGGAGGCAGCCGAGTTTTCCAAAATGGGCTTCGGCTCTTTCCTGTGTATCTCAGCGACCAACAACATCAATAAGTCCGTTCTGCTCGATAAAATCGGTGAGAAATTCCGGCATTTCGATGCCTCGAAGCCGGCTGAAGAAGACCTGAAAATTGCAATAACCGGCAAAAGAAATGCAGGCAAGAGCACTCTTGTGAACGCCTGGGTGGGCTGTGAACGAGTAATTGTCAGCGAAATTCCGGGCACAACAAGGGATTCGGTTGACGTCGGATTCGAGCACAAAGGCCGAGCTGTTACTCTCATCGATACGGCCGGTGCCAGGAAAAAAAGGAAAATCGCCGACAGTATCGAGTTTTACAGCCACGCCCGGACAAACCGTTCTATCCATCGGGCCGGTATAGTGCTTCTTGTGATAGATGCCGCTGTTCCGGTTTCCACGGTCGATAAAAAGCTCGCCCGGCTCATTGCCTCACAGTACAAAGCGTGTATTATTGTGGTTAATAAGTGGGACCTCGCCCGCGAGACAGCCTCGCCCGACGATTACCACCACTATCTGACGAAAGTCCTGCCCCACCTCAAATCCTGCCCTATTGTTTTTACTATCGCAATTGAAAAGGCCAATCTTGGTGGCCTGCTGGACTTGAGCTTCGAGATTTTTGACCAGGCCAATACGAACATCCCGACCCCCAGGCTCAACAAGGCCTTCGAGCTTTTACAAAAAAACAAGGCTGCAACAACCAGAGGCATCAGGCGTTCCAGACCGAAAATCTATTACGCCACTCAGATAGCGGTCAACCCTGTTACCATTTTGATGTTTGTGAACGACCCCCGTCTTTTCGAAAAGAACTATATGCGATATATCGAAAACAGTCTCAAGTCAATGCTGTCCATCGGCGAGGTGCCGCTCCGGCTTCTCAGGCGTCCTCACAGAACAAAATAGCGTTTTGCTGCAATGCCTCGCAGGGTCCCCGGCGGCATTATAGTTTTTCAAGGCGACATAACGGGGTTTTCAGCAGTGGAAGGAATCAGTCTAAACCTCGCTTCCACAGGAGTTGTCAGGAGTTCAATCTCGCCGGTCCGCACAAACTCCTCCGGGAAGTTATACAGCACCTTACGTACCAACTCCTCAGTACTCGTTTTATCTTTATCAAGTATGTAAAGTGTCATCGGAGGATAAGGCTGTGATTCATAGGCCTGCTTCGCTTCGGGACTGGCCGATATAGATATAGGGCTCATCACAACATTGAGATTTGTTATATCGACCTCGTAGTTCCCCTGCATAGCGGGACTCAATGCTATTGCAAGCGTGGCAGTTATGGAGTATTCTTTTTTCTTATCTTCTGCCGGCATCGTTATTTTCACCGCCATCGGCGCCGGCCGCTCGTGCCCCGGCGCAAACTCCGCATAAGCAGTTCGAATTATCGGGTTTACCCTCGCCTGGTCAATTTCCTGGTCGCTGAGTCGCACCTGTGCGAATTTCCGCTCGCCCTCCCAATCGGAAGGGACATACATATCAACAGTAGCCGGCTCAATCCTCGCACTGCTAAGCTCGTTGGCGTTGTCATCCATGCATTTGACCTGGACAGTTTTTTTGACCAGCTCCACCACATCCACCCTAAACTCGTCAGGCTCCACGGACCTGACAGTAAGAACAAGCTGCTTAACGAGACTGTTTTGCTCCAAAAAGCGTTCGGTTTCGAGGTCATATTGGCCTGGGCCTGTAATCCCCCGCTCACGCTCGACAGACAAGGGGAATTGCAGCTTCAAAGAACCTTCCTGCAGCCGCCTTTCAACAGCCGCCACCTTGGATGCAGAACCCTCGAATTCAATCTTGCCCAGGGAAAAGACCTGCTCGCCACTGAAGCTGACCCAGAGGTTCGGGTCTGTGGATTTCGAGACAGTTATGCAACCGCCCTGAGGTGTGAATTTTTCCGTTCTGGCAAGGTCGGCCAGGACCCAAATCAGAGCGGTCAGAAATATGACTATCAGCGTTTTGCTTATCTTGATTCTTCGCTTCATATTGCCTTGTTATTCTCCTGAGAAATCGTTTATTGATTAGCAATCACGCATAAAAGTTTTAACTCGATGCTTTTTTGTGCCGCTTGACCGGCCATTCAAAACGAATTCCCGCATCGCCTAAGGAGCTTGCAAGGTATCTGCGAAGCTCAGATTCCGACACATTCCTGGTTAATCCGCCGCCCTGCGCTGCCGAAACTATGCCGCTTTCTTCGCTGACCACAATGCAAATCGCATCCGAACCGCTGCTTATACCGATACCAGCCCGGTGACGAGAACCGAGCTGTTCATAACTGAGCCCCTGTACCTCGGCAAGCGGCAGCTGGACCCGTGCCGCCACAATTCTGTCGCCGCGAATTATCACAGCCATATCGTGGAGCGGCGTGCCCGGATAAAATATCGTTTTTAGTAAATCAGCGGTAACCCGGGCATCGATTCGAACGCCTGTTTCTATGAACTCGCCCAGCGCTACCTGCTTTTCAATAACTATAATTGCTCCCGTTTTCTCATCGGAAAGCTGATAGACTGCGGTCATTATCTCTTCTATAGTTCTGGATAAACGCTGAGATGAACCTGTCCAGAAGCGCGGCTGGCCCAGGCGAATCAACGCCCTGCGAATTTCAGGCTGGAAACCCGCCACTGCAATTATTAACACCCCAACCAGAAAGTACTTGTAAAGGTATTCAAGGCGGTCGAAGTGATAGCGTTCTACACCCATCTTCAGGACGACGAGCCCCGCTACCAGGATAAAAATGACTCCCCTGAATAATCGTTCTCCTCTGGTGCCTTCAAGGAAATCCACGGCCCAGTAAACAACCAGCCCAATCAGAAAAAGCTCTACCAGGATAACCAGCCGGTTAGATACCGCCAAACGGTTGAAATAATCGATAAGCACTTCCACAAAACAAATCCTTTTGTGAGAACCATTGATGGCTGATTTAAGGAACTCTAAGCTCTGTAAGAGAACTTGGTTCATCAGCCTGAACCGCCGTGTCAATATCTTTTATCAAGGCCTTGTGGTTAAGGCGCAAGTTGCGAAGGTGTCGCCTGCGGCCCTCCGCAGCAGTCTCTCCCGGCTGGGTACAGCCGGCCAGCAGGACGATGCAGCTTAACAGAACCATACAAACAACAATTTTAAAGCCGAAAGCAACCTTCATCACATTCCCCTTTTTACCCACCGACAGGTGGACTCATTTTTCGCCCGCCTCGCCTGTTTTGACGTCGAGGAGGCATTTTTAAGCCATTACCCCTCTTTAACACACACTTACAGGGGTAAAATTGTTACCCTAATCCAATAAACAGATTATATCAATTCGCAAAGCCCCTGTCAACGCAAAATTGCCTTGTGACAGCCCTATTTCGAATGGACCCCGGCTGCAGCCTGGCGCTTTTCCGGTAAGTTCCTTAGCAATAATCGCTGCCAACCGGTGTTGACAAACCCTCGCTCCGGCTCTTATAATGTGATGTGTCGGCGTCAGAGACGCCCGGACTGGGCAGCTTTGTTTCCTTTGAGAATCATTAACGAGAACAAGGACTATACTTTCTCTATGCCGGATGGTGAGTTGTTTTTGCCCTTCCCGGCGGATAAAAAAGGTTGACACCCTTCAGGGTGATAAATTCCCGCGAATAAAGTTATAACTGCTTTTCTTAAATCGCGTTGCCCGCGTATAAACGGGAAATTTTAACTGTGAGCAATAGAAATCACGTGGAAATTTGGTTGGTAATACCCGCCCGCTACGGTTCTGTCAGATTCGGCGGTAAAGTTCTCGCCAGAGAGACCGGCAAATTTCTTATCCAGCACACATACGAGCAGGCGTGTCTTTCAAGGCTTTCCAAAAGAGTGTTAATTGCGGCGGACGATGAAAGGATATGTTCAGCCGCCGGTTCTTTCGGCGCCGAATGCGTCTTGACAAGCCCGGAGCATACAAGCGGAACCGACCGTATCGCCGAAGCAGTAGCAGATAAAAACGTTGAGTTGGTGATAAACGTCCAGGCTGACGAGCCGGAGATTGACCCGGCCGATATTGACAGTCTTGCAGAACTTCTGATTGAAAATCCGAATGTGCCGATGGCAACTCTGGCAGCTGAATTCCAGAGTGTCGAACAAATCACAAACGGCGATATAGTAAAAGTGGTTACCGATTCTCGCAGCAGAGCGATATATTTTTCCCGTGCAGCAATTCCTTATGACAGAGGCAGGGCGGACCTGGGCAGGGGCGCCACTTCTGAGAGCTCTGCGAAACGGCAATTGGATGTTAAGCTTTACTTGCGGCACATCGGCATATATGCTTACAGGAAAGAGTTTTTGCTGGAGTTTACGAGGCTGCCGCATGGCAGATTGGAAAGAATCGAAAAACTCGAGCAGCTGCGGGCAATTGAAAACGGATTTGAGATTTTAACAGGCAAAGTAAAACATATTCCCAGCGGGATAGATACACCCGAGCAATACGCCGAATTCGTAAAGCGATATAAAAAAAGCCACAGAGCTCACAGAGATCACAGAGATATATAAAACAAAGAAAATATAATGGGCGATGACTTAACAAAAAGAATTATAGGCGCTGCTATCGAAGTACACAAAGAATTAGGACCAGGATTGTTAGAATCGATTTATGAAGAAGCTCTATGTTACGAGTTCAAACTTCGAGGAATAGAATTCGAGCGACAGGTTGCCACGGATATTGTTTATAAGGGTCATGTTATTAAAGGCCAAAGACTTGATTTGCTCGTCGAAAAAGAAGTGGTTGTCGAGATTAAATCAGTACGCAGAACGCCTGATACTGTAGTTTCACAGACTATTTCTTATCTGAGAGCAGTAAATCTTAAACGCGGCTTGATTATAAATTTCGGCGAAAAACGACTTGTCGATGGCATCAAACGGATCTCTGTCTGGTTAGCCGCTGAAGAAACAGAGAAAAATGTATTATAAGTTCTCGCAAGAAGAAATAAAAATGGTTTTAGAAATAATCAATACTATCGCAATTATTGCTGCTTCAGGAGTTGCAATATTTGGAATTAATGCATGGAGAAAAGAATTCCAGGGCAAACGTAAAATTGAACTTGCCGAGGATGCTCTTTGTCTTTTTTATCAGGCTGAGCGTGCTATCGAGGCAATTAGATACCCATTATACGATTTGGCACAAGGGCAAACCAGAACGCCTGAAGCTAACGAGACACCTGGGCAGAAGCAAGCGAAGGACCGGGCCTATGTAATCTTCAAGAAAATTATGGAACATGGTGAGATTTTTGACAAGTTGCATAAACTGCGATTTAGGTTTATGGTAAGCTTCGGTAAAGAAACTGAAAAAATTTTTAATGACTTAAAAAAAATAGTAGATGAAATATGGGTGTCTTCTAATAAGCTCGCAGAACTCTGGACCAAAAAGTTAGGATGTACAGCAACTCCGACTGATAAAGAGATAGAGATTAAGAGATACGAGAGAATTATTTGGAGTTATGGCAAAGATGACCCTGTTAAACTACGTTTAGAAAATATAATTTCTGAAGTCGAAGAACTTTGTAAGCCTATTATTTTAGGAAAAAAATAAATTATGTTTTTCTCTGAGTTCTCTGTGCCCTCTGCGGCTAATTAAAAAGGAAAATTTATGGCGAAAGACAAAGAATTGTTAGCTTCTGTCAGCAATATTTCGGCTGGGAGCGAGTTTTTCTCGCCGGTTCCGGAAGGCTATAAAAAGGGAAAGGCAAAATACTGCTTCGTCCTGGGTACGGTAATGAGCGGGCTGGGTAAGGGTATTTTTTCCTCCTGCCTGGCAAAGCTGATGCAGGACAAGGGCCTGAAAGTCGCCCCCATAAAGCTGGAGGGCTATCTTAATATAGATTCCGGTACGCTGAATCCGTTTCGTCACGGCGAGGTATTTGTGCTCGATGACGGAATGGAATGTGATATGGATTTGGGCACCTATGAGAGGATGCTCGATTTGGATTTGAGCGGGAATAATTTTACTACGAGCGGCCAGATATTCAACAGCGTTCTTCACAAGGAACGGCACGGCGACTACCTCGGCAGAGATGTGCAAATGATTCCGCACGTTACCGGCGAAGTGAAACTCAAGCTTCGCAATCTTGCAATGCAGAGCGGAGCCGATATGGTCTTTGCCGAGATAGGCGGCACGGTCGGAGACCTTGAAAACGCCTACTATATCGAGGCGATGCGGGAATTAGCCTACGAAGAGGGGCCCGGCAGTTGTTGCTTTATGGCTTTGACTTATATCCTCAAGCCTCAAACACTTGGCGAGCAGAAGTCGAAAGCCGCCCAACTGGGCATCAAGCAGTTAATGCAATGCGGGATTCAGCCTCATATAATCGCCTGTCGGGCTGCCAATCCCGTCAGTGAAAAAATTCGCCAGAAAATAAGCGTTTACAGCAATGTCCCAATAGGCAGAATCATTTCAGTGCCGGACTCGGCGAGCATATATAAAATACCGGCAATGCTACGGCAGGCAGGCCTCGATTTTGAAGCAGCCAGACTTTTGAAAATCGAAGACCGCATAAATCTTCGCTACGAGCGTAAGACGTGGAGCCGATGGTGCGACTTCACCGACAAAATCGATAGTGCGAAATATGATATTGATATCGGTATAACCGGCAAGTACACCTCTGTGCGTGACAGCTATGCCTCCATAATTAACGCCCTCGACCATGCGGCGTTGGCGCTGAGAGCGAAGGTAAATATAAACTGGATTGAGACTACCGATATAACCGACGAGAACGCAGCCGAGTCTCTTTCGCAGCTCGACGGCATTATAGTGCCGGGCGGTTTCGGGACAAGGGGGGCCGAGGGTAAAATAGCCTGTATCAGGTATGCGAGAGAAAACGACCTGCCCTATTTAGGCCTGTGCTTTGGCTTCCAGATGGCTGTCATAGAGTTTGCCCGCAATGTCTGCGGCATCGGGAAAGCCAACTCTACCGAAATTGACTCGGGTTGCTGCGAGCCTGTTATCGATGTACTGCCGGAGCAGAAAAAGCTGGAAGGGCTTGGCGGTAATATGCGTCTGGGCGGCAAGGATGTGGAGTTGAGGCCGGACACGCTGGCGTGGAAACTGTTCGGCAAAAAAGAATCGGTTAGATTACGTTTCCGGCACCGTTACGAAGTAGACCCGCGTTATATCGAAACCCTCGAGAGTCACGGCCTGGTTTTCTCCGGCAAGGCGCCGAATTATCCGATTATGCAGATTCTGGAGTTGTCTCGTCATCCATTTTTTATGGGCACACAGGCGCATCCCTGCCTGACATCACGGCCTTTGCGTCCTCAGCCGATGTTTGTTGCACTTACTGCGGCGGCAATGCAGAAACACCACCCCGGCGACAATCTGCCGGACGTCCTCCAGGCAGCCAAAAGGGTATGCAGTTGATTGAAGTGGGCACCTCTATTGCTCTTTGCACGGCTCTGGTTCTTTTGGCTTTTCGGCAGCGGCCCGTTTGAGTTATTTTTCAAGCTGTTTTATACGATTCTCAAGGTCGTGATTTTCTTCCATTACCTCTATGAGCTGCGATTTCATCCGCTTGTTTTGCTTTTCCAGCTCGCTGATTTTCTTCATCAAAGGCACTAATATACTGTCAACCTTTTCTTTAAGCCCTTTTTTGTAACGTCCCTGCCATAAATCATTTTGCTTCGAGCATTGGCGAAGTTTTTGCTCCTGCCGCTCAATCGTTTCCTGTTTTTCGTCCAGTTGTTGGCGAAGCTCGACATTTTTGACGGCAACCAGCCGGCTCTTCGTCTGATTTGTAATGGTCTGTTGTGTGACAGCCTCTTCCTGACAGCCCGCCATATAGACAAGTGCCACACAGGACAATGCCGCTGCAACGAAAAATCGTTTCTTGAGAATTTTCATTTCTTTCCCTTTCGTTTGTATTGTGCCGGCCTGAATTATTTCTCGTCTCATTTTGCCGCCGGCTTGAATATTAATGTCATCCTAATCAAATAATGGTTTTAATTTCCCTTTTTTTACCCGGCTGATATACTTTGCATCTGTCCATACGGCCAGTTCAAGGGTTTTTCTGCAGGGACAATCCTGACTGCTCAATTGCTGCGGGCCGGTATTTGTCAACAGGGCATCGAGCAATTTGAGCCCATTCTGGACGGCCGTCTGCAAATTTGCGATTATCTCAGCCAGCAGGTTTTGTTTGTCTTCGGCTGCCTTGTGTGGCCTCCAGCAATCATAGTCACTGACCAACGCCATGAGTGCATAGCAGATTTGAGCTTCTCTGGCCAGTTTTGCCTCAGGCATCGCCGTCATACCGATTAAATCACCGCCCCAGCTTCTGTGCATAAGCGATTCGGCGTGTGTGGAAAACTGCGGGCCTTCCATACATACATAAGTGCCGGCCGAATGGGCTTTACAATCCGTTGCTTTGGCGGATTTTAATATCATCCGGCTCAGACGCC
>Ga0180437_10003524_pt1 | contig 23237 bp, 18 predicted proteins | sample SS_ome_4_FD_132410 | JGI IMG/M metagenome (GOLD analysis project Ga0180437, IMG submission 132410) | Hypersaline lake sediment archaeal communities from the Salton Sea, California, USA - SS_3_D_1 metaG | ecosystem: Environmental > Aquatic > Non-marine Saline and Alkaline > Hypersaline >...
CGTTGAGAATCTCGCCGTCGTAGAGCAGTTCGCCCGCACTGCGCAGGATGGACACCAGGCGCGGACCGGCGTCCGGATCGATCGGGCCGTAAGCGGTCAGTTCCCAGGAATTCAACGTGCCGACGTTGCCCGAACTGGTGTCCGTGACCCGCAACGTCCAATCCCCCGCGGCCGATTCTCCCCAGTTGCGCGTCGAAGTGAAGACCCAACTGTTGTAACCTTCCACGTTGACCGGATCGTTGTGCACCTCGGCCAACACGGACTCGGTCCCGCCGGGGGATACGAGTACGACCTCCAACTCGCCCAGATTCTCGTGGTCGGCGTCGAACGTGACTTCGACGTACTCGACGCTCTGCAATCCTCCGGGCAGCGAAACCGTGGACGTGAGCAAAGACGAAGGGCCGTCCGGAATGGGCGTATTCAGCAGCGCCGATCCGGACCAAACCGAGTGTTCCGGCAGGACGTTTTGCCAACCGGTCGCCAGCGAAACGGCCGCTTCCGCGTCGACCACTCCAAACCCGTACTTGTGGTTGACGTAGCGACCGGCGGCGTTGAGGGTCCAATCCGCATCGAAGGGGTCCGTCATGGCGGCCGATTCCACCAGGATGTGCTGGACGTCGCGCCACGTCAATTCGGGATTCGCCTCGAGCATCAACGCAATCACACCCGATACCTGCGGGACGGCCGCCGACGTTCCGTAGAAGCCGGTGTCGTAGTCGCCGGTCGTGCTGCCGTCAAAGCCGGTGCGGTCGGTTGTGGTGATCCCTGCGGAGGCCTGGCCACCGTATGCCGAAATCAGCAAGGGGGCCCCGGGCTCCGAATAGTCAGCCTGGACGCCGTTGTGGTCCAAGGCTGCCACGGCGATCGTGAAGCGCGAGTTGGCGTACCCGTCGTAATTGACGTTGTCCGCGTCCTGCAGACCATCGCCGCCGGCCCACACGTAGACGCTCCCCTTTCCGCCGCGTCCGTTATTCACGCCGTCTCGAAGCGCCGCCAAGGTCAAGGGATCCGGGCTTTCGAGCCAGGCGACCCCGTCGGCCGGCCCCCAACTATTGTTGTAGATATCGATCTGTTGGTACTGGTACACCAGGGCATCGGCGATCATATCGCCGGTTGGAGTTTCCGAAGTAAGCCGCAGGGCCGCCAGGTTTGCCCCCGGCGCAACGCCAGAGACGCCCAGCGCGTTGTTGCCCTCCGCAGCCGCCACCCCGGCCACCGCCGTGCCGTGCCCGTCATAAGCAAACGGGGCGAGCGGATCGTCGTGCATCGGGTCGGCGTCGTTGAAGTTGAAGTCCCAACTGAGCGAATCGAGGTATTGGTGCAGCAGGTCCGGGTGGTTGTAGTCGAGCCCGTCGTCCACAATGCCGATGACCACGCCGGCTCCGTCGTACGAATCCCAAACGTTGACGACGTTGATGTCCGCCCCCGAGGTCCCTCCGCTTTGGCCCGTGTTCTCCAGGTGCCATTGGGCTCCAAACAGCGTGTCGTCGGGGGCCGCCTTGCTCTCGAACCGGGTCTTTACCAGCGGATAGAAGTAGGTAACGCCTTCGGTCGCCCCGAGCTTGGACGCCACGTCCTGCCAGCCGACCTCGCTGGAGAACCGCCAAATGGAACCGTTGCCCAGATTCGGAGCATCGCGCAGCACGTCGGCGCCCACCATCGGCGCGACGTCTTCCGAATCGTAGTTCGTGGAAAGACCGACCACCCAGCTTTCCACGGCCTCGAGAGTCTCCTCGCTATAGCGGTCCAGGTTGCTCGCCTGCTGGATGGCCAACCCCAGGGTGTGATCCCAGATCGGATCGTCGTCGAGGCTGTGAGGGCTGATGCTCAGGAGCACTCGATCTTCGAACTTTTCCAGCCGAAGGTCGCGCTTCTTCTGGTGGGACGGCCGTCTTCTCAGACCCCGGCCAAAGCGGCGGCGTTCCCATTTCTCTGAGAAACGGCGCAACGAATTCCAGATCCCCATGGATCCATCTCCTTTGAGTCAGTTACCCGGCAAAAGCTCTGCAGGTCGTTCTGTTCCGATGCGAGAAAGACGCATTTATACGGGCGCGTCCATAATCATTCATTAGAATCAACACGACCGGAAAAATCAACCAAAAATCAACTTGCATTTCGGCCGGAACCCTATTCCCCTGCCCCTTTTACGCTGGTCAAATCCGACGAACGTCGCGTACGGCCACAGCCGCTTTTTTTTGGATCGCGTGGCGCAAGTCGTTTTTCAGCAGGAAGTTGCGTCCCGGTGCCGTGAAGCGAGGAAAACACCGCTTGAGAATGGGGGTTCCCGCCGGTACACGGACGGTGCCTCCCGATTGCCACGCCGAGTGGAACCACGTGCGTAAGCTCCTGCCTGGCCAAGCAGTTACGCACCGAACGGCGATTCGCGCGGCTGTGTAGATTGCCCTCAGCCAACAGATTACCAGAAAACGGCCGTTACCGCAAGCGTTGCGATGCGGTTCTTTGATGGTGAGCACCCCCCTTCCTTTCGGGGCCGAGGGGTGGAATCCTCACCGCCGGTCTCGTGTTTACTCCGATTCCAATCCCAGCTGCAGCAACCTCCGATACAGTCGGGGGCGCGATACGCCCAAAAGTCGGGCAGCCTTGGCCTTGTTGCCTTTGGCCTGGGCCATCGCGCGGCGGATCAACTCTTCCTCAACCTGGGCAAGAAACTCGTCCAGCACGATCGCCTCTTGCGGCCGCGGTGGCCGGGCAACCGCCGTGGCGGCCAGATGGATCCGCTCGGGCAGGTCGTCGACACCGATTTCGGGGCCCGCCGCCCGTTGGTGGGTCTGGCCGACGACTTGGGCCAACTCGTCCACGTTGCCCGGCCAAGGATACGCGTCCAGGGCGTCGAGTGCCTCGGGGCTGAAACCACCCAACTGCCGGCCCCCGGCGGCGTTGGCCTCTTCAAGTAACAGTTGGGCGAGTAAAGGGATGTCCTCGCGCCGTTGGGCCAAGGAAGGCAGTTCGATGGTCAACGTGCTCAGCGCCGCCGCCAAATCGGCCCGGTATCCCTTCTCGCTTACCAACTCCCCCAAAGGTCGCTCGGCCGTCGCGATCAGCCGCAACGGGAACGACTTGCCCAGGAACAACCCGGCCAGATCCTCCTGCGCATCGAGCGGGAGATGATCAGCCTCGTTCAACAGCAGCGTGCTTTGGGCGGCCTCGTCACCCAGCGGATTCTTGGTGGCCAGCGCCGTCACGGTCGAATGGATCAGTTCGGCTCCCAATACCGAACAGGCCAGCGGAATCAGCGAGCCGAGCGGTTCGCCGCTGCCGCCGTAGTGGATCGCCGCCGCCGTATGTTGGCGACCGCTGCCCGGGGGGCCGACCAACAACACGCTGACGCGACTGCCGGCGGCCAACTCGACCAGCTTCTGCACGCGGCGGATCGCCACGCTCTCGCCAATCAGCCGGTCCGCCCGATATCGCGCTACCGCCTGAGAGCGAAACCGTCGAACCTGCTCGTGCAACTCCAAGGCCTCGGCTTCGACGCGCGGTTGCAGAGGTGCTTCGGCATCGGCGAGTTCCGGTAGATCTTCGAGTTGCAGGATGGCGACCAGGCCGATCATATCCTCCGGGCAAGTGCCCAGGGGAACAAACCTCGCCCGGCGACGGACCAAGCGACCGGGCCGGGCCTCGCGCGAGACGACGGTCGTCACCTCCCGGCCGGCCAGCAATTCCGGTGGGGGGCAGAGTCGGGCGGCCACGGCATCGGGGCCCGTCATCTCGGGGTCGCAATGATACGTGCACCGCGTGCCGAGCAACCCTTCGGCCGCCTCGCCCAGCCAATCGTGGCAGGCTCGGTTGAGGAAAATCACGGTCAACTCGTCGTCCAGCACGTAGATCGGCTGGCGTGCCGAGTTGAGCATCTTGGCCAGTTCGGTGGCGGTGATTCGCGGTCGGGCCATGCCTTGGGCGGCTGAAAGCGTGCCGTTGGATTCTTCCGAAAGACCCCACAGTAGGGCGACATCCCTGTGTCGTTAGTGTGTTGTATAGCAGGAAACGAGCCGGAAGATAAGCCCGCTGCCACTTCGAATATAAAGCCGCGACCGGCGGTCGCGCCCGAACAAGAGGAGCCGGCGCTATGGGTTGTCGCGATCGCCACTCGGGGTTATGTCGGTCGACGCGATCACCGGCGGTGGCTCGATGACTCGGGCGGCGGCTTCTGCACCTTGGCTGGCCTTGTCCGATTCCTTCAACAGTGGTCCGGGAAGCAATCCGATCGCGATGGTCAGCACCACGCTAGCGGTCACGGCGCACCACGAGCCGATCCGTCCCTGGGTCTTCGGCACGGCCAGCGGAGTGCGGAAGAACATCACACCGACGATCCGCAGGTAATAGGCCGCGGCCACGGCCGCGTTCAGCGCCCCAACGATGGCCAAGGTCAGAAACCACGCCCGCAGCGTCTCCGCTTCCAAGGCAACCCAGAGGGCGCTTCGGAACAGGACCAGCTTGCCCCAGAACCCGGCCAGCGGCGGAATGCCCGCCAGGCTGAACATGAACACGCCCAGCGCCGCGGCCACGAACGGCCGAGTGCGTCCCAGGCCGGCCAGTTCCTCGACGGCGTCGATTTGCTCGTCCCGGCGTCCCAGATAATCGAGCACGGCGAAGGTGCCGACTGTGGCCACCGCATAAACGCAGAGATAGAAGAGCAGCGCGCTTAAGCCGTCCCAGTTCCAGCCGGCCGCCGCCGCAGAGGGGCCCAACGCGACGGCCAGACCGATCAGCATATAGCCGGCGTGGGCAATCGACGAGTAGGCCAGCAGCCGCCGGATATTCTGTTGCCACAGCGCCATGAAATTGCCGAAGGTCATCGTCAGCACGGCCAGCACCAGGGCGATCCTGCACGCGTGCGGCGCCATGCTCGGCATGGCCAGCACCACGATCCGCGCCAGCACTACCATGCCGGCCGCCTTCGGCACCACCGAGAGCAACGCGGCGTTGGTCTGCGTGGTTCCCTGGTAGACGTCGGGGGCGTAGAAGTGAAACGGCACCGCGGCGATCTTGAAGGCCAACCCGGCAAAAACCATCACCAACGCCACGTTCACCAGCAGGTCGAACCCGGTCGCCGTACCGTGCGGATCGGCCAGCGTGGCGCCGATCTTCGCCAACTGGGTCTGACCGGTCGTCCCGTAAAGAAAAGTGAACCCATACAGCAGGATCGCCGAGGCGAGGATGCTCAAGAAGAAATACTTGACGGTCGATTCCTGGGACGCGGCGTCGCGCCGCCCGAGGTACAGCAGGATGTAGGTGGGAATGGAAATCAACTCCAGGCCCAGGAAGATCAGCACCAGCTCGCCCGCGCCGGAGACCAGCATCAGCCCGGCGATCGCCAGCAGCAGCGAGCCGACGTACTCGGGCGTTCCGCCGCCGGCCAAGGGGCGGGAAACCAACAGGGCGAACAGCGCGCCCAGAACCAGCGCCAGCCATCGGGCGTAGTAGGCCAGCGAGTCGATGGCCAGCGGGCCCTGGGCCGACGCGGCGCCCCCTTGCATCCACAAGGCGGCCGCCGTGGCCACGATTCCCGCCCCGGCGATCCATCCCCAATGCTTCCACCCGTCCGTGAACGCCCCGGCGATGTAGACCGATACCGCCACGGCGATCAGCACAATCTCGGGAATCAGCATCTGGACCGTTTCAGGGGACACGCGTCAATTTCCTTTCGGCCGGTGCATCGGGTATTGGGTTGGGGCATTCGAGGCCGCAAGTGGCCGGACTGCCTCGGGATGCGCCGCCAGCGACTTCTCAAGCGCTTCTTTCGCCTCGACCGTCAGCTGGTTGAGCGTCGGCTCCATGCGGTCGAGGAAGAACCGGGGCTGCACGCCGATCCAGACGACAAACACGGTCAGCGGGACCAGGGCCATCACCTCGCGGAAGCAGAGATCGCGGACCGGCGGATCGGACGGGTCGTGTTTCGGCTCGCGGACCGGGCCGAAGAACACCCGCTGCACCAGGTACAGCATGTACCAGGCCCCCAGCACCACGCCCGAGACGGCCAGCACGGCGATCACCAGGTATTGCGTGCCGCCGGTGACCGACATTTCGGCCCAGCCCCGCTGGAACATGCCGATCAGCAGCAAAAACTCCCCGGCAAACCCGTTGAGGCCCGGCAGACCCACGCTCGATAAGGTCATCACCAGCATGAAGAAGGCCAGCACGGGCACCTGCTTGGCCAGGCCGGCCAGGTCGGCAATCCGCCGCGTGTGGTAGCGTTCGTAAAGCATCCCCACCAAGGCGAACAGTGCCCCGGTGGACAGCCCGTGGTTGATCATCTGCAGCGTGCCGCCCTGCATTCCCAGTGGATTCAGCGCGAAGATTCCCAGCATGCAGAAGCCCAAATGGCTCACGCTGGAGTAGGCGATCAGTCGCTTGATGTCGCTTTGGGCCAACGCGACCAGGGCCCCGTAGATGATTCCCGCCACCGACAGCCAGAGCAGCCACGGCATGCAAACGACGGTCGCCTCGGGCAGCATCGGCAAACAGAACCGCACGAACCCGTAGGTGCCGATCTTCAGCAGCACGCCCGCCAGGATCACGCTGCCGGCCGTGGGGGCCTCGGTATGGGCCAACGGCAGCCAGGTGTGCAGCGGGAACAGCGGCACCTTGATCGCAAAGCCGGCAAACAACGCCAGGAAGATCCAGATCTGCAGCGTTCGATCCATCGGGTGGTCGGCCAGATACTGCGTGAGCATCGGGATCGAAAAGGTCATTTGCTCGGCCGACGAGTCGTAATAGACCCACAGCACGATGGTCAGCAGACCCAGGAACGTCAGCACGCTGCCGGCCAGGGTGAACAGAAAGAACTTGATCGCTGCGTAGCGGCGCTGCTCGCTCCCCCAGATGCCGATCAGGAAGAACAGTGGGATCAGCGTGAATTCGAAGAAGATGTAGAAGAGGATGATATCGCGGGCGACGAAGACCCCCAGCATGCCGGTTTCCAGCAGCAACAGCAGGCGATAGAACATGGTGGCCTGCTGTTGGATCGCCTCCCAACTGACCAGCACGGCGGTGACCATCAGCAGCGCCGTGAGCCCGAACAGCCAAAGACTCAGACCGTCCAGCGCGATGTCCAAGCGGACGTCGATCGGTCCGCCCAGCGAGCCGAACCAGGAGCCGGGCTGCCTGGCGAACTCATCGGAGCCGATCGGATAGTTGACGACCAGGATCACCGCCAGGGCGAGCGTGAGCAGCGTGGTCACCAGTGCGGATTGCCGCACCGACTCGCGCTTCCCGCCGAGCACGGCCGCGCCGAACAAGGGTAAAAACACTGCGATCAGCAGCAAGGCTTCCACAATCGCTTCCTTACCTTAACAACGTCCCGATCAACACCAACAACCCCAGCACCATCGCCAGGGCGTAAAACTGGAGCATGCCGTTTTGCAGCGGGCGCAACGCGGCCCCGATCCACTTGGGCAGGATTCCACAGAGGTTCACCAGCCCGTCGATCAGCACCCGATCGACCAGATAGCTCAACCAGGCGATCACGCGCAGCGGCCAGACGACAAACACCATGTAAATCTCGTCGAAGAAGAACTTGCCGTGCGAAAGGCGATAGAGCATGGCCGCGTCCATCGCCTGGGTCAGCCGCTGCAGCCACTGCCGCTTGCCCAGGTAGAGCAGCAGCGCCAACGCGACGCCGCTCAAGGCGATCACCGTGCTGAGAATAGCGACTCCCAGATGCGACACCCCGTGTTCGCCCGTTTCCGTGCCGGCGGCTTCCACGACTGGTTCTTCGGCCCCGGCGGTCAAATAGGCGACGGACGGGGCGTCCTCTAGGAAGCGCTCGAAACTGCCCGTCAGCTCGAAAAACGCCCCCACGCCCAAGGAACAAATCGCCAGGATCACCAGCGGCACGGTCATGCTCTTGGGCGATTCGTGGGCATGATGGCCGGCCTCCGGCGGAATCTGCTCTTCGCCGTGGAACGTGAGCAGGTACGCCCGAAACGTGTAAAACGCCGTCAAAAAGGCCGTAAACAGGCCCGCTATGTACAGCAGCGAATACAACAGACGCGTTTGCTCGCCGAAGGCCTGCTGGTGGGCCTGTTCTCCCACGGCCACCAGGATCAGGTCCTTGCTCCAAAATCCGGCAAACGGAAAAATCCCGGCCAACGCCAGGCAGCCAAACAGGAAGGTCCAATGCGTCACCGGCATCAACCGCCGCAGCCCGCCGAACCGGCGCACGTCGATCACCCCACCCATCGCGTGCATCACGCTGCCGGCGCCGAGGAACAGCAGGGCCTTGAAGAACGCGTGGGTAAACAGGTGGAACATCCCGGCGGCGGCCCCCGCGGCGCTTAGCAGCGTGACGGTTCCCAGCCCCAGGAACATGTAGCCGAGTTGACTGATCGTCGAGTAGGCCAGGATCCGCTTCAGGTCGGTCTGCGTCAGGGCGATCAAGGCCGCCAGCAACGCGGTAAACCCGCCAATGGCCGCGACCACTTGCGGCGCATATTCCGAGGCCACGAACAGCGGCAGGCACCGCGTGACCATGTAGACGCCGGCCGTGACCATGGTGGCCGCGTGGATCAGGGCGCTGACGGGCGTGGGGCCCTCCATGGCGTCGGGCAACCAGACGTGCAGCGGGAACTGGGCGCTCTTGCCGCAGGCTCCCAGCATCAACAGCAGGCAAATCGCCGTGGCCAACGCCCCAGTGGCATAGCGGGGCGCACCTTCTGCAAGCTCTTCACCCCGGTCGAGTTGCCGCTGGCTCTTCAGGATCGTTTGCCCCAACACGCCCGGCTGTTGGCCGACGACCCAAGCATCTTCGGCAACCGCCGCCGATTCGGGCACGACGCTGGTTTGCGTGACCTCCTCCCCGGCGACCGTGACCGTTTCCTCGACGACCTTCACGTCGTGGAAATTGAGCGTGCCGTAGTTGGTCCAGAGCAGAAACAGACCCAGGGCGAAGCCGAAGTCGCCGATCCGGTTGACCAGAAACGCCTTCTTGCCGGCCGCGGCCGCCTCGGGTTTCTGGAACCAGAAGCCGATCAGCAGGTAACTGCACAACCCGACGGCTTCCCAGAAGACGTACAGCAACACGAAGTTGCTCACCGAGACCAGCATCGTCATCGAGAAGACGAACAGGGGAATGTAGCTGAAGAACCGCCAGTAGCCCGGGTCGTCGTGCATGTAGCCGATCGAGTAGATCGCCACCACCAACGAAACGAACGTGACCATCGCCAGCATGATCGCCGTGAGGGGATCGGCCCGCAGGGTGACGTCGACGTGGAAATCGTACCACGCCGTCTCGTTCGGCCGTTGGTAGGCCCCTTCGACGGCGGCCCACGTCCAAAGGGAATAGACCTTCTCATAGCCGACAGATGCCGTCTCTTCGCCGTGAGTTTCCGCCAGCTCGGTCTCGCGACGGGCCTGATCGATGCCGCTGTGAACCTGGTAGACCAGGGCCAGGCTGGCCAGGCAGGACAGCCCGATGGCGAGGACCGTGGGCCAATGGCTCCGGCCGCGCAACACTCGTTCACCCAGCGCGGCGGTCAGCAGCGTGGCCGCCAGCGGCAGCGCCGGAATCAAGATCAGGAGTATCTTAATCGTATCCATACGTGCTAGGGCTTACGGCGATAGTCGGTCTTTTCGGGAGAAACCTCGGCCGTCAGACCGGCGCGGGCCAGGCTGGGCCACGCTTCCGGCTTCTCGGAAGGCTCCTCGGGAACTTTCTCTTCCTCGAACTCCGGTTGGTTGTCTTCGCGCAGCGACTGCCAAACGGCCACGTCCAGCTTGCCGACCCGGCGGACGAGCATCAGCACCAGCGCCAACGCGATGGCGGCCTCGCAGGCGGCCACCGCGATGATGAACACCACCAGCATCTGGCCGCCGAAGTCGTTGTGAAACCGGCTGAAGGCCACCAGGCTCAGCGACACCCCCTGCAACATCATCTCGGCACAGAGGAACATCACGATCATGTTCCGCCGGCTGAGGAACCCGACGGCGCCGAGGCCGAACAGCACGGCGCCGACGATCAGGTAGTTGTGTAACAGGGCGATTTCGGGGTTCATGGGACGTTTCGTAAAGCGTTGTTTCACAAGTGTTTATGGCCAAGCGCCGGCGGCCGTTACTGCTGCTCCGGTTTGGTTTGGGCCACGATCACGGCCGCCCCGACCAGAGCGACCAGGAGCAACGTTCCGGCCACTTCCACGGCGATCAGGTGCCGGCCGAATAGCTCCGCGCCGAAGTGCGCCACGTGGGCATCGGCCAGGACGCCGTCGCTTCGCGGTCCGGCGGCTTCGGCCGCCGTCACCAGCGCGCCGCCTTGCTCGCCGTGCAGGGTCAAGACGTCGGCCACCGTCATCGAGAGGATCCCGATCATGACCACGCCCGTCGCCGCGGAAACGAGCGCTTCCCAACTGGAGCGATCGTACACGGCCCGGCCCCGCGGATGCGCAAGCATCAGCACGAATAAGAAGGTCACCAGGATGGCCCCGGCATAGACGACCACCGTGGCCACGGCCAGGAACTGAGCGCCGGCGAACAGGAACAGCCCGGCGGTGCCCAACAGCGACAGACCGAACCAGATGGCGCAGTAGATCGGATTCCGCAGCGTGACGGTTGCCACGGCCGAGACGACCGTCACGCCGGCAAGCATGAAGAACACGCCCTCGGCCACCCAGCGTTGCGGGCTTTCCATCCCTTCGAGTCTGAGGAGCTGGGAAGCCCCCAATCCCAGCGCGATCGCCATCAGCGGCACCCCCAGCGGCCAGCCGCCGCGGCCGCCGCGCGGCAACAGCAGCCACATACCCACCGCGCCGGAAAGAACGGCCAGCGTGAAGATCCACTGCGAGTCGATCACGGCGTCTCTCCCGGCTGAGGTTGCTGGGGCGGGCTGTTCGACGGCATGGGCTCGTCATCCCTGGTACGATCGTAGACGCTCAACAGCTTCTCCTTGTCGAAGATCATCTCTTCGCGGCTCCTGCCCGAAAGGTCGTACAGGCTGGTCAACTCGATCGCGTTCACCGGGCAGGCCTCTTCACACATGCCACAGAAAATACACCGCAACTCGTCGATTGTGAAGGACTGGGGGTATTTTTCGCGGTCGGGCCAGGGGCTTTCGGCCGCCACGATGTCGATGCAATGGGCCGGGCAGGCGGTGGCGCAAAGAAAACAGGCCACACACTTCACCCGGCCTTGCTCGTCGCGGTTGAGCCGATGCACGCCGCGATAGATCAACGGGTCGGGAATTTCGTGGCGCTCTTCGGGGCAATGGACCGTCAGCTTGGGACCGAGCAGGTGCCGGATCGTGGTCGCGATTCCCTGGAAGAACAACGGCAGGTACATCTTGCCCGTCGTCCCCAGCTTGGGCTCTTCGATCCACGCGATTCTCTGGTCGTCTGATTTCATGGCGATGTGGCCCCCTCGGCCTGATGCCCCGAAGTCTCGGGGCCGCGCAGGGGACGATTGTCGAAGTTGGTTGCCGCACATACCGTCACGACCAGCCACGAGGCGATCAGCACCACCCAGCCGACGGCGGCCATGATTCCGGCCTCCGGCAATCCCGTCAGTGCGGCCAGCCGGTCGCCGTATTCGATCCACACGGCCACCACCACCACGTTGACCAGACCCAGCGGCAGCATCACCTTCCAGGCCAAGGCCATCAACTGGTCGAAGCGGAACCGGGGCCAGCTCCATCGGGCGATCATGAAGAACAGGATCACGCCCATCACCTTGGCCAGCAACACGAGCACCCGCAGAATCGCCTCGACCCACGTCACCTGCTCGCCCGAGCCGGTCAGTCCCCAGAGGTGCCAGCCGCCGAAGAACAGGATCACCATCAGGAAGGCCGCGGTGATCATGTGCAGGAACTCGGCCACCATGAACATCATCAGCTTCATCCCGGAATACTCGGTGTGGTAGCCGGAGACCAACTCCTGCTCGGCCTCGACCAGGTCGAACGGCAGGCGTCCCGATTCGGCGAAAGCGGCCACGAAGAAGACCAGGAACCCCAGCGGCTGGATGAAGACGTTCCACGCGCCGAGGTGGGCCTGCTGGTTGATGATCGCGTCGAGGCGCAGCGAGCCGGCCAGCAACACCACGCCGAGAATTCCCAACCCCAGCGGCAACTCGTAGGAGATCAGTTGGGCCCCGGCCCGCAACCCACCGAGAAAGCTGTACTTGTTGTTGCTCGACCAGCCGCCCAGAACCGCACCGTAGACGGCGATGCCGCCGACGGCGAAGATGTAGATCATGCCCACGTCCAGCCCGGGCGTGGCCACCAGTTGCACGTTCTGCTGCTGATATTCCGGAAGCGCCTCGGCCCCGAACCATTGGACCATGGTATGGTCGTACTCGGCCGTGAAGTCGAAAGGCAGCACGCTTCCGAACGGGATCACGGCGAACACGCACAGGGCCGCCGAAAGGATCGTCACCGGGGCCAGGAAATAGAGAAACTTGTCGACGTGGCCCGGCGTGAACTCTTCCTTGAAGATGAACTTCACCCCGTCCGCAATCGGCTGGCCGAGCCCGAACAACCTGATGTTGGTCAGCGGGATCCCCGCCCGGCACGGCCCCCGCCGGTCCTGAATCCAGGCCGCAATCCAACGCTCCAGAAGCACCAGATACGACGTGGTGCCCATCAGACAGGCGATCAGCAGGCCGATCTTGATCAGGGCTTCGATGGTGATGGGTAGCAGCAGCATGGGGTTAGTAGATAGTGGTTAGTGGATAGTGGATAATGCGGCGAGTCTTGGTTAGGCGGTGGTGTTGCCGCTCTCGGTGGTTCCTTCGGCGATGAGGTTTGCTTTCAGGTCGATTCCTGTTTCGGGCACTTCTTGGGCGGCGGGGTTGAAGTCGAGTATTTCGGCGGCCACTTCGTCCAACACGGCCCGGGCGTCGTAAAGTCCCGCTCGGCCGGAAAGCTCCCAGTAAAGGCTCCCTTCCGTTCTGACCCCGCCGGGCGGACGAACCGACCAGGCGGCGGATTGCAGCCGATCGGCCCGATTCACGTAGGAACCGTCGCGTTCCGCAAACGCCGCGCCGGGCAACTCATACGTGGCACGCTGCGACAGCGGCGAAGGGAACAAATCCTGCACGACCAGCAACTCGACGGGCTTGAACCGCCCGGCGGCCGCTTCGTCGATCCACTCGTTCTTGTATCCGCCCGAGACCCACACGCCACGGATCTCACCCTTGTCGAGTTCCTCCAGGAACTCGTCCCACACGGCCATGGGGCCGCCGAGGTGGGCGATGATTGCTTCGATGCCGAGCCGGTTGGGGCACTTCTCGGCCGAAATCGTAAACCCGCCCGGAAATCGCTCGTCTTCGTTGACCACCGGCACCGGCCCCAGAGCCAGCAGGGCCTGATCGTCGAGCTGGCGGATGAACTTGCACAGCAGGTAAGCTTCTTCGACGGTCAGGTGGGGCGAAACGACGGCGGCCAGCCGTCCCACCTGGCCAAGCCGATCCCGCAGCTCACCCGGCACGGTCTTCCAGTCCAATTCGACGACCGACTCTCCCTCGCGTCGCCGCGGTCGGGTCAAACGGCGATCCGAGTGCACGTGGGGATAGCCGTAGCGGCCCTCGTTACAGATCCACCACTTGTTGACCTCCATGTTTTCCCGCGGTTTGAGCCGGTAGATGCGGTCCTGGTTGACTTCCACCCAGATCGAGCAGCCCGTGGCGCAACCCGTACACACGCCGGGATGCCGTTGCATGAACCAGACCCGCTGTTTGTAGAGAAAGTCCTTATCGCCCAGCGCCCCCACCGGGCAGAGATCGACGACGTTGCCCGAGAGGTTGTTGGCCAACGGGAAACCGGGCATCACGGCGATCTCTTCGTGGGAACCGCGTTCGATGAACATCAATTCGCCGGTGCCGGCCACTTCGCGCACAAATCGCACGCACCGGCTGCACCGGATACAGCGGTCCACGAACAGGGTGACCGTTTCGCCCAACTCGCGTCGCCGGCTGGTAAACGGCCGCAGATCGGCCCGGCGCTCGTGCTGGCCGTATTGGAAATGGTAGTCCTGCAGGGTGCACTCGCCCGCCTTGTCGCAGATCGGACAGTCGATGGGATGCTTCAGGAGAAGCTTCTCTTCGACCATTGCCCGGGCGCGTTGCACGTTGACGCTGTTGGTCACCAGCACGGTGCCGTCGGTGACGATCGTGTTACAGGCCGGCACCAGCTTGGGCATCATCGAGATCTCGCCCGTTTTGGCGTCGCGGGTCCCGACCTCGACCAGACACATCCGGCAGCTACCCGCCACCGAGAGGCCCGGATGCCAGCAGTAATACGGGATTTCGACTCCCGCCCGCCGGGCCGCTTCGATCCCGTTGAGCCGCTCGCCGTCGGGGATCTCGATTTCGTGTTGGTCGATGATGATCGTGGCCATCGGTGGTGGTTGGTGGTCGGTTATCAGTTGTCGGTTATCAGTGGTCAGTCCGTTGCTTTGTGGGCAAGTCCCGGTGCCTTAGGTAATGGCGGCGTCGGATCTATAAAGCCGCGACCGTCGGTCGTGCCAAGGGGAATACGAATACTGCTCGCTTAATTCACAGGGCGTCACCGGCGTTTCGGGCGCGACCAGCGATTGCGGCTCGGTGTCCGGAGGGCTGGAGGTCAGGTACTCATAGATCTTTCGGTTCGGGTCCCAGCCTCCCGGATACGCCTTGCCCTGTTGCGGATACACGACGCGAAACGGCAATTTGCTCCAGTGGAATTCAGCGCGGGCCAGCTCGGCCGGATCGGCGTTGAAATCGACTTCCATACAGCCGCGGGCCAACTCGAACGAACACCAGTGGCCGCCTTGGGGACGCACGGCCGACGGATAGTGCCGGCGCAAGTCTTCCCAATTGCCGGGCCATGCGCCGCCGTTGGCTTTCATGTATTCGATCACCATCGCCGCCACCTGCAAACCCGCGAGACCTCGCAGACGTACGTGGATCCGCACGTTCGGTTCCCATTCGGGAAAATCCAACGGCCGGCGGTGCCGTTGGTAAATGGCACGAAACGGCGGTCCCTTGGGGTTGGGTTTCGCCCGGGCCAGCTCGACCGGATCGGCATGGAAATCAATGCCCCAACTGTCGCGCACTTCCTCGAAGCTGCAGCGATCGTGCCCCGTCACACTCCCGTTGACTCGATAAAACGGCTGCAAGTCGTCCCAACTCCCGGGCCACGTGCCCTCGTTTGCCTCCAAATAGGCATTGACCATGGCCGCAATCTGAACGGCCGCGTACGAATCCTGCCGCGAGCCCACGGTCTTGTCGTGCCACCAACGCCAGCCCCCCAGCGCCAGCGCGCAAACCGCCACGAACGCCAGCAGTACGCTGAGGCTGAATTGGAACGGTCGTGGTTTCGATGGCGTCATGGGTCGTCGATGTCCGGCCGCCGCGGCCGAACGAGTTTCCTGAAATGCGTAACGTCCCTACACTGGGACCGGTTTGTTCAATACGGGCCAGTCCCTCGCGTGCGGATCCTCCAAGGCTTCCACCGGCTCGGTCACCATATACCCGTCCGGATTGGTCGTCTTGATGTAGTCTTCGAGTTCCTCGCGGAACTTGCCGATGGCCGTCTTGATCGGCCAGGCGGCCCCGTCGGCCAGGCCGCAGATGGTCGTTCCCGGGATGATGCCGATCGAATCGCCGATTTCCTTCAGTAGTTCCAGATCCTTCAATCGCCCGCGGCCGGCCTTGATCCGTTGGAGCATTTGCAGTGCCCAGTTGGTCCCTTCACGGCAGGGCGTACACTGGCCACAGCTTTCGTGGGCGAAGAAACGGCAACTGTTGTGGAGGAAGTCGACAATCGCATAGGTTTCGTCGAGCACGACCACGCACCCGGTGCCCAGTCCCAGGCATCCGACCTTGCCCGGCCCGGAAAAATCGAGCGGCGTGTCCAACTCGGCTTCGGTCAACAGCCCGGTGCTCAATCCGCCCGGCACGGCCGCCTTGGCCTTGCGGTTTTTCCAGACGCCGCCGCCGAACTCGTCGATCAATTGCCGGCAGGAGATGCCCAAGGGCGCCTCGTACACGCCCGGGCGGTTGACGTGCCCGCTGAGCCCGAACAGTTTCGGCCCGAGACTGCCGGGGTCGCGAGGATTGCCCGGCTCGGGCGGCGTGCCGATCGACTTGAACCAGTCGGCCCCGCGGTCGGCAATGTGCTTCACGCAGGCCAGCGTCTCGACGTTGTTGACCACCGTTGGTTTGCGGAACAGTCCCTCGACGGCCGGGAAGGGCGGTTTGATGCGCGGCCAAGCCCGTTTGCCCTCCAGGCTTTCGATCAACCCGGTCTCCTCGCCGCAGACGTAGGCTGCCGCACCGCGATGGATGTAGACGTCCAGCGAGAAATCGTGGCCCAGGATGTTCTTGCCCAGGTAGCCGGCCGCGTAACATTCGTCGATGGCGGCCTGCATCCGGCGGTAGCAGTAGGGATATTCGTATCGGAGATAGACGTAAGCCGTCGCCGCCCCGGTGGCGTAACAGGTGATGATGGTGCCCTCGAGGACCTGGTGCGGATCGAACTCCATCTGCACGCGGTTGACGATCGTCCCCGGCTCGCTCTCGTCGGCGTTTACACAGAGGTAGACCGGCCCGGGATGGCCCTCGGGCAGGAACGACCACTTCAGACCGGTGGGGAACCCGGCCCCGCCGCGACCCCGGAGATGGCTGGCGCGGACCAACTCGACGACGTCCTTGGGGGCCATCTCCTTCAGCACGCGCTTCAGCGCGCGGTATCCCCCGCTTGCCTCATAGACGGCCAGCGTATGGCTGTCCTTCTTGTGGATGTTGGCCAGCAGTACGGGTTCGAAATCTGCCACGGGGGTCGATTCGGGTTGAGGGTTATTGGCGGTCAAGCTTGATCATCAACACCTTGTCTGGTTCCCAAGCTCCAGCTTGGGAACCATGCGTTCTATTTCAAGAGTTCTATTTCCACGACGCCACGAGTTCGTCGATCTTCTCCTTGGTCACGTTCTTGTGCAGCGTATCATTGGCCAGCACGGCGGGGGCGAAGTCACAGGCCCCGAGGCACTCGGCGAATTCCAGCGTCACGCGCCCGTCGGGCGTGGTTTCGCCGGGACGGATGCCCAGCTTCTCGCAAAGGTAATCCAAGAGCGTTTCGCCGCCACACGCGGCGCAGGCGATCGACCGGCACACCCAGACGCGGACGCGGCCCAGCGGCTTGTCTTGCTTGAAGAAGCCGTAGAACGACAGCGTGTCCTGCACCTGGGCCGGGGCCAGTTCCAGCAGTTCGGCGATTTCCACCACGGCCTGCTCCGGCACGTAGCCCAGCCGTTCGCTGACCAAATGCAGCGCCGGCAAGGTGACCGCCTGCCGCGTCGGATAACGCGAAAACAGCGCCCGGATGGCGTCCTGCAGGTCGTCGGTCAGTAGGCGTTCGGAGGTCGACATGGATTGATCGTTTCTGCTATGCCGCGAGTCCTTCGAGTATCGTCAGCCAATCATTGAAGTGCGGGCATCTGGCGCGAATCGTTTTGAGCCCGATCTCGGCAGCGATGATTGGACCGGCGGTTCGCTTCGCACGAGAATACTCTGGAATCTCCTTCGCGATTCGTTTCGAGGGAGCCGAATCCTCCCCATCGTTGATGCTCTCAGGTGAACCATATTGCGCACAGAGCGCTTCCAGCCGCTCAATCTGCTGTTCGTAGTCGCGGTACTGGCAGGCAAAAGCCCGGGGTTCCGAGAGCAACAACGCCTCGAACTCATGTAACTGGATATAAGGCATGAATCGGGAATCGTCAATGTCCTTCTGCAGAGCCGCCTCCAGGGCCACAACGCGGGCGCCAGCGTCCGGCTTCTCGCTAGCGCCGGCGTAGCCGGGAAAGTCAGAAGGCAGCTTGTATAGGTCGAACATGGTCGTGAAATAGGCGTCGGCAGCCCGGTCTTCTTTCAGCCAACGGCAAATATCGTTCTTCACTGCCAAATACCTGCCCAGGCCTCCCCGATGTGTGCGTCCCTTCTTCTTCGTCAAGGCTGCCAACCGCGGCTTGTGAAGAAACACGTTGCAGGAAGCCAAATGGGGGACGAGCACATCCAAGGCGAATCGCTGCTCGGTATAGCCTTCAGCAGTGAGGTACAGACGTGCCATCAGGCGGGGCCTCCGCCCAAAACGTTCTTCTCCCAGAGTTCGCTCAGCGAATAGTCCTCCAGCCATTCGTCGAGCTGTTTCGGTTCCAATCGCTTGAAGGTCGACTTGCGATCGTCACGGTCGACCACGATCACGTTTCTCGCCTCGAATTCGTCAAGCAAGCAGGTCGACTGCGTGGCAAGGATGATCTGGCTGTGACACGCCGCCTGCTCGATCAGCGAGGCCACAACGGCAGTCGCATAGGGATGCAAGCCCAACTCCGGTTCGTCGATCACGATAATCTCCGGCAGGTCGTCCCTCGGCTGCAAGAGCAGCGTGATCAGCGCCATCGCCCTCAGAGTGCCGTCGGACATTTGGTGGGGACCAAACACCAGATCCGAGCGCTCTTCGCGCCAGTTCAACAACACGTTCTCCGGGTTCAACTCTAGAGGGGCCAAGACATAGTCCCCGAACCACGGCGCAATCTGGCGAATTGTGGCAACGATCCGCTGGTAAACGTCCGGCTGGGTCTGCTGCAACTTGTAAAGAACGGCCGCCAGATTGCCTCCATCGTGACGCAACTGCCGATTGTCGTGGATGTAGACAGACCGTCGCATCGCCGACGTCGCTGACGTGTCGTGAAATTGGAATACCTGGCATTTGTCCAACACTAGAAGAGCTATCTCTGCTCCTTCAACTCCTTCATGGACGACTTCACGCAAGCTCGTTTCAAGTTTTCCAATGCCAAAAACGTGCTCTTTTTGGCCGCCCACATACTCGTACTCGATGCGCTCTTGGTTCAGTACGAGGGTGTCCGGCGCCGCATGGCCGAGTTGCACCGAGTACCGGACCGTGGCGGCCTGCGCCTCAAATACCAGAGTCGCCTGCACGAATGGTGTTGTCCTAGCACTGTAGAACAGCAGACCGTCAGCACCCCCCGATCTTCCGATGAATCCTTGCAGCCTGCCCACCGCCATCTCGTGCAGCAATCTAAAAAACGACACCAAATTCGACTTCCCCACCCCATTGGGGCCGATCAACACGTTCACCGGCCCCAAATCGAGCGACATCTGCTCGATCGATTTGTAGCCGGAAAGCGTGATGTTCGTTAGTTTGACCATGGGCAAGCCGCTTATCGGTCCAGCTCCGCGGCGATAATATTCAAACTCCCCAGCACGGCCACCACGTCGCTGAGCATGTGGCCGCGGATCAAGTGGGGGAACAGGGCAAAATTGATGAACGACGGCGGGCGGCACCGGGCCCGATAGGCCGTGTTCGTGCCGTCGCCGACCAGGTAGAAACCGAGTTCGCCGTTGGGCGCCTCGACGGCCGCGTAGCTCTCCTCCATCGGCACGTCGAAGCCGCGATTGGTCATCACCATTTCAAAGTGCGAAATCAGCCCCTCGATCGTCGAGTAGACTTTCCCTTTGTCCGGCAAGATGGCCCGCGCGTCGTCGCCCACGTTGACCGGCCCCGGCGGCAAATTCTCGACCGCCTGCTCGATGATCTTGAGGCTTTCGCGGATCTCGGCCATGCGAACCAGGTACCGGGCGAAGCAGTCGCCGGCCGTCGCACAGCAGACCTTGAAGTCCAGATCGCTGTAGGCCAGGTACGGCTCGTCGCGCCGCAGGTCGCGCGACACGCCGCTGGCCCGGCCGACCGGGCCGGTCACGCAGCGATTGATCGCCTCCTCTTTCGTCAGCACCCCGATGCCCTTGGTGCGGTCCTGGAAGATGCGGTTGCGGTTCAACAACGCTTCGGCGTCCTCCAGCTTCTTCGGCATGGCGGCCACGAACTCGCGAATCAGCCGGATCGCCTCGGGTGAGATATCGCGTGCCAGCCCTCCCACCCGGGTGTAGCTGTTGGTGAATCGGGCCCCGCACATGGCCTCCAGGATGTCGAGCGTCAACTCGCGGGGATTGAACGCGTACATGAAGAACGTAAACGCACCCGTGTCCAGCCCCACGGCGGCGTTGCAGGTGAGGTGGTCGCCGATCCGGGCCAGCTCCGCAATGATCATGCGGATGTACTGGCAACGCGGCGGCACCTCGATCCCCATCAGCCTCTCGACCGCGTGATGCCAGGCCACGTTGTTGGCCGCCGGCGAGACGTAGTTCATCCGATCGGTGACCGTCACGTACTGGTTGTAGTCGAGGTGTTCGCCGATCTTCTCGAAGCCCGAGTGCAGATAGCCGATGTCGGGCATCGCGTCGACCACCCGCTCGCCGTCCAGCTTCAGCACCAGCCGCAACGTCGTGTGCGTGGCCGGGTGCTGCGGGCCGACGTTCATCGTCCACAGATACGGCTGCGGCTCGTCGTGGGCCAGGTCGCCGGATTGGAGGGCAGGGGTCAGGGGCATTTTGCTGAAGTGCTCAGTTGTCAGTGGTCAGTCGTCAGTAGGTCAGCCTTCCGCTCGTCGGATCACCGGTAAGTTGTGTCGCTCGCCGCGGCCTTGGAGCGGATAGTCCTTGCGCAACGGATGGGATTCGAATCCGTCGGGCAACAAGACGCGCCGCAGGTCGGGATGGCCGGAAAACCGGATGCCGAACATGTCCCACACTTCCCGCTCCAGCCAGTTGGCCCCCGCCCACAAGTCGACCATCGAAGGAACCGTCGGCTCCGGATCGTTTACGAACGTCCGCACGGTGATTCGCTCGTTCGTTTCGGCGTTGGCCAGCAGATAGACCATTCCGAACCGGTCCTTCGCGCCGCGGTAGCGGAGATAATCTACACAGGTAATATCAATCAGCAGATCAAACCCGAGCTGCTCTTTAAGCGTCTTTAGAACGTCGTGGATCGACTCCAGCGCAACCACGACCCGCGTCTGGCCGCGAAACTCGCTCAGTGCCAGGTCGCTGTAGGCGGCGTTCAGAGCGTCGATCGTTTGTTGCTCGGTCATGTCTTGGTCATGCTGGGCTGCGAGGCGATGGGCGGCTACCGTTGGAGCGCCCGTTTCGCTTGCTGCCGCGTGGGTGCGTCGAACTCGCGGCCGAACATCGTGTCTTCCGCACGGATTTTCGTTTGCAGGTCGATGATCGATTGAATCAGTTGCTCCGGCCGGGGCGGGCAGCCGGGTACGTAGACGTCTACGGGAATAAACCGGTCGATGCCCTGCACCACGCTGTAGGTGTCAAAAACTCCGCCCGTCGAAGCACACGCTCCCATCGAAATGCACCATTTCGGCTCGTACATCTGCTGCCAGATCCGCTGCAAGACGGGCATCATCTTCATCACGACCCGGCCGGCCACGATCATCAGGTCGCATTGCCGGGGACTGAAGCGGAACACTTCGGCCCCGAACCGTGAAATGTCGGTCCGGCTGGCCCCGGTGGCCATCAGCTCGATCCCGCAACAGGCCGTGGCGAACGGCATCGGCCACAGGCTGTAGCTGCGGCACCAGCTGACCAGCTTGTCCAGCACGGTGATCCGCACGTTATCGGGCAGTTCGATAATTGACTCGTTTATCGCCACCGAAAAATCCCCTTGCGCCAGTCGTAGATGAATCCCAGAGTGAGCAACGCGATGAAGACCATCACGCCGGGGAAAACCAAATTGCGGTTCCGGACCAACTCCGTTCCCTGCAAAGCGGTCACCGTGGCGTCCATGGTCTCCGTGCGAGTGGGCTCTTGCGGCGTCTCGGACGTTTCCGTAGTTGTGCTTTGTGACGGTGCAGCCGCCAGTTTGGCGGGCTGAGCCGTGACTGCCCAGGGATAGAGGAACAGCAGTTCGACGTCGAAGACCAGGAAGGCGATGGCGATGAGATGGAATCGCACGTCGAACCGCCGGCGGGTATCATGGATCGGATCCATGCCGCTCTCGTACGGCATCCGTTTGACCCGACTCTTGCGGCCCGGGCTGAACAAATTGCCCATGGCCAGCAGGACGGCCGCCAAGCCGATCACACAGGCGACGAACAGTAGAATCGGAAGCAGTATCGACAAGACGGAACTATGCATCCATTGCAATCCTTCCCCGCACGGCAACTCGCGCCGGCGGCATTCTAGCAGCGGCCGCAGCGGTGGTCAACCGGCCGGGCACAACCGAAGCCGATGCAAACCGATTAGCTTACCACAACCGCGCGCCGCCGCGAAGGGTGGCGGACCGAGAAGCGAAGGGCGACGTGCGAAGTTGCGGTTGGCCAGATCTCGACTGCGGCGTCCGCGGCCGGGTTGTCGGCGTCGCCGGTGCCGGGTGGATAGTTCCGTCCACCGGGCTGGCCGTTTCTCGCCCTGTTTGCGATGATCAGTACAGATGCCACAAGCGCAAAAAAAGGGCCCTTCGCAGGCGGGGCAGGGACCTACGAAGGGCAAGAGATGTGTGAGAGAAACCCCTCACACAACTTGATTATGATTCATGATTTGAGTTGCCTCAACCCCGCCTTCGGGGTAACTTCCCTATTTTTTATGCCGCCCTTATATTGCAAAGACATGCCAAGCTGCCCATACCCCCGCCTTCAGGGCACCCACTAATTTCCATAAAAAGACTAGCATTTTGTGGGATGCGCTTTATGCAGATTTGCGGGAGTGACCTGCGGTGGCGACGCGAATGGCAGTCGTATGCAGGCTACCGTGGGTAACGTCACATACAGAACGTCAGGGCCAGCACGATGACACGCGATCCGGTCGAAACACTGATCCGGTTGGTCGAAATCCCCAGCGTCAATCCGATGGGGCGGTCCGTTTCCGGACCACCGTTCTACGAAGATCGGCTGACCGAACACTTGGAGGAAGTCTTTCGAGGACTGGGAATTCCCTGCCACAGACAACCGGTCGCTCCCAAACGCAGCAATCTGGTCGCCCGGCTCGACGGCCGGCAACCACTGGAACAAGGCGGGCGGGTCCTCCTGCTCGACGTCCATCAGGATACCGTGCCCGTCGAGGGCATGACCGTCCAGCCGTTCATGCCCGAGGTGCGCAACGGCCGGCTCTACGGCCGCGGTTCATGCGACGCCAAAGGTGCTATGGCCGCCATCCTGGCCGCCGTCGCCAGGCTGGCCGACGAGCGACCACCGGAAATGCCCACGCTCGTGATAAGTTGCACGGTGAACGAGGAGTACGGTTTCACCGGGGCGCAAGAGTTGACGAAGCTGTGGACCGGCGCGGCCTCCGAGATCATTCCCTGTCGGCCGCACGCGGCGATCGTTGCCGAGCCGACCGCGCTGGACGTGGTGGTCGCGCACAAGGGCGTCATTCGCTGGAAGTGTCACACTATC
>Ga0180437_10003525_pt1 | contig 23235 bp, 36 predicted proteins | sample SS_ome_4_FD_132410 | JGI IMG/M metagenome (GOLD analysis project Ga0180437, IMG submission 132410) | Hypersaline lake sediment archaeal communities from the Salton Sea, California, USA - SS_3_D_1 metaG | ecosystem: Environmental > Aquatic > Non-marine Saline and Alkaline > Hypersaline >...
CCGCCGCCAGCGCCCAATAATGTCGCCACCGCGATGACGACCGCTTGTGCGGAGAGCGTTGATTGTTTTTGTTCTGTCCCTGCCATTCGACACCCCTCATTTCCTCACCCCATCATTCGCAAGGAGTCTGCCATTACCCGCAATGGTTTCCCGCTCCATTTCAACTTCTGATCTTCTTTGAGGATGTCCGCCCTGAGCAGGTTATAGCGCGACAGCCATTTCTGGGCTCTGTTGTCATCAAGGATGTAATCGAACCCTTCTGCCAGGGCACGAGCGAATAGGAGATCCGGTGCATTCACCAGGATCTCATTACTGGTGTTGGAATCGCTCAATGCCGTGGGCTTGGCATAGTAGCTGATCTCGATGGTGGTGGTGTTATCACCGGATGGGGCCGGCCTCAACTCGATCTGCCCATCATGGACGCAGAAGAACTCGGGAACCCCTGCCGTGGTGCTGGGGTTCATCTTGTCAATCATATCGGGGGAGACTTCGGTGAGGGGGAGGCGGTAGTTCTGGTAATCCCATTGGAGATTACGCATCCCGTTGTAATCGGTCGGCAAGACGATGAAGGCGTTGTCTGGTGTGGCGTAGGCGCGTTTCTCGATCCAGCTTGCTCGCAACCACCGAGTGATGTCCGATTCAGCCAACGTGATCCAATCTACAACTTCGGTAGTCAGATCACTCCGGTCCATCCGGGCAAGAATCGCCGCCTGCAGTTCCGCGTAGGTCGTGAACGCCATCTACCTTCTCCAGTACAAACCAGAAATTGTCTCCGTCGTCCTGTTCGTAGAGTAGACGGAAATTCCCGTGATACCAAGCTCTGTAGTCAGTCATGGCACCACTGCCGACTTGCTCATCATACGCCGACTGGTCGAGAAATGTCAGCGTCTCGATGCTGATCGCCCGGGTATGCCCGGGGTCACCCCACAGCCATGGCGACTTGAGGGACGGCACTGAGGCGATAAACAGACCACCCGGTTTCAGCAGACGGTGGTATTCATTCCACTCCCGGAAGAACCCCTGCCAATCCCCCTGGCGACCCAGATGCTCCAATACCTCGTAGGCATGGATTTCATCGAAAGACGCATCGTCCAAAGGGAGCGGTAGCGCATTCAGGTTCCACAGTAGATCCGGGTCACATCGCGGGTCAACGTCAACGCGAAACGGGTCGTTGTATTCACTCGGCGTCCCGGTCGGTCGTAGTTTCTTTTTCGGATCGTTTCCCGCCCCGAGAACCAGTTCCCTTCGGTTGTTGCTTGCTGGCATAGATGGTGTCCCTGATCCGTCCTTTCGTGGTGCTGACATCGGCCGCCTCATAGCCGAATTCCTGGAGAAATGCGGTCGGCGTGACACCATAACCTTCCTCCAAGATGATCATCGGCATGCACCGCTCGATGGTCTTGCGACCCCCTTCCAGAACTCGACCCTCGAATCCCTGGACATCAAGTTGGATCAGATCCACATCTTTGAGCCCCAGTTCGTCCAGGGTAATCTGCGGGATGTCACCCGGGCCGCTGACTTCCCATGCACCACAGTTCGGCAGCCAGCCATGAAGGGCAACCGGGTCATTGCAGTCACCGAGAACCCCGTTGTGCGCCTCCACATTGCTCTGCATGCGGGTATTCTCGGTCAGGCAGTGGAAGTTCAGCGCATCCGGCTCAAACGTCACCACCTTGTCGAAATGCTTCGCGAACTCCAAGGGGTACATGCCGGCATTCCCGCCCGCCTGTACCACTGTGCGGCGTTTCTCGCACATCTCCACCGCTCGGCGCATGAAGAAGATGTCCTTCTGGATGGCGTCAAAGCATATTTCGTCGGAGGCTGGCCACAGTAGGCCGCCCTTTACGGTTGTGTCCATGAGTTACTCCGTGACGGCGAGTGTTCGTTGATGGGATCGACCGGCAGCGTTGATCTGCTGCTTCAGGGTTTGCGTACTCCAAGTCTTACCCGGGATGCCTATCAGTGCGGCCTGAGCCACAACACCGGGGCGCTCCACATCCGTATGCTCGGCCTTCTTGGATGTCTCTTTCCCGCGGTACATCCGGGACTTCTTTTTGTAACCGGTGACGGTCTTGGAGATGGGATGAACCTCAATCGATGCCGGATCGACCTCATAGCCTTCGGCATCGAAAAACCCGACCGGACCATCAACGAGATCAACGCTGTAGCCTTGTCGCTGGCTCAGATTCGAAAGCTGTTTGTGGTTCTCGAAGGTCATCTCGACCACATGGTAAAACCCGCCATTCGGGATGAAGAACCCGCAAGTGTTGTTCCTGCGATCCATCCCCATTTTGTAGACTTTGTATGGCATCAAGTGCCCCCTTTCCGTTTTTTGGCCGCCGTTCGCCACAAGTAGTTGTTCAGATCGTCAAACCACTTGCGGAGCGCCTTATCGTCTTGAAAAATGCCTTGCTTCATCAGCTCGTGTGTCTGCAAGGCACTCAGTTCACCCAGCTTGTACATGCTTTCCTGGGTACCCTCCCCCATCCCCTGGCGTCCCATTTTCTGAGCACGCTTGTTGGATTCGATTATCGACGTCACATCTTCCTTGGACTGCATGTGGACCGTCACCAGTCCCTTTCCTGCATCCTCGAGGACGATTTCCTGATGACAGCCATCGCTATCGGGAAGGGTGAATTTCATCCCATGATCCTCGGCTTCATTTCGTCAGCACCCAGTTCATCCCATGTCGCTTCGCAAAGCGCGTTGTCGTACTCGAACGTGCCGATGTGGGAGACCTTCTGACTTGCGCCATGATCGATGTAGAGCTGGAAATCGGTGTGATGGGTCACCTTCTGCATGAAGAACACATCTTCGCCCATCATCTCCGGTTTATCGACACCGGGTTTCTTCATCCATACGGTGTCAAACCAGGGCTGCGGGGTTTGTTCCAGCACCTCTCGGGTCATCAGAACCGCGCCGAATCCCGCGCTGGATGCCTCCACCAATCCCCGGGAATCCCGGTTGGTGGCGATCAGTTTGCCATCCATGTCCTTGGAATTCGGCATGGAAGGTATCTTGCGCTTGACGTAGTTACACGCCACCAGTGGCTTTTGGTGCTTGAACAGCAAGTGGACAAGGTTCGGCGGAAACTTCATGTCGCTGTCAAGCCACAGAATGTGGGTAGCGCCACTCGCCAGTGCGCGCTCCGCCAATTCTTCCCGCTGGTACGCGATCAACGAGCCGCGCTCATTGATCAGGTTGTGCTTGAAATCATCGCTGAGGGGGTGATACCCCAATAGTTGTTGCATCGCCATAACAGACAACGCGAAGTCGGCCAGCCAGTAGTCCCCACTCGGGATACATACGGCCAGGAAAACGGGCTCCCCCGAAGGGGAGCCCACCTTGCTGCTGGTATCAGCTACCGGCATGGGTCAGGATGCCGCTGGAGTTCTCAGCACGGCATTCCAAGGTGGCCTCACACTGGAGCATCTTCTTCTGGGTGTCACCGGTCTTGGACAGGGTGACGACCTCCATGGGTCGCAGTTCTGCCAGCTTGTAGTGATCCATCTGAAGGCACTTCAGGGTCAGGGTGGCGTCGAAGCGGTCGGGAACGATCCGCTGGACACCGAAATCACCATCCCAGATATCGACCGAGGTGACGAACTTCTTCTTCTCAGCATCGTGGTCGAAGCTGTAGGAAGTCGAAGTCGAGCCGGCCAGGGCCGAAACCAGACGCTTGGAGGTGCCGTTACCGAAGATCAGATCCGGATCACCGCCTTCATCCCAGCAGTCTTCCAGGATGGCGTTGACATCGGCCGCGGTCAGCGCCGTGGTGATGGTGGTGGTGTTGGTGGTCACGAAACCGGTCACGCCATTGGTCTGACGGGCAACGGTAGTGGAGCCGGCGACCGCTTGGGTGTTCTGCAGCAGCGCGGTCTCGATGTCACGCTTGATTTCCTTGCCGTGCAGAATGACCCGATAGGCCAGTTCCTTGCCCATTCCGGCTTTGTTCACGGCGTCCTGGGTGCCCGACACAGCAACCGCTTTCTGGTTAATCTGACAGGTGTTGGTCACACGAGTCAGGGTGGTCGGGGTGATCAGGCTTGCCTCGTTACCTTCCACCACCACGTTGGTGGCGTCAGCGGCGGCCAGGGAGTGGGTCAGCCATTCGTGGGTGACCGCGGTCGCCTTGGTGCGACCGATGCCACTGTAGAACGGGGTTTCGGTGGGGGAGATGTTGGTGATGAAATCACTCAGATCCTCCCGGTTGTGCAGGCCGACACCATCGGTGTCGCCGGAAAGGGTGTACGATTCACCCGCGCCAGTTAGGTATGCCATTGTTCAATCCTCACAGAGAGAGTTTTGCTTGCAACGCCTCAGCCCAGGCGTCATCCGTTTGGAGTTGTTTGGCCTTGGCAAAAGTCTTCTTTTGCTTGCTGACAGAAGCATCCTGTTTGCTTTTACGCACTCCAGGTGGGACGAACTTCGGTTTGGTTTTCAGCTTCTTGGCTTTCGGATTGGCCTTGCCCTGCATCTGGTCGAACATCATCGCCTTTCGAGCGATTACATAGACCCGATGATCGACAACGCTGTTGACTTCCTCATCGGTCGCCCCAAGCGTCTTCATGTAGGACTTGACATCAGCAATACCCTTCTCTCGCTTCGTATCGTCCGACCATTCCGGCACTGCATCCACCAGCATCTCATGCTGGCTTTTCGCAACGCCCTTCAGATACTCTTGCATTTCCGATTGCTGCTTCTCGGCTACCGCGGCGCGCTGCTCTCGGATCTTCGTCTTGAAAGACTCGATCCGGGCAAAACGCTGCTGCAACTGTTCCCGCGTCATCAGAAACTCAGTCGGGTCATTTTGCTGCAATTCCTGCCAGTCAACCGACTGGTAGTCAGCCAAAACCTCCTGCTCCATCGCAGAAACCAAGTCGTCCGCCTCTTGTGCTTTCTGCTGCAAGGCTTGCAACTGCTCAGCACGGTTGGCCTCGAACTCCTTCCGCTCTCCAGCCAAGGCCTGAGAGCGTTTCGTCAACGTGCCGTCCAGTTGATGGGTTTTCAGCAGTTCCGCAAGGGTAGCCTCGCCTTCCTCGCCGTCCATCTTGGTCTGGACTTTGATGCCACCCGTCAAGGTGTCCAAGTCCGTCTCAAGAGCTTCGGCCAGTTCATCAAGCGATCCCGGCATCCAGCGTTCATCTGCAGCGGGCTCGTCGCCCTCACCTGCATCTTCCTCGTCACGTTCGGCCTCGTCCGTGGCCTCAGCTTCGGTCTCCTGAAGGGTGTCATCGCCATCGGCGGTAGACAATTCCTCATCCTCTGCTGCTGTGGCCTGCTCGTCCTTTGGTGGCTGACCCTCGTCAGCGCCGCCGAGAAACGCAGCAAGCTCATCAATCATATCCATGCCGTCTGATTCGACCACGCCTTGGGCGGTAGTGGCTTCATTCATCGTTATCATCCCGTTCGTGTTCTTGCATCGCAATGTAGCCATCGTCCATTCGGATCCGCAATTCCCGCCTTACTGCGGAGATCGCGTCGATTTGACGCTTGGCCTCGTAAATCTCGCCCCGTTGGTTGGGCTTTGCTGAAACAATAGCCCCTAACCACTGTTCAATCAAACCGTCGAAGATTTCGTTCAACAGTTCGTCTTTCAACCGGTCCTCGGCTTCCCGGCCGCGCTGGACCCGCTGAGTAATAGTCAGTTCGCTCATTGGTTATCTCCCGCGCTGGCCACCGCCTCGGTTTCAGACCTTGCCGCATCGACGGCGCGATCCAGAGCGTTATCAACCGCATCCTGTTCCGCTTTGCCGATATCGAGTCGCAATCCGGCCTCCTTGATCGCCACTTCCCGTTCCTTGATCGCCAGTTCGCGCAAGCTGATCTCGTAATCCTGCTGCTGCTTTTGCGCCTTGAGCTGGGCTTCCTGCTGAGCGGCCTGGGCCTGCGCCATGACCATCTTTTCCTCGGGACTCGGCTCAGGCGGTGTCGGTTCAACCGTGGACGGATCGGTGAAGAACATCTCCGGGCTCTTGAGGCCTGAGTTCTCCACGATCTTGGTCAGGGTGTTGTAGATGTTCTGACCGCTGGCCAATGGTGTGCCGGCCATCAAGGCCTCTTTTTGGATGCCCAAGATGGTCATCAGGCTCCCCAGTAGTTTGTCGGAGTTGTCGGTACCCAGACCCACCACCACGGTCATGTTCGTCCGTTCACGCCACTCTGACGGGTTCACAGGGGTCCAGGTGCCACGCAGTTGGATGACCTTCTGCTTGTCTTGGTTCTGCAGCAACAGGCGATGGATGCCGAGCATCAGACGTTTGACGCCTTCGCCGTACAGACGGGCGATCAGTTCAAGCCGCTGAGCCGACGCATCCATGATCCGATTGATGCCGGAAGCAGTCTTGTTCAGGGAGTCGGCGTCGATGCCCTGGTTGTATCGGGTCATGCCCGTCCTGTTCTCCTTGATGGAGTCCAGGTATTCGAGCATGCCGAAAGCGTGCCCGTTGAATGGGGTCACCGGCACCGGTGTCACCATACCGGGTTGCGACATACCAATCGGGGATCCCGGGGTGGAGTCCAACAGTTGCGCGATATCGACCTCGCCCTGAACGTATCCCATCCTGACGTTGTTGATCAGGTACAGGTTGTCCATGATGTTCCGTGTCAGCATGGACTTGTTCAACTGGATGTCCATAGCCTGATCCGCGGCGGAACGGCCGAAGAACCGGTGGGTCATGGGGATCGGGGTGATAGCCTCGAAGGGAACGTAATCGACCTCGTCGTTCTCGATCACATGGTAGTCATTCACCAGCAGGATCCGACGCAGTTCGGCGTACCCGTCCCCGTCATAGTCCACCCGCTTGTAGCACTCGGTCAGTTTGACCGGTCGGGTGGAGGGATCCACGCTGTTGTCGTCATCGGATTGGGAAGACCGGCTGCTGGAGATGTCGCGGTACCGTTCGTCTTCCTCGATGCTATCGTATTCGTCGTCCGTGTAGCCGGCGTAGGTCTCCAGGCCGGAGATGTCATAACCCCGGGCCTTCAGATCGGACAGGGTGGTTTCGGTCTCATGGGCGCAGAACGGAACCTGCTGGAGGGAGAGGTCCGGCCATGTGATGTTGATCAGGAATTCTTCGGGCGGCACGTTGACGATCCGCACCTGTCCGTTCATCCGGGTGGTTTTAACCTTGACATCGTAAACCTCGGTCTCCACCTCCATGCCGGTCATCGGGTCCGGAGCCGTTGCGAATGTCCGGGTCTGTTCGACTACTTCCGCACCATCCTCGGCCAAGATCGTCATCAACTCCTGTTCGGTCAGTCCTGTGTAGGACTCGGTGACGATTTCCTCCTTTTCCTCCCAGTAATACTTGACGATGCCGTTCTTGCTCAGCAGGCCGTCTTTGAACCATGTGTAGAGGATGTCGAACCCGGGGTTCTCCTTGTAGAACACATGGTTCACATAGTCCGTTTCCTGCTTTGCCGCTTCCTCGTCTTCGACACCCACCGGGTCGAAGAACACCGCTCGTTCACTGGCCACGAATGGCTTGAGGACTTGAGGGAGCATGCCTTCGATGGTGTCCGCCACCTCAGTCGTGACGATCTTCGACCGACCCTTTTGCTCGTTACCGTAAGGCTCCCCAAGGTAATACTTGAGCGCCTTCGCCCTGGCAAAGTTGAGTTCGTCATAGGACTTACCCGTTGACGAATCGATGTCACGGCGCAGCGCGGCAACCAGTTCGGAGTCATTCATACAAACATATCCATGTTGCGTTGCGGGATATATCCCGAGGATCTGCGGTCATTGACGGCGAAGGTTAGCATAAACGAATCCGACAGGTCGGGCGACCGCCCGGATTTCTTCTTGATATCCTGCTTGCCGGCTACCTTGATCTTCCCGTTTGATGTGTGGTCATACCACGGCAGCGTCAGTTCACCGATCAGGTCGTCACAGTCGTCTGGCATCGAACAGTCCCGGGCCTCGAACCAGTCGCGCATGCGAAAATACAGGTCATCACGCAGCCGCATGAACCGGTCACCGATCCCGGGTGCCTCGCTCACGTTCACCCCTTTCACGGGCAGCCCGTTCTCCTTGAGCCGGTCCACCACCCCCGCCCCCAGGCCGATGCTGTCCACCACGATGATGTCCGGTCGCTCGCTGGGCGGCAAGGCGTTATACATCGCGGTCACCTTCCCCGCGGTCTGCATCAGATCCTTGCCGCGCCACCACAGCGGTTTCTCAAGCAGCGTGTTACCCTGCCGCTTGCTCAGGCTCGTTCGATCCAGGCCGAACCGGGCAACGTCCAGCCCCCAGATGATCTTCGAACTGGCCGCCCGTTCCACATCCCGGGTCACCGCTTCCTCGACCAGTCCCAGCGAGATGACATTGTTTTCACCGCTCTTGGGGAACTCTCCCTTGACCTCCACCCGGGTAACATCGTCGTCTTCGCCATACTTGTCCGCAATCCGTTGGTACACCTGGGGGTCCACGCCTTCAACCGTCCGCGAGTCAATCGTCTTCGTGTCCCAGAACCCCCGATCCTTGTGGAAGCAATCATAGAATCTCCCGGTCGTCTGCCGCGGGTTGGATATGGCGATCCACAGCCGCAGCGGTGCCAAGTCCGTAAAGAAGCCCTCGCTCACGTTCCAGATCGGATCATCGATACCCGAGGCCTCATCAAACGTCAACATCATGGCAATCTGGCTGTGTGCGCCGGCGAACGCATCCGGGTTCTCCGCGCTCCACGACTGACCTTCAACGTAGTAATACTGGGTGTCGATCTTGAGCTGTTCTTCCACCATGGTCTTGAACCAGTTCGCCGGGCGCAGGCTCATGGACGACTTCTCGAACCAATGCCGGTTCAGCATCAGCGTGTGCCACTTACCCAGTTCCGCCATGGTCCTCGAGCGCAACTGGGTCTCCGTGTTCGCCGTCACTATCCCGGTACCCCCGATCCAGCAGGACGCCATCCACAGGTTCAGCATGCTCAGCAGCGCCGATTTACCCGGGCCGCGGCCGGAGCTTCGCGCCAGATACAGCGGCCGGGGCGGCAACCCCATCCGCTGCAGTTCAAGATCCTGCTGCAGATGCTCCCCGATCTGCTGCAAGTCCTCCCGCTGCCATGTGCGCGGCCCCTCGAACCGGGCCAGCGGGGTGTTCGCCACACCCCATGGGAACACGTAGTTCACAAACCCTTCCGGGTCGTACTTGTACGTCAGGATGTTCGTCAGAAGCTCCTGCTCCTGGGCCGATGGCTCAGTCTTGATGCTCAATCACCACCCCCATCCGGTCGTTGTGCAGCATCGCCGCCCGTTCTTCTGCCGCCCGCATGGCATCGGTGATATCCACGGTATGGTTCACATCGATCTGCTTCGATTCCCCATACCGCTTCCTGTTCCACACCCCCAGCAACCATTTCCGGGTGTTGATCCGCAGGGTGGACCGCTGGACATCCTCCATCCCCTCACCGTCGGCAATGTCCAGCATCTCATCTTCAATCTTCTCAGCACCGGCTTCCCGGGCCTCGTAGTACCGGGCCTTACGCTGCGGATCGGCAAATATCCACCGCCGAAACCGCTCTATGTCGGGCATGTGGGCATCCCGGCAGATGGATGTCAGAGTCTCGCCGGCCGTACACCGCTCCAGGGCATGCTCCCACACCCACTCCGTGTAAAACTCGCCACCGTCCTTCTTGGGCGGCTGTAGCCAGTGGGGGACACCGGTCGTCTGGATCAGCTCGCTACCCATTTTCTCTCGAGCCCCGGAACGACCCCCGCACGGAACGCATCGAACTCCACATGAATGTGTGTCTTGTGAAGGACCACATCGTAGTTGGACGATATTTTGTGGAGGGTGTCTCGCAACTTCTCATGCGCCGCGGCACCCTTGTCTTCGAAATACCGGGTCCGCAAGTCCACGGCATACCCGTAGTAGTGAAGGCTGCCCCATGAGTGCTTGCCATCACGCGCACTTGTGACCACGCATTCCTGCCCCAGATGTCGCCAGATGCGGCTGGCAATAAACAACACCGGCTGCATCTGCGGCTCCAGGCCATGGATGTTCACAGATTCGCTTTTCGTCTCAATCATGCTCCCGAGTTTAACGCATTTGCCGTGGTTTCAAAGGGGTCCATGATTCAGGGCTGCAGAAAATTTTTATTTTTCGGGGGAGAGCGGGTTTCATTTTTTCGAAGGAATATTTTTCAAAAGGCGCATGGGGTACCGGGGTGGGTCGGTAGATACATATACACTAGACCGGTACCTGCCGCTGCCCCTCCCCCGGGGGACCACCCCACCCCTTCCAAACACTGGCACAGCTCTTGCATGCCACCACTACTGCGCATAATACCCATTATGTTAAATGATGAGAATGGGTCTAAGTCATTGATATGCCTACAGTTTCCCGGATACCGTGTGTCCCAGTGGGTAGGCAAATCAGGCCATAATCAGGGGCAGACGCTCCCGATCTGCCGGGAATCCAGGTGTCTATGCCAGTTCAGGGCGGCGCCAGCCTTGCTCTGTTACCAATGCTACCGGGAAATGGGGTAATCGGACTGTTACCAAGGGGTACTCACGTGGATCGCGTGAATTCAGACCTATTTTCCGGAATTCGGCCCGATTTCCAAAATCACCCTTGTTAGTCCGATTCCCAGTCACCACTGGTAGCACTCAGCCTCCTTTGCCTCCCGTTGTCATGGGCTTCCGTGGTCACACTGGCCGCATTAGCTCCCGATCGATGGGAAGCCGCCACAGCATCCCAGAATCCGGGCACACTGGTAACATTCTATTGAACAGCAAATAACCCATTGGCCTAAACTTGACCCAGATCAAAATAAACCCTTGAATAACCCACTGGGATGGACTAAGCTAACGCCCGTAGGGCAAAAACGAAACAACATAAGGAGCTAATCATGGATACGGTACAGATCAACAGCAGTGAGATTTCCCTGGACGACTATGGCACGGGTCAGGTCAATGTGCTGTTATCCGCCACCATGCAAGAACTGCACGATATGGGGATCAAGGGTTGTCCGATGGGCCGTGGCGCGACTATGGAGGCAGCCGTTGCCGATTTGATTCGGCGTATAGAGCAAGAATCCGCCGTTACCGTGAAGTTTGTTTGATACGCAAAGGAACCGAGACAATGAGCGCACAAGTCCACAGATTCCGCGATACGGTTGCCGCGTGGCTGGGAACCGGGGCAACCGTTTACATGACACCCGACCGGGCCCGGGCGCTGGGTGAAGCACTGGTGCAGTTTGCCGATGATGTCGAAGCGGTGAAGTTCCAGGATTCCCAGCTACCGACGTTCAACCTTTCATTCGATGATGAGGATTGACACATGCACCTTCTAAACCCTGAATTCCTTATCCCTTTTTCCCTGGCTTGCTACTTCCTGAGCCGTGGCGCGGTCATGCTGTGGCGGGATCTGGTGGACTGGTCTGAGAAACATGGGAGGAGATGAGAACTGTATACCGTCACAGATCATTATTTAGTTGCCGCCTTGTGGGCAGACCTTACCGATGACGACAGACTGAGAAAGGAACCGAGACAATGAAAACTATTGAACAACTGAAAGCCGAACAAGAGAAGCAACTAGCCGAGCTAGAGTATAGACTGGCGATAGCTAAACAATGCCCGGTCACCCCGGATCGCGTTATAAAAGTCAGCACGGGGGAAGCGGCATGGGTTACCTATAAGGTGAAAGGCATCCGGGGTGCCCTGGAGATCCTGCGCCAGTTTGATCCTGTGGTGCCGTTCTCCGAAGCACGAGATGGATGCCTGTATCTGCAGCCCGAGGAACTGATGAAAGAAGGCCTAAAGGAAAAGGCGGAAGGGTTCTATGCGGTGCGGCTCGATGTAGACCAAGGCGAAGGCTTTGGACCGTCTGCGAAACTGTCATTCTACGCCCGGATTCCCGAGGCCCATGGTGGCGGCGTGTTGGTGCGGGTGCAGTGCGACATTGAAGGCCCGGGGTATATCGGCATGTATCACGGTCTGGGTGCGCAATTGGACATCATTCGGGACCATGGGGGCCGGATAATCGACCACAAGTGGTCCCGCAACCCGGATGCCGGAGCCATAGCGGACAAGGTCATCAAGTGGGGCAGCGGCAGTGATACGTCCGCCCGGTTCAGTTACCTGTTTTGCGCCGATCAGGCTGAAGATTGGCCCGGCAAAGACCAGTCCCACGCCATGGGCCAACTGGTGAACTTGGCTGACATTCTGAAAGAGGGCTAACCCAATGAACAACAACGACCTGACAAAAATTCTCGAAACACACAGCGCATGGATAAAAGGCATCGATGGCGGAAAGTGCCGGGCTGAATTCGCCAGGGTGCTCGCCATTTATCACCGCGACGGAACGAAAGCGGCCAAAGAGGAAGCTGAGGATTTTGGAAAATGAGAAAGCAAAGCAAAGCGTTTTTAGCTGGTGAACCGGTCCCCTCGTTTGTGAAAAGAGGGGCCGGTGCTATCGGTTGCTGGGTGTGCGGATCCGCCAAAGATTCGCATGTAGTCCAGCGGAATATTAAATCCGCGATTTGTCGATCCAAAAACCCCGCATTGCGGATTGAATGCTTCACCATGTCATCTATTGAAGACCGGCCCGGGTTTACTCCCGAAGTGCGCTATACCGTGGTATGCCGGCTTTATGAGAATCCAGAAACCTATCAGCCATAAGGAACCGACCAAATGACCCACAATTACCGCTGCACCCGGGCCCGCTGTCGCAAGCGGATCAGCCTGAAGCGACCCTTGGCCAGCTATGCCCGGGAAAGACGCTGCAAGGCCTGCGGTGGCCGGCTGAGCCATGATCCGGCCGTAAAACGCCAGACGCGCCGCCAGACATGCCGATGTGATGGGGCATGGTTCCCCCATCGCCGGGGCTCCGTACCCCTGTGCCGCCACCATGAAGGGGAAGTGACCGAACAGGACGCCCGGGACTGGTTGGAGCGGATACAGGCCAGTGGGGGCTGCCATGGGTGACGTGCTGCAAAGTGCCGCCTACTGGCTGGGCTGGCTGGTGTCGTTCCTGGCAACGGCTGCCTGTATCCGGGTGGCAACCATCATACTGACTAGGGTGAAGAAATGACTCCCGAGAACATCAAGAAATGGCGCGACCGGCTGGGACTGTCTCAGCCGCAGATGGCCAGATACATCGGCATCCCGGAATCCACCTATATTAAATGGGAGACCGGTCGCCGTGAGCCACCAGCGATAGCTGAGAGGGCTTTTGAACTGTTGGGCATGCTAGAGGCTTCCGGGCATCCCCATGCCGCCAGACGCAAGCAGGAAGCGAAGGAGGACAACGATGGATAGATGGGCCGAAGTGGTTGTCGGGTGTGCGCTGTTCGCCGTGCTCACGTGGGCTGTGGTTTACTGGATCGATGACACGATCACATGGCGCGACGATTCAGCGGAACACTATCAAAAGATGATTGATGTCTTGAGGGAAACACAATGACAAAGCTCTATAGATGGTTGAAAGGGGGGACATGGTTTCAGGTTCTCGATGACTCCTACATGCCCGGCTGGCACTACTGGGTAAAAGATCCGAAGGGGCGGGTGTACATCAAGACAGAACATTACACGCCGTGGGGGGTTGCGCGGGTTCGATCCGTGATCATGGGCATGCTCGCGGCGTGTGGGTTCCTACTCGTGCTGGTAGGGGCTAGTACACCGTAAGGGGGTTTCCTGTGGACAAACGACCGATATCAATTCCCGACATCAACAGGTCCATCAACCGGTTGTTCAACTGGGTGCCGATCTCCGCGTATCAGGGGTACCGCAGTTTCACGGCTTGTCTGAATAAAGGGGCCAAATGCTATGACTTTGCCCGGCACAAGGCCCGATGGATCCTTGATAAAGATCTTGCCCGTGAAGCCGACCTGGAATATCTGTTTTGCCGGTATGCGTTCTCTGGTGAGGGGGTAGAACCCCATGCCGTGCTGGCGATCTATGTTGGCGGCGTTGACGATGATCCGCTGATCTTGGATAACATTGTTGACCGGCTCTTGCCGCTGTCAGAACGCGACGATCTCACAGAAGATGCCCACATCCCCTACTGGGACATTTCACCGGAGGAACACGACTGATGTCAGACGCAAACGCAATCAACTACTACCGTTGCCCACGGTGCCAATACATGTGGGAAGACAAGGGGGCCGCCGGGGCAGAGGATACCTGCCTGGAGTGTGCGAACAAGCACGTTGAACCCTACTATTGGGAAGACGACGACACCGAGGAACCTTAATCGACGGCTTGGGCATCCATGGTCCCAGGGTCATATCCCGGGACCAGGGTTCGCTTGGTAGCCGGCCGGGCGGAAGTGTTCACGATCTGATCAAGCATGCGCTGCTTGGCCTTCAGGATCGCCTCACGCTGATCCTTGAAGGTTTCCGAGAGTGCCGGGTTGATCTGCCACAGATAGTGCGAGCGACGGGGGTCTGAATCGACCAAGGCCACCCAGTTGCATTTCTCCAGCAACGCCATGGCGTCAATGATGATGTTGTCTTTCTGGGAAATGGGCATCGATCCCATCTTCGCCAGTCTGCGGCGGGCGCTGTGCTTGATCTCCCGCAATGTCAAGGTCTGTGTGATGCTCGAGTGGGACAGAATGTGGTTCACCATCCAGGCGTCCAAGGAATCCTCAATCAGGCCGCCGATCTCCCCGAGCGCATGACGCAGGGCGGGAATCACATAATCCTTGACGATGGCGACCACCCGGCCCATCAGCTCCCCAGAGATAGTAGGGGCCAAGGGGGCCTCTATCATGTGGAAAACCAATGCCAGCCGGCCACACTGACCCTCGACCTTACCGAAAGCCGTCATGTAGTCATCCTGGGTATCGTCGCCCGTCCGCAGAAGCCTTTCATCCTGCTTGGTGGCCTCATACCAGTGTTGGAATTCCCTGAACACCTTGTAGGCATCCTCTGACAGGTGGTAGACCCGTTCGGGGAGGGCATAGATGGTGCGGATGGTCTGGTCCCACTGGGGCTTGGACGAAAACGCTTCGGGTACTGGGTTTCCCATGCCCGTGTACTGGGGGCGCAGGATCGCCGGGATGAACCGCTGCAGCATCCCGTCTTCCGTCAGGTGTTGGAGGTGCTTGCGGTAAACCTTCGGCTGGATATTGCCGAACACCGAGACGGCGAAGTTGTCACACCATATCGACCCGGCTCCCACTCGGTCGTACTCGTAGGGCACTCCCTCATAGGATTTTGTCCAGGTGGACCGGTCGTCCCCACTCCGGGGATCCGTGATTTTCCGCGCCCATCCGTTCATTTCGTCCAGCCAGCACAGCAACCCCCGCGGCCTTTCAGCGGCATGGCGAACGAGCTTCTGACTGGTAATGTCTTCCACGGTGATTTTGACGGGTGCGGGTTTCGCGGGGAGATCGGGCACCGTGGGGGCAACATCGTTGTCCATCTGGGCTTCCGCGTTTGCATAGTGCTCCAGGAACGCCTTGTGGGCCGCGGCATAGACCGCTTCTTGTGCCTCCCACTCAAGCAAGGCCTGTCTGTGGCGCGGCCGGTCTTCTTTCTCCAGCTCGCGCATGACGCCCATGAAAGGCCTGGAGCCGGGAGACTTTTTGTCTGCCGGGTTGCCGATGGTCATTAGCCACAAGATTGGGGGAACCGTGAACCCGGGCACCAGTTCGAGCCGGATCCGCGAGTCAGCAACACCAGACGCCACGGCTAGTCCCGAGAAAAGGGGGACCAAGGGATCACAACCCACCCCCTCAGCGACCTCCTTGGCCCGGGTAGCCAGCACTGCCGGCCATAGTTCCAGGTCGGGGTTGGGTGCGGGCACCCGCATGCCCGTGAGCAAGTCCACAGGACCGGAACCCTCACCCGTGGTACCGGAGGGTTGCACTTGGGCGAAAAGCTCGTCAGCGGACGGTACAGGTCGCCGCCAGCCGTTATCTTTGGCAATCTTGAACAGGGTTCCCAGGGTCACGCCGCCGTCCGGGGAGAAAGAGCGCCAACAGTTCGTCAGATCACGCTGGCCGCGGTACTTGGTGGGCGACTTGGACGACCACTCATCCCACAGATGGAAGCCGGCATCCGGTTGGTTCGTCTGAATCCCGGCCCAATGGAGCGCCATGCCGATGTTCACCCAGTCGTCCCGGTTCAGGTCCGGGGAAACGAACTCCAAGGCTTGACGGAGATCATCCCATGACGAATCGACCCCGGAACCGTCGCTGATGGTGCGCTGCTGATCCGCGTCAACCAAGGACTGCCAGTAGGCAAGCAGTTGCGGGGGGATCATCGGGAGGCGCGTCCAGTGACCAGTTCCGCCCCATGAGTAAGGCTGCAGGGTTTCCGGGTGGGTGGATGGAGGGAGAACGTCTTGGACAGTTAGACCGTTCGCCGTGGCGCATCGGAAGTCCAAATAGTTGTATTTCCCGCCATGGTCGTCCGAGTCGATTAGCTTTTTCGACGGGAGCGTGAGACCGAACGGCATTTGATACAGCAGTTTCCCGTGTCCCGCTTTACCAGAAACGATAGTGACAGCGTTCGAGGCGGTGTAAAGCTCCAGAAGGTCGATCCCCTGCTGCGCCAGTTCCTGAACGGCGCGGTCCCAATGGTCTACGTCCAGCGCCATGGTGCCGCTGTAGGCGTGAGCAAGGCCAATGCCGTGCGTCGTCGGGAGTTGGGCGGAGGATCCTAGCGTGTTCTCGGGCTTGTTCCAGCCTTTGGTGTTTGGCCCTTTGGTCCCATGGGGAATGGGGACCAGTTTCCAGCCGTGGCGAATGTAGGCATCCACGGATGCCGGGTGACCTTGTACCGATGTTTGTGGCGTCATATAATTAATCCCGGTTCCTTTCCGTGTCCTCCACGGGCCTTCATACCCCGCCCCGGCGGGGTTCTTTTTGGCAGGTGTTATCTTACGCCGCTATGTCCCAAGGACAGAATCCCTTGGCTTGCCGCCCTCTCAGCCAAGACGATACCTTCCGCCCGACCTCGGTCCCCGTGAGTTCGGGATATTTGGCTGAGTTGCGACCGTTGAACTTCGGCCAGTAGCGCCCACGGATTTCGGTCTGTACCAGATGCACCGTGAATTTTTCACCTGTCCATCTGTCATGCAGGGTTACCGTGAAACGATGATCCGCTCTTGGCATGTTTTTCGCCCCTTGATTCCTTAAATCTTCCACCGTTAAAAGACTTTAGACTGGTTCCTGTTTGAACACAAGCGTCGTATGACACTGTTATGCGGCGCTCATCACTTCGTCTATCTCCATGTCCGAGATACCAATCTCGTCGCCTATTTGCTTCGCTTCTGCGGTGCAGTAGTTGGCTTTCAGCCACCTGTAACGCTCGGCATCCTTGCGGTTCTGTTCCACCTCGTGGCGGGCAAACGCCAGTTCTTCTTCCAGCTTCTTAATGTAGTAATCGCTCATTCCCATTATCCTATGCTCCGTAGGTAGAACGCGCCGCATAACAAGCCGCGCAAGTCGCCTATGGCTCGGACGGGCTGCGCCCGCCGCTTCGCCGTGTTCGTTATGCCTTCGTATCCACATCGAAGCACATCTTCATGAACCGGCTTGCTGCCGCATTGCAGATAATGTCGGCATCGTTGCTCTTGCCGTTCATCAGTTCGTCGTAGAAACACATTGCCAAATTGCAATGCCAGCTATGCGCGTAGCTACCCGGCTCCTCTGGGCAATCGGCAATCATTGCGGCCTTGATGGCGTCAAAGGCTTTCTTTACTTCTTCCTGGTCGTATGACTGTTCCATTGTTCTGTCTCCGTGGTATGGCATAACAAGGCACTGAAAATCCGACTTCGCTTTGCTCAGCGGTTTAGTGCTGGCGTTAGGTTGAAAAGATCGTGCCGCCAGAATATCCCCTAGATATATGCACAGCACCGCAAGCCCAGCCGAAAGGAAAGCCGATCTGCCTCCCTGTCCATTTTGCATACACCTCAACTATTCCCCCGTACTCACGAATCATGTTTAGCCGTTTCTGACTACCGAAAACCTTGGCAACAGGTAGTAGATATAAAACGTGGTCAGCTATTTCAAAGCTATGTTCTAACCATTTATTTAGAATGCTATAAGGAGGGTTTCCAACCACCCAATCGAACTTGCCATGTACTTGGAAAAAATCACGCCCCTCCGCTATCTCTGCCCATTCGCATCCGGGTATCTTAGAAAAGAACGCACCATCTCCTCTGCATGGGTCGAGAACTTTCCCCTGCGGTCTGAATCTGGTTATTATTTCATCCGCAATATGCGGTGGCGTGAAAACAATGTCCGAATCAGCGTGCTTTGTCCCGTTGTTAGTAACCTTGTGCATATTCAACCTAACAAGTAGCTCCAAAGGACGCTCGCAGGCTCGGCGGCTTCGCCTGTAGCGTTAGTTTTCTTGGTGGTGCAGATACCGCTTAACTTTGTTCAGCTTGTCGGCGGACGCCCTTTGGACAAGGGTGCCGTCAATGTCGCCGCCCAATTCCATGAGCCAACTCGCGGCCCGCACGTCTCCCAGTTCGCGCATCAGTGCCTCGCGGTTCGTCGGGCCTCCCTCCGGGTGGGTGCTTTCGTACCCGTGTCGGAGAATCTTGCCAATGGCCTGCTGCGCCTCTCCCAGTTCCTCAGACAGCAAGGCAAGGCGCTCCGCTTCGGCTGGTGTCAGTTGGTTGAAGTGTTCCATTTGTTACTCCGTAAGAAGGAAGAAAACTAACCAGCACAATCAGCGCGACCCTCGTGCCTCGGGCCGCTGTTGGTAATCGTTAGGCGGCGTACTCTTCGTCCGAGTAGCAGTTCACGTTGTTGCCGCGCAGCACCTTCTGGCCAAACTCCCCATAGCCGACTTCCACCCAATCAAATGGGCTACTGCCATCATCATAGTCAAAGGCGCTCAGGTACTCGATAAACCTGTCTCGCAAGGCTTCGCCCTGCTTGGCGGTATCCCAGCCCTTCTTGCTTCCGTCAGGGGCAAGGAACACAGTCTCTTTGTTGTTCATCAGACTGGGGAGGAACGCAAACAACGAATGCTCATCGGCATCCAGCTTGCTTACCCACTCTCGCACTTTCATCATGGCTTCACGATTCCAGGTGGTTGCCACAACGCATTCATTGTTTTCTACGCCCATATCTGCTCTCCGTTAGATAGAAATACCGCCTAACCATTGCGGCCAGCGGAGCCTTCGGCCCGCTGCCGACTGGTCGTTATGTGTATACCTGGCCTAGCGCCCAGAACACGGCAGTAACTAAAAGACCAATGCCAACGAGTCGGTGCTAAAGCCCTCAATAATGTCGTACAACAAGCATAGAGCCCACGTTCAACAATGTCAAACCCCTCGGGCTTCCCGGTACTGTTTGATCGCGGAGCGAAGCGCTGTTTGCGTGGTGGCCTTATCGTCCAAGGCAAACGCCTGAGCCTGATCAAGGGTGTCCCCAATCAGCAGCCGATGGCAGATGACGGGTGCCCCTTGTCCTTGCCGGCGGATCCGGGCGTTGAACTGGTCATACAGGTCAAGGCTCCAGTTCAACCCATACCACACCAAGATGTGCCCGTTGTCCTGGAGCCCGTCTACCCCGTGTCCCATGCTGGCGGGATGACCGATCATCAGAGGGCAATCACCCGCCTTCCAGCGAGCCATGGCTGTCAGCAAGGACTTTTCAGACTTGCAGTCGGTCAGGTTGATCGGGCGCAGTTTCTTGAACCGCTCCATGATCCGCTCGGCATCGCTCCGGTAGGCATAGGAGCAAAGGACCGGCTGCCCGGACGCTTCCTCGAGGATGTCTTCCAGCATATCCAGTTTCAGATCATGGATCGTCTCCCACATCGGCATCCCGGATACCGGGTACACATTGCCATTGCTGAACTGCAGACACTTGTTGGTGAGGGCGGCCTTGTTGAAGACCTCCACACCGGTGCCGTTGTCCAGTTCGAAGAAGAACTGCTTTTCCAGTTGGTTGTACTTCTCCCTGAGCTTCTTGGGCAGATCGGCAATCACGTCATTGATGATCAGATCCGGCAACGGGTTATAGTCCTCCGCGGACATCTGCAGCGTGATGTCCCCGATCAAGGCCTTGATGGTACTCTCGGTGTCATCGAACGCCTTGAGCTTGTACGCACCCTCGCTGTAGTAGAAGCGGTTCATGAAGGCTGTCTTGTCCGTACCCAACCGCTGTCCCTGATCCAGGACAAGGTATTGCCCGTGGAGATCCTTGTAGCCATTGGCGGCCGGGGTGCCAGTCAACCCGGTAGTCCATTTGAAATGGGGCAGGATCTTTTTGACAGCGCGGACTCGGTGGGTTGCGCTGTTCTTCATCTTGGAGATTTCATCCCAGACCACTCCATCAAACGGAAGCGGTTTGTCCTTCTTCAGGTAGTACGTCCGCAGGGTTTCAGATAGCCAGCGCAGATTCTCGTAGTTGATCAGGTACACATCGGCATCCCGGAGCAATGCCCGGGTGCGCTGATCCTTGGTGCCCACCACCATACTGAATCGCAGATGCTTGGTGTGATCCCACTTCAATGCTTCCTGACGCCACACCAGCCGGCAAACGCGGATAGGGGCGACAATGACGACACCGTTGAGAAAGCCCGTGTTAATGAGATGGGCGATGCTGGTGAGGGTGATGGCGGTTTTGCCGAGCCCCATATCGAGCCATAGGGCGGAAGCCGAGTGGGTGGCTTGGAAGTTGACAGCCTTCTTCTGGTAGCCGTGAAGGTTGTCAGGTGTTAGCACATCGACCCCAATTCCGGGATAATACCCATGCTGATTGCATCAATGATGTGTTTCCCGGTATCGATGTTGTCTACCACATACACCACGACCCTCTGATCCTCGAGTCGCTGCATCTCGCGCTTCTGACCTTCCGTAACCTTCCCGCCCTTCCTTTTGAACTCGATGAAAAAGCAGAACCCGTCTTCAGAGATAAACAGCCGGTCAGGTACCGATGCCCGATTCGGACTGGTGAACTTGTACGCCAGGAATCCCTTGGACTTGGCATAGTCACAAACACGTTTCTCGATCTGTTTTTCAAGCATTCCTCACCGCCTTGCATTCCAGGGTGTGTCGGCATCTGTTGCATTCCCGCTCAAGCTGCATCTCCCGCTCCCATTTATCAAGGCACTCGGGCTTGTCGTTATTGGGTACGCTTCGGGCATATTGGAGCAACAGGCGTTCAGCGTCCTGTGCGAATCGTTCAAGGGTCTTGCGATCCCAATGGGTGAAATCCGTCATTGCATCCCGAGAACCAGTTTCTCGACCTCCCGAATGTAGTATTCGTAATCAATGGGTGCCGTAGCATCCTTGATGTCGTTGCAGGGTTGTACCTTCCACCCCTTCTGTTGTTCAAATCGTCTCCACTTGTCCGGATTCTTGGGAAGCGGCGGCATGATTTTCACCATGGTTCCGCCTTCCTTGCTGACGTAGTACCGGGTGAGATTTTGGAGAGGGTATTCGTTTTCAGAATCGTTCGGGTAGGTGATCACCAACCGGGAAGATCGGGGAATCTTTGCCCGAAGCATGAAGTCCATCATGTTGGGCCACCCGGTAACCGTTTCCCGGATACCCCATCCCTTGAGCAATGCCAACTCGGCCACCTTCGGCACCACTAGGGCCGAGGCGTTCTGGTGCCAGCCCAGATCGTATTCGTAGGCACCCTTGCGCTTGACCTTCCCGCTGGCATACTCCGCAATGTAATTGTTCACATCGCGAACGAGCATCCGGGAATACTCGGCTTCCTCCATGACCAATCCGGTGATCCCCTCCCACCAGGACACAAGTGATCGAAAATAGTCCAGGTGTTTCCGGGGCAGGTACACCGTCAGACCATCGGTGTTGGCCTGTACCATCTGCAGCCCCTCGATGACCATGAGCTTTTCCGCCAGCAAACACAGCAGCAGTTGACCGTTCAGTGTGATCTGCATGGTCATCAAGGGATCGTAGAACACGCTATACCGGTTGTTCGAATCACCGAATACCCCATTTAACGCCAATTTGAGTATGGCGTTTTCAGCCGTGCCCTTGGCATGCTGCTTCCGTTGCTCCTTCAGATCCGCGTAGATGTCGCAGAAGGTGTCAGGGTAATGTGCCGGCTTGAACCGCTGGGCGATGGCTGTGGAGGGGTAGTAGGACTCAACGTCGATATCGATGATCACCATATCGGCCGTTGATTCGAACGACTGGTTGTCCACCGACCCGTGTATACCGCCGAGCCCAAAGACGAATTCGAACCCGTCGACTTGGGCCGTGAGATCCTTGAATACCCCCTTCGTCTCGGTGATCGTCTGGTCTCTCAGCCAGTCCAGCACCCTTTGCAGTTCCGGGTTGTCGAACTGTATCCAGGGCAGGATTGCCTCCCCCAACTGGATCTGAGGGCGCGGTGTCTGCCGCGGCTGCCGGCCATCTGCGCCATAGGTGTAGCACTGGATCCCGGCCTTCTCCAACTGCATGATGAAGAAGTCTTTGCCGATCTTGGTGTCATTGTGGTTCAGGAAGTCCCGGTTGTGTTTCCGGCTCAGTTCTTCCCTGAATCGGATCATCTTGATCGTTTCGTGATAGAACCGGGTAGTCGCCAGAACATCGTGCCGGTTGTACTTCCTCAGCACCTTGATCTGTTCGCGATTCAATACCGTACCCACCGGAAACGGTAAGTCCTCGATATTGTTCAACCGCATGTTGAACTCCAGTGCTTTCAGACTGGTGTACCGGTTTCTATTATCGAAGTGGTGAATCTTGTAGAGATCGACTTGCTGAATCCAACGATCCGACTCCTTGACTTGGTGTACCCACCGGTCGTCGTTGTCCTGGGAATTGATGATTGCCATCGCCTTGTCATAGAGTGCTTTGGCGGTGGGTCTACCCATCTTCAGCGCGGTGTGGATCACCGGGTAGTCGAAACCAAGATTATTGAATCCCACCATCCTGGCGGCAGCAGATCGCATCCATTCAAGGAAAGCGAGTAGTTGCTGAGAGTCGTCCCGGAAATCGGAGATCTCGAACATCCAGCATTCCCCGGTTTCAATTTGCTCGATACAGCAAGTAAAACAGTTGGGGTATGTCTCGATGTCGTAGGTGAAATCGGTCATCTTGGTCCCTTTTTGTTAGAAGGCGCCCCGCCCATGGAGTCGTTACAGGCGGGATGCCGGTGGGCCTTTTTAACTCATACCCGGGAGTTCGCGGCGGCGACTGCGATCAGTTGCCCGGGAAAGGCGGTGCCGCGGGCATGGGTTGGCCGACAGGGACTTCGGGTTGGGGCATCCCGGACACTGGTGCTGCAGGCGCTGTTGGAGCCCCTTGGAACGGGGCAGCGGGCATCCCGGGTGCCGGTGCCG
>Ga0180437_10003526_pt1 | contig 23233 bp, 19 predicted proteins | sample SS_ome_4_FD_132410 | JGI IMG/M metagenome (GOLD analysis project Ga0180437, IMG submission 132410) | Hypersaline lake sediment archaeal communities from the Salton Sea, California, USA - SS_3_D_1 metaG | ecosystem: Environmental > Aquatic > Non-marine Saline and Alkaline > Hypersaline >...
GCGCCGGCGCGTCCCTCAGGGACGAGATAGGAGCCCTTGGAGAAGAGGATATAGGGAGATTCCGCTCGCAGGTCCTGGCCGAAGACGACTCCGTAATTCTCGAGCGGTCGAGCGCCATATGCCTCGAGATCCTGGAGACAACCGAAAAGGAAGAGGTGTTCCGCCGGACCGCCCGCTTCCTCGGCGAGGTATGCGACTGGCTGGTGTCCGTACAGGAATTCATGCCTGTCTGCTCGATAATATCGGATCTCCGCGCCATCGCGCAGCGGACCGATATCCCGGACTCCAACAGGGAGGCAATCGCCGCGGAGGTGCGCAGGAGAGGGACCGGCGAGAAACTCTCCGAAATCAACGCCTACATGGAGGATCTGAGTGACGCCAAGATGGAGGAGCTGTTCTGCTACCTCGGCCAGATGGACGCGGCGGCTATCCGGCCTCTGTGCCAGATGCTTGCCGACGCCGAGACGCGCAGGGTCAGATACATGCTGGCGAGGGCCATCTCCATCGTTGCAAAGGACAGCATAGAGAGCCTCCTGCCATTCCTCAGGGATAACAGGTGGTACGTTGTGAGGAATATCGCCATGATACTCGGCATGATAGCCACCGGGGAGGCGCTTCCCTACCTTGACGAAGTCTCAAGGCACCCCGAGGCCCGGGTGAGGCGCGAGGCGGCAAGAGCCCTCGGGAGGATCAGGAAGCCCGAGGGGCTGCATTCGCTCAGGATCCTCATCGGTGATGACAACAAGATGATCAGGCTGGCGGCGGTGTCCGCCGCGGGGGTTATCGGCGGTCACGCGGCGGAGTCCCTCCTCAAGGACGCCATACTGGGCAGGGACTTCGAGACGAAGGCCACGGACGAGAAACGCCGCTTCATGGAAGTCTACGGCACCGTCTGCGAGGAACATGTGGATTTCCTCACGGCCGTCATCGATGGAGCCCAGGGCGACGCGTCTGAGACCACGAAGGCATGCGCGGCATACGGGCTCGCTATGGCCGGAGGCAGGGCGGCCAAGAAGAAGCTCGACGCCGTTCTGGCCGGCGGCGAGGGGGCGCTTAAGTACGCGGCGTCGGAGGCCCTGGCGATGATTTGCGGGAGGATAAATGACTCCGAGTGCGACTAGGACAGAGGACTCCAAGCTCCTTATAGGCAAGGACCAGACCAGGGAATACCAGCTTGCCAATGAGCTCATCGGCAGGTTCTATGTGCTCCTGCGTAACACAAGGACGCATGACAGGAACAACCGCGCCGTTGTCGCAAACGCCCAGACGGCGCTTGCGAAGATAAACGGGCTTCTCGACATAAGCGGCAGGGCATCTTTCGATATAGTCGGGGACTCGCTGTTTCTCAACGGCATCAGGCTGAGACCCGACTTCTCCAACTTCCAGGCTTTCAAGTCCGTGGTGAACCAGGCGAAGCAGCATCTTATCAGGTCATTCTGTTTCGATGACTCCATCGACGAGGACGACCTGGTTGCCTTCGCTTCAATCCTGGCGACCGTGGACCCTGATGAGGACGATCCATACGCCGAGATTGTGGAGCGCATGGAGGCGGAGGGCATCGCGGGGATCGAAATAGGACATGTCGAGGAAATAGCACCGTCGACCCTAACGCGCAGGGGCAAGGCCCCTGACCCCGTTCACGAAGTAGTGAACGCCTTCGCTTCAGCTCTCTATTTCGTCGGCAGGTCCATCGACGAGGGAATCTCCGACGCCGGAGTCACTCCCCGCAAGATGAAACGCGTGGTTCAGCTGGTGGTGGACAACGTGCTTGCGAACGAAGAAGACATACTCGGCATAACCTCCCTTAAGGGCCATACCGGCTATACCCACCAGCACTCGCTCAATGTGTGCATATATTCGGTCATGCTGGCCCACAGACTGGGGCTCCCCAAGAATTTCCTGCGCGAGATCGGCGTGGCCGCGCTGTTTCACGACAATGGTAAGGTGGACGTCCCCGCGGAAGTTCTCGATAAGAACCGTGCGCTGACGCGGGAAGAGCTCGAGGCCAAGCAGGACCACACTTCAGGGGGCGTCAGAGCTCTGTCGCATTTCAAAGAGGCCGACCGGACGGTCGTCCGCGCGATGCTGGTCGCATATCTGCACCATCTCAATGTCGACGGTTCGGGATACCCTCCGACCCGCAGGAAGATCAAACCGGACATGGTGAGCAGGATTGTCAGGATCGCCGACATATACGACGTACTGACTTCTCCAAGGTCGCCGGATCTCAGACCATTCACCGGGGAAGAAGCCCTTACCGCAATACTCTCAAACGCCGGCGCGCGCCTGGACGCGACTCTTGCCAGGGCCTTCGCCCACGTCATGGACCGGCCCTGAGCCCCCCTTTCCTCTTGACGCATAAAGGGCCCGGTGCTAGTATGCTACGGTAATTCTTCGAGATTAATCTTGACCTTCGAACTCTCGATCCCTTGCCTGTGGTGAGGCGTCCTGAAGGGGGGAGCGGAATGCATTTCGACCTCAATGAAGACCAGCGCATGATACGCGAGGCCGCGCGCGAATTCGCGGAGAAGGAAATCAAGCCGATCGCAGCAAAACTGGACGAAGAGGCTGAGTTCCCGGCAGAAATAGTGAAGAAACTGGGCGAGCTGGGCTTCATGGGGATGATGGTCCCTGAGGAATACGACGGCGCAGGCCTGGACACCGTCAGTTATTCCATCGCTGTAGAGGAGATCTCCCGGGCGGACGCCAGCACGGGAGTCATCATGTCGGTCAACAATTCCCTGGTCTGCCAGCCCATACTGGATTTCGGAAACGAGGAAGTCAAGAAGAAGTACCTGCCGCAGCTGGCCTCAGGGGCTGCGCTGGGCGCATACTCGCTTACCGAGCCCGAGGCGGGCTCGGACGCCGGCAACGTCCAGGCCACGGCGGTGCTCGACGGCGACTCCTACATAGTCAACGGGACAAAGATATTCGTCACAAACGGCGGGGTCGCGGACATTGTCTTGCTCTTTGTCTCCACCGACAAGGAGGCCGGTTCGAGAGGCATGTCCGCCCTCGTAGTCGAGAAGGGCTACCCGGGATTCTCGGTCGGCAAGAAAGAGGACAAGATGGGGATCCGGGCCTCCATGACAAACGAGCTCGTTTTCGAGGACTGCAGGGTCCCCAGGGCCAATCTCGTGGGCGAAGAGGGCCAGGGTTTCAAGATAGGTCTGACTGCACTGGACGGCGGCAGAATCGGAATCGCCTCACAGGCCGTGGGCATAGCCCAGGCCTGCCTTGACGAATCCGTCCGCTACTCAAAGGAAAGGAAGCAGTTCGGTAAGACCATTTCGTCATTCCAGGCCATTCAGTGGATGCTGGCCAACATGGCGACGAGAATAGAAGCCTCGAGGCTGCTGACATATGAGGCCGCATTCGTTAAGGACAAGGGCGAGCGATACAGCAAGCACGCCGCAATGGCGAAGCTCTTCGCCTCTGAGACGGCCGTGGACGCAGCCATCGACGCGGTTCAGATCCACGGCGGATACGGCTATATGAAGGAGTACACCGTGGAGCGCCTCTTCCGGGATTCGAAGATAACCGAGATCTACGAGGGCACTTCGGAGATTCAGCGCCTCGTGATCGCGGCCCACTTGCTGAAGGGATAATTCGCCCCAAAACCTGACCCGCCGGCGGCACCCCCGCAACACAGCGGGGGGCTTTCCCTTTGTTTTAGCACTATCCACGCTGTATCCGAATAACCCTAGTCCGTACTAATCTATCGTATAACAAAGATGTTTGCCTGTAAGCCCAAAATGACTACTGTCAGAATTGAATTGAGATATTTCTCAACTTTTTTTTGACATAGATTAATCCCTCTGCTATACTTGGCGCGACGGTCACGAAAAAGGGCGCTTGCCTTCAAGAGCATAGCCCTCTGCGTGGCAGTCATTTGTAACTCCTCAATTGCGTGGGGCAAAGAAAGGAGGCGAGTCACTCATCAATTTCCCCCTGGGGAGTACACACCGTTAGGAAGCACCAATGGACAGGAGGTTGGAAACGATGAAATGGAGATCAGCTCTTCTCGTTGCCGCCGTTCTCATGCTCGGCGCGTCTGCATTCGCCGCTGAGACGGGTGGACAGCTTGATGACTGTATTCATCTGAGTATCGGTAACATCACAGCCCGGCCGGGTGAGGACATCATGGTCCCTATCTATATTTCGGAGACCACCGGCTGGGGCATCATGGCATTTGAGGGCACCATTTGCTGGTGCGATCTTCCGGCGGGCCTGCTGCAGTTTATAGAATGCAGCGCGGGCGATGTGGTTATTAACTCGGGCTGGGATATGGGCTTCTGCGGACCCTGCGCGCCCAACTGCATGACTTTCGCGTCGGCCGGCGTTACGCCTCTCGTGGGCAAGGGCGTACTCGGATACTTGCACTTCCATGTGAGCGCCAATGCAAAGCCGTGCATGTGCTGTGAACTCACGTTCGAAGAGATGCTGCTTTACGACCCGGAGAACCCGCTCAACGTGTGTCTCCAGGGCGGTGAAGTGTGCATCGAGCACTGCGACATCTACGGCTGCCTCAAGATGTGGTATTGCGATTACGACTGCGGCGAGATCTACTGGTGGCGGCCGCTTCCCGGCGCCAGGATTCATCTGAGCCAGTGCGGCCAGGCAATCGCAACCACCTACACAGGCAGTGAAGGCTGCTTCGCGTTCGAGTGCCTGGATCCGCACCATACGCAGGTCAAGGATGACGGCTGTCCTTACTGCGTCGAAGTCGACTACTGCGCGGCACCTGACAGGATCATTACCGCGTTCGACGCCGCCCTCATCCTCAGGTATCTCGTATGCCTGGATAACCTGGACTGCTGCTCTTTCTGCAATTGCGGAGGCATGGTCTACCCGCAGCAGATCGCGGCGGACGTCAACTGCACGGGAGCAATAACGGCCTACGACGCATCGCTTATTCTGCAGTATGTAGTCCATATCCTCCCTGCATTCCCCTGCCCCGATCCGTGGGTATGGATCAACCAGATGTGTGACTGGTGCACGTACGACTGTCCCGGATACTTCGACATTATCGGGATCTACAAGGGCGACGTGTCAGGCATGTGCTACGGCTCGCCGGGTGATGCTCTCACCGCATCCAGCGCCAAGATCAAGATCGGCATTCCGCAGCATCATAACGGCTATGTCGACGTTCCGGTGCTGGTCGAGGGCGCGCAGGACATCTGCGCGGTGCAGTTCGAACTGGACTACAACCACGCAGCCCTGGCGTTTGACTCGGTGCGTCCCGCCGCTCTCACCGAGGGCTTCCTCTCGGATGCCTTCGAGACCGACGGCGTGCTGACGGTCGCAATGGCCGGCGCCGAGAGCTTCGACGGCAAGGGCCGTGTTGCCGTGGTCAGGTTCCTTAAGAAGGACGGTCCTGTACCGGTAGTATCAACGCGCGTGAGTATCGAGAGCGCGCTTCTCAACGAGACCGAGCCCGTCATTCAGGGTCACAGTTATGACGCTGAAGTCGTTGGCTTCGCGCTTGGTCCCGTTTCGCCCAACCCGACAAGCGCGGGAACGGCGATCAGCTTCAGCGCACCCAAGGCCGCTAACGTGTCACTGGCTATTTACAATGTGAACGGCCAGCTGGTGCGTACGCTGCATGATGGCCAGGTCGACTCGGGTAACCACAGGTTCGCCTGGGACGGCACTGACTCGAACGGTGCGAGAGTTGCACGCGGTGTGTACTTCTGTCGTATGAACGCGGATGAGTTCAGCGCCACCGAAAAGGTGGTACTGCTGAAGTAAGACGTGAGCGAGACGTAGAGGCTTACGTCTGAATTAGGGGGCATGTTCCCAGGGGCATGCCCCCGCTCGTATATATGCCCCTCAGTAACCGAGCTCCACATCCACCCGGCCGGGAGGGGTTCCTTCCCTCAGTGTGAGATTGAGCACATGCGCCAGTTCCCGGGCCCGCAGGGCCTCCGTCCCGTCCGAATGCCCGGCAAGGTGGGGGGTCACTATGACATTGGGGAGCTCATGAAAAGGATACGCGGAAGGAGGCGTTGAGGCCCGCGACTCCTGTGACTCCGGGTAGTTATACCACACGTCCAGACCCGCCCTTATTCTCGAGGCCCTCAAGTTCTCGTAAAGCGCCTTCTCATCGACGATCCTGCCGCGCGACACATTGACGAGCAAGGCCCCATCCGGAAGGCGCGACAGCTCCTTCTCGCCGATCATACCCTTCGTCTCATCCGTGAGCGGCAATGACAGGAAGAGGACGTCGGCATTGGGAAGCAGCTCAGGCAGTTGAGAGGCCTCATGCACCGCCACGTCGCCGGCCGCCCCGCCGGCCCCTCCATCCCGTCCTCGCCTGCGTACGGCACTGACTTCCATTCCGAACGCCCGGCACCTCGCGGCAATCTCCCTTCCGATCGCGCCGTATCCGACGATGAGGACTCGCCTCCCGGCGAGCAGTTGCATGTCGCGTACGTTCCATCGCTTCCCCCAGTCATTTTTCCTGAAGGACGCGTCTATCGGAATAAGCTCCTTGGCTGCGGCCAGCATGAGCGTAACAGCCATCTCCGCGACCGGCACGGCGTTATGGTGGATATTGTGTACTGAAATGTCAGGGTGATTGAGCATGAGTTCCCGCGTCTTCCGGGGAAGGCCCGACCACGGGATGATGAGGTGCCTGAGATTGGGACTGGCCGTGATGCTCTTCTCATCGGGCACGCCGCATACCAGGATGTCATAGTCCGGCGGGTCGGGCAGGTCCTCATCGCAACTGATCTCGATGCCCTCCGACAGGTCTCTCTTGATGTTCTCGAGAAGCTCCTCGTCATGCTCCTGCAGAAGATGCACCTTTAGTGTCATATACGCATTATACACTGCCCGGCCCGTACCTGGAGTCTTTTTCGGCCCCCCTTCTTTATGGCAGCACGAGACAAAGGCCTGTGCGGGCGGGCTGCGATCTGCTACTATTTTGCCCGGTCAGTGACTCAGGCATCCGGATTTACAATAAAGGAGGAACCACTATGCCGCTTCTACTCAAGCGCGAAGACGTCATGTCCGTCCTGGACATGGCGACCTGCATGGATGTCGTGGAGAAGGCCTTTGCCGAGCTGGCCAACGGCACGGCGGTACTGCCCTTAAGAATCGCCATAACGCCTCCGGACGGGCTCGCCCTCTATATGCCCGCTTACCTTAAGGACATGGGAGCGCTGGCCTGCAAGGTCGTCACGGTGTACAAGAAGAACCCGGAGAAGTTCAGCCTGCCCACGACCATAGGCAAGGTGCTCCTCCAGAATCCCGGGACGGGCGAAGTCATCTGCATAATGGACGGCGGTTACCTGACCGCCGTGCGGACGGGCGCCGCATCCGGCGTCGCCACCAGGTACATGGCCCGGAAAGCAGGCGGACAGGTGGCGGGCATATTCGGGGCGGGAGTGCAGGGGAGGATGCAGCTCTGGGCGGTTGCGGAGGCGAGGCAGCTGTCGGCGGCCGTGGTGTACGATATCTCAGGCGACGCAACAGATGCGTTCATATCCGAGATGGGACCCAAACTCGACCTGGAAATCAGGAAAGCGGGGTCGGCCGATCAAGTCCTGGGCGCGGACATCATATGCACGGCCACATCCTCCCCCACCCCCATATTCGACGGCGGCGGACTCCGGGAGGGCACGCATATAAACGGCATCGGCAGCCATACGCCTGGAGCGAGAGAACTCGACACCGAGGCCGTCAAGAGAGCGCGTCTCGTCGGAGATTCCAGGGATGCCTGTTTCAAAGAGGCCGGTGACATAATGATACCCATAAAGGAGGGCGCCTTCGACGAGAGCCACTTCTATGCAGAGCTCGGCGAGGTGGTCAGCGGGAAGAAGCAGGGGCGTATGGATGACAGGGAGATAACCCTATTCAAGTCGAACGGCCTCGCGATTCAGGACGCGGCGGCCGCCAGGGTTGTCTACGATAAGGCCGTGGAGGCCGGCATAGGCAGGGAAGTGGATATCTGATTCGCCGGCGGCCTGCGGCCCAGATCCAGCGTACCGGCCCTGCCCCCTGAAAAGCAAAACGATTGGATAGGAAAGAGGGGACGCCACAAGGCGTCCCCTCTCTGCTTCAGATCAATCTGCCGGTGCTCTACTTGATGCCGGCTGCTTCCTCGAGCATGTCCGTCGTGACCGACTTGGGCCTCTCGATGGGATAGCCCAGAGCGCGGTCCCAGACGATGTTGGAGCACACGCCCAGTGCACGGCCGATACCGAAGAGAACCGTGTAGAAATCGTATTCCCTGAGACCGTAGAACCACTGGATTACGCCGGACTGAGCGTCGACGTTGGGCCACGGGTTCTTGGCCTTGCCCTGCTCTTCAAGTATCGGCGGCGTCACTTTGTAGAGGATATCGACGAACTTGAAGATAGTATCATCGGGCAGATGCTTGAGACAGAACTCGCGCTGCGCGGTGTAGCGCGGGTCGGTCTTCCTCAGAACGGCGTGACCGTAACCCGGGATCACCTGGCCGGAGTTGAGCGTGTCCCACACGAACTTCTTCATCTCTTCTTCCGACGGGACCTTGCCGCCCATCTTGTCCAGCACGCCCTGGATCCAGCGGAGCACCTGCTCGTTGGCCAGACCGTGAAGCGGACCCGCCAGGCCGTTGAGCATGGCCGAGATGGCGTAGTAGATGTCGGAAAGCGCGCTCGCCACCAGGTGGCCCGTGTGGGCGCTCACGTTTCCGCTCTCATGGTCCGAGTGAAGGATGAAGTAAAGCCTCGCGACGTCATCATAGGGCTTGTCGATGCCCATCATATGCGCGAAATTGCCGCCCATATCGAGGTTGGGATCGGGATCGATTATGTCGCCGCCCTTGTACTTCAAGCGGTAAATGAAGGCGGCAATCTGCGGGAGCTTGGCCCAGAGGTTCATTGCGTCCTCCAGGTAGGGTTCCCAGTAGTCCATCTTGCTGATGCCTTCATTGTACTTCTTAACGTAAACCGACTCTCTCTGCATGGCGACTATGGCAGCCGAGAACATCGCCATCGGATGAGAGTCCTTGGGAAGCGCCTTCAGCATGTCGAATACATAGTCGGGCGTCTTCGAGCGCTTCTTGAATTCCGCGATCATCTCCTGGGTCTCCGCCTCCGTCGGGATGTCGCCCGTCAGGAGGTAGAACAGGAATCCCTCGACATAAGGCATATCGCTGCCCGCGACCTTCGGGAGCGCCTCCAGCGTCTCGGGAATCGTCCTGCCGCGAAACCGGATTCCCTCGTTGGGATCCAGATAGGAGATATCGGTGACCAGGCACTTGACGCCGCGAACGCCGCCGATGGCCTGGGCGATGCTCACGTCCGAGATCTTCTTGTCGCCATGCTCCTTGAGGAGCTTGGTCGTCCTCGGACGATGGGCCTCGATTTTCTCCCTCAACTTCGCCTTTAACTTCTCCATGACACCTCCTCGAAAATTCACACCGACATACCAACGCCGACACTCTCCTACCTCCAGCCTTAACTCAGCGTTGGCAATTTCCTTAGATGGGGATATTACCCTACTATATAACCTATTCTATTTCTCATATTTGGCCGTGAAAGTCAATACCCTTTATGCCCACGCATGGCTCCTGCCGACAGCGCCCCGGGCAAGTGGTACCGGGTAAATAGGCAGCCGTTGAACACGAAGACCGGAGCGCCCGGGCGCCCCAACGGCCTGTCAGAGGTCTCGCCCGGCGCCGCATGCTTCTGGCCGCCCTGGCCATTATGCTCGCCTTCGGATTCGCGTTATTTCTATTTGCGCTCTGCCCCTATGTCATACTTGAGTCGAGGCTTTTCATGCGTTATGGTTATGTCGGCCATGCGGGCCCAGCTATATGCGGGGAGGGCGCTGCTCTGCAACGCGGCAGCTGAGGCTGGATCGAGAGCCGGAAAGGAGCGGAAACGTGCCGGTGCCGAGGGACCGTGAGGACCTCTGTGAGGAGCATCCTCATGGAGATCTCGGGCAGATGATCTTTGCTTTCGCGTTCATTGCCGTTTGGGCAATCGACTCATTCTGGCTGAAGCTGACCACGTTTCCAGCGGCAGGCGTCCCGCTCTACGTAAGAATACCCGTCGCCGCGCTCCTCGTCTTTATGGGCATATACCTGGCAGTCAGGGGCCACCGGACCGTTTTCGGCGAGGTCCGCGAGCCGCCGAGCGTGATCAAATCGGGGGTATTTTCACATATCCGGCACCCCCTTTATCTTTCGAACATCCTCATCTATCTCGGCCTCATTGTACTCACCATGTCCCTGGCCTCGCTGATACTCTGGGTAATCATCTTTATATTCTATGACCGTATCTCGGCTTATGAAGAAGTGCAGCTCACGGAGAGGTTCGGCGAGGAGTATTCGGAGTACACGGAGCAGGTCCCCAGGTGGCTGCCGAGGCCCGGGGGATTCGGAAAACACTGAAGCCGGGTTCTGCGCTATGCAGCCTTCTTAAGGCGCCCGGCCCGCTTCTTCTTCCTTTTTTTCTTCTTGTTGAGGTAATCCTCCAGCTCTTCGGGCGTCTCAATCATCACGTCATAGAACTCGCCGAAGAACTCGCAATCCGGGGGATTGTGCCGGCGGCACTTGTCCGGGCGTCCGTCGTATTCCAGGCACCTGCCGTCATCGGCCAGATACATACACCTGCCTTCAATTAAGAGGTACCACCTGTGGCTCCTTATGTATACGCTCACAGTGTCGAACCGGAGCTGCCACTTGAGATCCTCCACCTCGGAACGGTTCTCGGGCCGGTAAATCATCATGCTCAGGTTCTTGCAGCACAGCGAGGGGCACTGGCTGCAGATCTCGTTCGTGGTCTCTTTGCCTATCTCTCTGGAAGTGCCTTTGATGTTCACGCTTTCTCCTTGCTTTGAATCTACTCTATAGAAATACAATGAAACACAGCAGGACACAACAGCAAACAGAGTAGGGAGATCGTTCCGGTCACTTCCCCCTGCAACGGCTGCAGATTCCGCTGATTACCACCCTCTTGCCGAGGACCTCGAAGCTCTTCCTGATGTCTTTGGGGATCTCGAGGGCATCGAACTCGGAGCTTAAGAAGTCCTTTATGGCCCCGCACTTCACGCAATGAACGTGATGATGCGCCTTCGTCTCGGGGTCGTAACGGCGCGGGCTGCCGTCGCCCTCCACGACCTCCGCCAGCCCTATTTCTACCAAGGTCAGCAGAGTGCGGTAAACCGTGTCCATAGATATATTGGGCAGGCGCTTCTTCACTTTCGAGTGGAGCTGCTCGGCGGTCGGATGCGTTCCTGACCTCAAAAGCTCGTCATAGACTACTTCGCGCTGCGGCGTTACCTTGAGACCCTTTTTCGTGAGCGCAGCTCTAATGTCAGGGTTAAGGTCTCTTTTGCGTCGAGTCTTCATATTCTATTTCTATTACTAACATCCGGATCGCACTTGTCAAGTCGCCGGCATGATCAGGGCTCCCCCCGGAACCGGCGGGGAACTCTGTCTCCGGCCTTTACGATTCTACCCCCCAACGCGCCTAATGCTTGCCTGGAGCCAGTGGCACCCCTCGGCGTTCATACGTCGCGTAGGCCTCCATGGCTATCATCCGGTATTCGTCCAGCTCCAGCGGCTCTCCCTCAAGGGGATTCATGAGGCACCAATTGATCATCTCGCGGAAGGCGACAACGCGACCCAGCTGCTGCTGAAACTTGGGGTAGGTCTCCGGATGCGTATTGGCGGCGTTGGGATGGCATTGGGCGCAGGCCACTCCGTTGGTCCCGAGCTCGGCACTCACCCACAGTTCGCGGCCATCCTTGACGACGCTCATGAACTCGGACTCCCAACGCTTCAGGTCCTCCTCGGTGAACTCATCGGCCCGGGTCGCAACTCGTCCTATGACCAGAGCCAGGACAGCCGCCACGACGACTAAACCCGCGATCTTATATCTCATCGGTCTCTCCTTTAGTAATGGGTCTGCGGCGGGACCCTGTCCGCCTCGTCCTGAAAGTCCATGTCCTCGGGGCGCCCGGTGTCGCGGTTATACGCGACGGTGCGGTCGGTGTTGTCGTAGAGGTTATAGCGCAGTCCAACGCGTCCTCTGTCTAGGTCGACCATCTGCCACCCCGTTGCGTCCCTCTCGAAGAACGGGTCCGCGCGGTTCATCGGCACCGTCATATTGGGCCACTTGACGTCGGCGTGGACATAGCTCTCGGGGTACGGCCATGGCCAGGCTGTCGCCATGACCGCGTTGAAACTGATATTTCCGATCTGGTTATACTGAATCTGGTGGACGTGACCGTAGACAACAGTGACGTCATCGAAGGGCTTTAGCAGCGCCTGAACCTCTTCGGCGTCCTGCGTCCAGAAATTCCAGCCGGCATAGATCTTCTGAATGGGCGAGTGGGAGAAGACGACCACGGGCGTGTCTTTGGAGACCTTCTTGAGGTCCTTCTCGAGCCACTTGCGCTGCTTCTCGCCCACCATGAAGGGCGAACCGTTGGGATTGTCGAGCCCGGCCATCTCCAGCATGCGCTGCTCTGCGGTAGGCCAGCGCTCGTGGGTCCACTCGTCGTAGGTCAATATGCTGTTGAGCACGACGAAGTGGACTCCCTTGTGATCCCAGCTGTAGTAGTGGTCGCCGAAGAGCTTCGACCAGTATTCGCCCAGGTCGAGATAGTAGTCATGCTCGCCCATCACGCAGTACGTCTTGTAGTTGAGCTTGGAGAGCATCTCTGCACCGTGATCCAGCTCTGACTTCTTGCCCAGCTGCGCCAGGTCGCCTCCGAACACCACGAAGTCGGGCTTGGGCTCCAGGAGGTTGGCCTCGGCAACCGCCCGGATAAGGCCCCTGTCCCAGTTCCGCACGAATTCGGCGCCCTTTATGTGCTGGATGTGCGCGTCGGATATGTACGCAAAGGTGAAGTTCTTGCTCTTGTCCGCGAAGGCCATCTCGACCGCGGTCATAGGCAGGCAGCTCGCAGCAGCGATCGCACCCGCCGTCCTCAAAAACTCACGTCGTGTTTGATTGCTCATGGCTGCCTCCTTCATTTCCCGCTTCCGGCGTCTCCCGCCAGATGGGCGTACTCCTCGCTGGTAAGCGACTCAAGATAGGCGACCAGGTCGTCGATTTCCTGCTCGGTTAGATTGAGCGGGCGGATGCCTCCGCTCAGGAAGTCATTGACCGGATCGTCTTTTTTGGTCACTCCCCCGTTGTTGTAATGAACGACCACGTCCCGCAATGTGGCGATACTTCCGTCATGCATATAGGGCGCGGTCAGCGCGATGTTGCGGAGCGTCGGGGTCTTGAAGGCCCCCACTCCGTCGAAGCCGTGCGTCACCACGAAGCGCCCAAGCTCCGAAGTCCTGGGGTCTGTGAGCACCTGGATGTCCACTTCAGCGAGGCTGGCGTCGGCGCGCAGGAACTCGCTTGCGATTTCGGGGACATCGTCCTGGATGCTGTTGATCCCGACGCCGATATTGTGGAAGCGGTTGTCGGTGAAAACGGCCTGCGTCTGCTCGATAATGTGGCAGCTCACGCAGCGCCCCTTGTTCACGAAGATGTCGAACCCCCGCTTCTGTTGCTCGGTCAGGGCGCTCGCCTTGCCGGTGAAATAGTAATGGTCGAACGGCGAGTCCCCCGCGATGAGGGTTCGCTCGAAGGCGGCAATGGCCATCATGACTTCCGTCATGCCGACCTCATCAGCGCTCTTAGCGAAGACGTCTTTGAAGGCCTCGACGTATTCTGGGTCCGACCGGACGACATCGAGGATCGGCCGGTGGTCCTCCAGGCCCATCTCGACCGGATTAACGAACGGGTGCTGGGACTGGTCCTCAAGGTCCGGGGAACGCCCGTCCCAGAAAAGAGTTGTCATATAGGCCGAGTTCAGGACGGTCGGCGCGTTCCTGGTACCTGTGAGCTTGTTGATGCCCTCGGAGGTCTTGAGCGGGCTGTCGGTGAACGCCTTCTCGGCGGCATGGCAGGTCGCGCAGCTGACTTCTCCCGTTGAGCTGAACCTCGTGTCATGGAAGAGCTTGTCGCCGAGGGCCACCTTTTCCGGAGTCTGGGGATTGCCTTCAGGTACGGGCACGGGCGGCAGTCCCAGGGGCGGCGAGGAGCCCGGCGCCTGCCCAGCCGGTATGCTCATTACGACGACGGCCGCCAGGAGCGCCAGCGAGGCCAGATAGATCTTGTTCATGATTCACCTCCCTTTCCGCGTTTGCGGCTTGTCTGCAAAACTCCTTTTATTTGAGGTGCTGCTATTATTTAGGAATTAATCCTATTTGTCAAGCAGCAAGATGAGTTTTTGCGGCCCGCGGGGCATCAGCGGCGCCCCCCTGCTCGCCTCCTAACGAGCTTGACCCCGGATTGGGCTTGGCTTAGACTATACTGGTTTGCGTCACAATCATGAAAACACCGCCTGACGCTTTCCAAGGTGAAGTACGCCGAGAGAGGGGGTTAGCTTGAATATCATAGTGCTCATGAAGAGGGTGCCCCAGACGGCGGAAGCCGAAGTCCGGGTCGATTCCTCGGGAAAGAAAATCGACAGGGAGCATCTGACCTTCGATACCAACGAGTTCGACACTTATGCGCTTGAAGAGGCCGTGCTCTTTAAGGAGAAGTACGGGGGCACTATCACGGCGCTCTCGGTGGGGCCGCCGGACTCCCAGGACACGCTGCGCGTGGCACTCGCCAAGGGCGCGGACAATGCAATAAGGGTGAAGGCGGAAGACTTCGGCGACCTCGACGCCTACAAGACAGCCCAGCTCCTGCACGCCGCCATCAAGGACATCCCCTACGATATCATCTTCGCGGGGACGATGGCGTCGGATGACTCCTATTACCAGGTCGGCGTGGTGCTGGCGAAACTCCTGGGTATCCCCCACGCCACGCTGGTGAGCAAGATCGAGGCCGAGGGCGACAGGGCCGACATACACAAAGAAGTGGAAGGCGGGCTCCAGGAGCACCTGGAGATAACGCTTCCGGCGATGGTTGCCGTTCAGACGGGGATCAACGTTCCCCGCTACGCCTCTCTAATCGCAATACGCAAGGCGGCCAAGAAGGAAATCCAGACCCTGGGAGGCGAAGGCGTCAGCGAGAGCGGCCTCAGGGCCAACACCCAGGTCGAGGAGCTCTTCATCCCGCCGGTTACAAAGCGCGCGGAGATCCTCGAGGGAGACGTCGAGGAGATCTCCGTCAAGATGGCGACGATTTTTAAGGAAAAAGGTCTGATATAGCGGAGGACGACATGGGTGACATTCTTGCATTAGTCGAGCATCGACGGGGAGAGATCAGGGATGCGACCTATGAGGTTATGACCTGCGGCAGGAGGCTTGCCGACCAGACGGGAAGCAAGCTCACGGCCGTGCTGCTGGGGTCCGAAACGGATTCCATGGTCACAAGCCTCAAGCCCCATGCCCACCGCATCCTGGTCGTGGACGACCCGGCGTTCAAGGACTTCAACAACGAGTCCTACCAGGCGGCCCTGGCCGACATCATCGGCAAGGAGCAGCCTTTCATAACGCTCATAGGACATACGGCCTACGGCATCGAGCTGGCGGCGGCGCTGGGCACGCATCTGGATGTCCCGTTCACCACCGACTGCATAGGCGTAGAGATGTCTGGCGACCGACCGGTCGCCGTGCGGCAGGTGTACGACGGCAAGCTCAACGAGAGGGTCTCCTTCAGGGAGGGCCCCTCCTATCTGCTGAGCCTGAGGGCCGGCGCCACCGCCGCCGAGCAGGGAGGCGCCGACGCGGAAGTGGTGAAGCTGGACGCCCCCGCCCTGCCCGACCCGGCGCATCTCAAGTTCATAGATTACATAGAGGCGGTTACCGGGGATGTGGACATAACCAAGGCCGACATCATCGTGAGCGTGGGCCGCGGCATAAAGGAAGAGAAGAACATCCCGCTGATAGAGGAGTTCGCGGAGGCCATAGGAGGCGTCGTGGCCTGTTCGCGCCCCGTCGCAGACGCCGAGTGGCTGCCCAAGGACCGCCTCGTCGGGTCATCGGGAAAGACCATCAAGCCCAAACTCTACGTCGCGATCGGCATATCGGGCTCATTCCAGCACCTAACGGGCATGAAGAACTCGGACACGATAGTGGCCATAAACAAGGACCCCGAAGCGCCCATATTCAACGAGGCGGATTACGGGATCGTTGACGACCTCTTCAAGGTACTGCCGGTGCTCAAGAACAGCATAGCGGAAATGAAGCAGTAGATGAAAAGAATCGGCGTCTTTGTCTGTCATTGCGGCAGGAACATAGCCGGCACGGTCGACGTCGACCGGGTCGTGGAAGAGATCGCCGTACTCGACGGCGTCGAGCACTGTGAAAACTACAAGTACATGTGCTCGGACCCCGGCCAGGCTCTTATAAGGAAGACAATCGAGGAGAAGGGCCTGGAGGGCATCGTCGTGGCCGCATGCTCCCCGTCGCTGCATGAAGCCACCTTCCGGAGGACGGCGGAGGCCGCGGGCCTCAATTCCTACCTCGCCGAGATAGCCAACATCCGCGAGCAATGCAGCTGGGTCCACACCGACACGGCCACCGCGACGGCAAAGGCCATAGGCATTATCAAGACAATCGTGGAGAAGGTGAAACTCAACGAGATGCTTACTCCGGCCAGGATCCCGGTCACTCCCCGCGCGCTCGTAATCGGCGGGGGCATCGCCGGCATCCAGGCGGCCCTGGACATCGCCAACTCGGGCTATGAAGTGGTGCTTGTCGAGAAGACGCCGTCGGTGGGCGGCCACATGGCGCAGCTCTCGGAGACCTTTCCCACGCTGGACTGCTCGCAGTGCATACTGACGCCCAAAATGGTGGACGTTTCCCAGAACCCCAACATAAAACTCCTCACCTACTCCGAGGTCGAGGACATATCAGGCAGTGTCGGCAACTTCACGGTGCGCATCAGGAAGAAGGCCTCATGCGTGGACAGCGCTGCCTGCACGGGCTGCGGCATATGCATTGAGAAGTGCCCGGTCAAGGTGCCGTCGGAGTTCGACGAGGGGCTCGGGGACAGGAAGGCCATATATACCCCGTTCCCCCAGGCCGTGCCCAACAGGCCGGTAATAGACCGGCAAACCTGCCTCTATTTCACGAAGGACGGGAAGTGCGGGGCGTGCAAGACCAATTGCACGCTCGGGGCGATCGACTACGAGCAGCAGGACGAGATCGTGGAGGAAGAGGTCGGAGCCGTGGTTGTCGCGACCGGATACGAGCTCTACGACAAGGCCAACCTGGCCGAATACGGCTCGGGCCGCATACCGGACGTCCTGCATGGCCTTGAGTTCGAGAGGCTGCTCTCGGCTTCCGGCCCAACGGCGGGCGAGGTCAAGCGGCCGTCGGACGGCAAGGTGCCAAGGCGCGTCGCGTTCATATCATGCGCGGGCTCGCGCGATCCCGAACACTACATGCCGTATTGTTCCAAGGTCTGCTGCATGTACCTGGCCAAGCACGCCATGCTCTACAGGGAACACGTACCCGACGGCGAGGCCATTATATTCACCATCGACGTCCGGACTTCCGGCAAGACATATGAGGAGTTCTACGCAAGGGCAAAGCAGCAAGAGAATGTCATCTATGTCAGGGGCAAGCCCTCGAGGGTGTTTCAAACCGAGGACGGAGTCGCGGTCTGGTGCACCAACACCTTAAGCGGCAAACAGATGCGGGTAGACTGCGACATGGCGGTGCTGGCAACGCCCATAGCTCCATCCCCCGCTGCCGCCGAGCTCGCCAGGCAGCTCAGGATCCACATCAATGAGCACGGCTTTTTCAGCGAGGCCCATCCCAAGCTCCGCCCGGTGGAGTCCCTCGCGCCCGGCTTCTTCCTGGCCGGCTGCGCGCAGGGCCCCAAGGACATCCCCGAGACCGTCTCGCAGGCATCCGCCGCCGCGTCCAAGGTGCTCGAGATGTTCTTAAGGAAGGAGCTCCTGGTGGAGCCCATGGTGGCATGGGTCGACGAGGACCTGTGCTCGGGCTGCCAGTTCTGCATAAGCACATGCCCGTATGACGCGCGCGAGTACGACGAAGAGAAAAAGGTCGTCCGCGTGGTGGAGGCGCTGTGCAAGGGCTGCGGCGCGTGTGTCGTGGCCTGCGGGACGGGAGCAACACAGCAGAAGAACCTGAGCGACGAACAGCTTACGAGAATGGTAGAGGTGCTATTTGACTGACAGAAAGTCACTGGTAGACGAGCTCAATCCCGAGATCAGGGAATTCCTCCTCGAGATGGGCGCGGAAGACATATTCAAATGCTACCAGTGCGGCAAGTGCACCAGCGTCTGCCCGTGGTTCCAGGTGGGCACATACGACTTCCCCGTCTACCGCTTCCCCCTCGAGGCCGCGCTCGGCATGATGGCGAGCAGCGAGGACAAGGACGACCTCATGGCGGAGGTCGACAAGATCTACCGCTGCGTCGGCTGCGAGGCCTGCGTCAGTCAGTGCCCGCACGGCGTCAGGATCCCGACCATACTGAGGGCGGCGAGGCGGATACTCGTGGAATACGGCTCCTACCCCGAGGCGCTCAAGGACGTAGTGGGGAGAATACGCGACACGGGCAATCCCACCGGCGACCCCGCCGAGAAGCGCCTGGACTGGGCCAAGGAACTCGACATCCCGGCCTACGAGGCCGGCATGGACTACCTCTACTTCTCCTGCTGCATATCTTCCTATGACCCCCGCATAAAAGAGGTATCAAAGGCCGTCGCCAAGGCCCTCAAGGCCGCCGGCGTCTCCTTCGGTCTCCTCCCCGCGGCAAACAAATGCTGCTCGGAAGCCATAAGGCGCGTCGGGGCAGAGGAGGTGTTTCTGGAGAACGCCGCCGCCAACATCGCGGCTTTCACAGAGGCCGGCGCGACCCGGGTTGTGGTCAACTCGCCTCATTGCTACGTGACCTTCAAAAACGAATACCCAGAGCACGGGGCCCGGTTCGAAGCCGTCCATATCACGCAGGTTCTGGCCGGCCTAATAGCAGACGGCAAACTCAAACCGGCCGGGGAGTTCAAGAAGAAGGTCGTCTATCACGACCCATGCACTCTCGGAAGGCAGAGCGGCGTCTATGATGAGCCGCGGCAAGTCTTGAGGAGCATACCCGGACTGGAGCTCCTGGAGGTCCCCGACTTCAATCGCGAGTTCAGCGTCTGCTGCGGCGCAGGCGGCGGAGCCCTCTGGAACGAGTGGGACAAGGACGAGAGAATCGTCGCCGTCCGCCTAGAGCAGCTCAGGGCCACGGGAGCGGACGTTATCGCGGTGGCCTGCCCCTATTGCCAGCAGATGATCCAGGAGACGGCCAAGTCCATGGGCATAGAGATCGAGGTCATGGACGTTACGGAGATACTGGCCGCAGCTCTCGAGTAGCCTGTCTCTTCTTCGTCCTATCGCGCAGGAGTACCCACCATCAGGACAACGTGTTTGCCGGAAAATGGAGTCTCCGGCAGTCCCGGGGCGATTCACCTGAGTCAAGATACATGCTCCTGAGTACGAGCCGGTAGCTGCCCATTAGTAATATAGTCCCCTCACAGCCCAAGCAGCCCCTCTACCTCCTTGCAGAGCGGCCACAGGGCACTCCCGCTATTCCCGAGCATCGTCAGAATCACGTCGTCATCGGGATAGACCGCCGACCTCATCGCCACCCCCGGGTCAGACCCTTCCACGAAGTACTTTCTTACAGTCTCTTCCTGTCGGTCGATCCACACACCGTATCCATAGTGCCCGTATGGCGCTTTCCAGGAAGTAGCGACAGGGGATTCCAGCATGATTCTGGTTGTCTCGGCGCCCAGCAGCCGGTTCTCTTTAAGCGCCGTCCAGAAACTGGCCATATCCGGGGCCGTGGTGTAAGCGCCGCCGTCGGGCGCGCCTACTATGGGAACGGCAAAGAAGTTGGTGCGCCATGTGCCGTCGTCGTTCCCTATGTAGGCATAGGCGGTTCGCTCCGGAAGCTGGTCGGTGGCAAAATACCCCGAGTCCGCCATACCGGCCGGCTCAAACACTGACTTCTGAACGTATGCCTGGAAGGTCACGCCGCTTAAGGCCTCGACGACGAGGCCGAGCAGAATATAACCCCCGTCGTTGTAGTCGAACTTCTCCCCCGGCACAAACTTCATGGGCTTGTCCTTAAAGAGAGGCAGGAAGTCGGCCGGGCGTCTTGCCCGGTACATGGGCACATCGCGCCACAGGGCTTCATAATCCGGGTCGACGTCCTCTTCGAAATAGGAAGTGATGCCCGAGGTATGAGTCAGAAGGTGGCGTATTGTTATGCCGGGATCATAATTGGGAAACTCCACATCCACGCAATCGCTGAGGCGAGTGTCGAACGCGAGCCTTCCCTCTTCGACCAGCCGGCAGAGGGCGACGCTGGTGAAGATCTTGCACCCCGACGCCGTCTGGAACCTGGTCGTCACTCTGTTGGGTATGGACTCGGACCTGATGGCCAGACCATATGCCTTCTCAAATAGAACCTCATCGCCCCTCGTAAGGTAAATTACGCCGGAGAAGGGCTCCGGCTCGGCCCGGCGCTCAATGCAAACGGATAGCTTTTGTATGTCCAGTCTCATTGGATTCATCAGTTGCTACCGGTATTCGTGCCGGTACCATTGTCGGAGTCGGAGCCGGCGCCCGCATTGCCGCGACCCTCGTCGCCGGGATGACCGCCGGCAGTCTGCGACCGGGCGACGAGAATAAAGCACACCGCCACGACCGTCGCCACGGGTGTCATGATGTATCTCTCGGGCGGGCTCCTGGAGACTAAGTTCATCAATATATTCAGACAGAAGTAGCCCGCGAATATCCAGGCTATGACACGAACGGCCCGCGACCGGGAGCCGGTGGCGATGAGTCCGGCACTTGCAAGTACCACAAAGACCGCGAAACCGAGTATCACGGCGGCCAGAAGGCTCCCTATCCTCAGGTTTGCCGGGAGGACGCGGTGCTCACCGCCCCAGGCCGCCCTGCCCATGGGAAGTCCTGCCGCCAGGAGCACCTGGAATATGATAAGCAGCGCCAGAGCGACTGCCGCGATCACTGCAGGTTTCCTGGCAGTACCCATTCGCACCCCTCCCGCTCTCGATCGTGGCCTGCGTAGGTAGGCCGCGACTCCATGACTCCTTACAACTTATTCCGTCTCCCTGCAGCTCCCTACATGGGCTCGAGCGAGCCCTTAAGGAAGTCCACGTCCACGGCGTACAAATATGCGCCGGTGTGGGTATCGAGATCCCCTATGATCTCCTCTATGCCTTCCACCAGGGCCGGTATTTCGCTCTCTTCGACTATGGTCGAAATGGTCTTGCTCGTCGCGCGCCGCTCTCCGAGAAAGTCTAAGAAGTTGGCAAACAGCGGCACTCTCGAGAGAACGTCCTGCACGCCGGACGAATCCGTCACAGAAGCCCCACGTATACCGCGTTCGAGAAAGAGCTGGCTGATGTCATCCATATGCTGCTTCTCGAAGAGCACGATCGTGAAGAGCTTGAGCTTGCCCTTGCGCTCCTTAACGGGAGCCAATCCTGAATTCTGCAGGAAGGCCTCCTTGAGCGCGTTCACCGTCCTGGCGTTGCGGAGGTCGCGCCTGGCTCTCACGCTCTTGGCCACGCGCGAGATGAGGGCAAGCAGCTCGAGATAATCCTGGGGCTTCTCCTCAGGCCCGATGAGCACAAAGAATATATGGGTCTTCTTGTTGTCGGGGCTTTCGAACCTGACCCCCTTCTTGGATATTGCTATGCCTAGCACGAAGTCACCCAGGCCCTCGATCCTCGCATGCGGTATCGCGACGCCGTCTGTAAGAGCGGTAGAGCCCTCGCTTTCCCTTTGATCGAGCAGTCTGAACGCATCGCCCGCTTCCAGGCCTGGCGCTGCCGACGCTATGAGCCCGCCAAGCTCCTTCAGGCATTCGCCCTTGGACTTCGCGGAAAGCGACAGCGAGCACGCCTGTTCCTTGAGCGCCTCGAGAATTCCCATTTACCTCACCCCCCTCATAGTCCAACGCCCCTCTTTATTCCATAGCGTGAGACCGCCGGCCCCACAATCTGGCTAATGAAAACGCTTAAGAGAACCACGTCCACGGTAAGCGCCATATACTCCCTTGCCCCCGGCGGCAGGGACATCGCAAGCGGCGACGTGCGCACGAACAGGGCCAGCCCCAGCGCGACGCCCGCCTGGGGCACCAGGCAGAATCCCAGATACTTCCTGACCTCATGGGGCGCGCGCGTCAGCGAAGCGCCCAGGTATATGCCCGCCCACTTGCCGGCAAACCGGCTCAGAATCGCGGCCGTACCAAGGAGCACTATGAAGCCCGATGCAAAGACCGAAATACTGAGTTCGGTGCCCGCTATCACGAAGAACAGCGCGAAGATCGGCGGGGTAAGGGGCTCGAGTATCTCGAACACCCTCCTGTTCCTCGACGAGAGGTTAATGAGGCAGGCCCCCATGGCCATATTGGCAATGAGCGATGACAGATTGAGCACAATCGACAGCGCCGAGACCAGGAAGAGGAACGAGATGGATATCAGGAGAACCTCGCCGGTTCTGTGCCTGCGACGCACCAGAAGGTGCACGGCCATACCGCCCACGAACCCTATTAGGCCCGACAGCACGATTTCGGATATCGCGTGCCAGAGTCCCCCCAGCACGCCGGCTCCCGAGGCCGCGCCCGAGAGAGCAGGAGTTATGAAGGCGAAGATCACGCTGAAGAGAACGACGCATACCGCATCGTCGAAGGCGACCACACCATAGAGGTAGTCTATGAAATCCCCGCGCGCCTTAAGCTCTCTTATTATGACGACCGTAGCGGCCGGGGCCGTGGCTGCCGCAATGGATCCCAGGAGAAGCGATACGGGCGTTGCCACCCCCAGCGAGCGCATTACTGCGGTGACGAGGGCAAAGGCGAAAAGGGCCTCGAACATGGTGAGCACTATGATATTGACCCCGGTGCGCCTGACACGCGCGAGGCTGAACTCGCCGCCTATAGTCAGCGCTATCAGGCCGAGGGCGACATGTGTTATGCCGGCGAGACTGTCACCGGTCTCCTCGCTCACGAGGCCCAGGAGGGACGGGCCCGCAAGCACGCCCGCGACAATGTAACCCGTAATGGCGGGAAGCCTGACACGCTCCGCGACCTTCCCCATCAGGAACCCGGCGAATATGAGTACACCCAGGGTCAGAACGTCGCTTGTGTGAAGAACACTGAGGAGTCGAGCCCATATGTCGGAACCAGATTCCATCGCAAACCTTCTGCTGTATCCGATACCGCCCAGGCCCGACTGCACTCCTGCAAAGAGCCGCATCGCCGATAAAAAGCCGCATCGCCGATAA
>Ga0180437_10003529_pt1 | contig 23211 bp, 38 predicted proteins | sample SS_ome_4_FD_132410 | JGI IMG/M metagenome (GOLD analysis project Ga0180437, IMG submission 132410) | Hypersaline lake sediment archaeal communities from the Salton Sea, California, USA - SS_3_D_1 metaG | ecosystem: Environmental > Aquatic > Non-marine Saline and Alkaline > Hypersaline >...
AATGCAGTAGGTGTTTCCGTAAACAAATCACCTGCAAACACTCCTTTACTTTTAGTTTGTTGAACAGCTTTCTTTTCTTGAATATCTCTAATACCTGCTTGAATTTCTTTAGTTAATACTGGCGGTTTAGGTGGACCTACAAATGCAGTAGGTGTTTCCGTAAACAAATCACCTGCAAACACTCCTTTACTTTTAGTTTGTTGAACAGCTTTCTTTTCTTGAATATCTCTAATACCTGCTTGAACTTCTGGCGGTATTGTATATTCTGATGAATATGGGGTTTGCTGTGCCTGTTCAGCAACTTTGGTTTGTTCAGCTAATTGAGCAATAGCCTGTCGTTTTTTTTGCTGTTGTAATTGTTCCGTTCTTTTTCTGCCTTCTTCAATCAGTCTAACATTTTCTGGTGTAGATGGTATATCTTTGCCTAAAATCTGCACTTGCCTTTCAGGTCTTTCAGAAGGTAAAAAAACTATTGATGTCCCGCCTGTCCCTTCAGTCCGATGCTGTTCAGGGGTTTTTCCTTCAATCTTAGTACCTTTGCTTGGAGTAATCCCTGTTGTCAGAACACCCCCGCCTGCTTTCCTGGCTTTTTCTATCTTCTCTCTTAAATTAGTGGACCGTTCATTCTTTGTTGCCATTTTTAATTTAACTAAACTTTTGTTTTATTTTCTTTAATGTTTTTCTTAGTTCTTTTGGACCTAATAAACCGCTATATATTTTTTCTTGAAACTCGTCTTCAACAATCGACACTTTAAGTTTAGTTCCTTTAGATTTCATTTGTTCCCCCTTTCTTTATTGAATATAACATAAAAAAGAATCCAAAAGCTGAAATTATAGCTAACCAAAAACCAAACTGATGGGAATAATTATCATCCCAATCCTCATAAAAATACGATATATCTTCATCCGACCCAATAACTTGAGTTCCAGAATAGGTATAGGTGGTTGTTACGTTTGCTCCTTTTTCTAATTGCAAATTACCACCCTGAATAATAATAGAAAGAATAAATAATAAACCAAAACCAACTAAGGCATATCCACTATGTTGTCGGTTAAAAATCCCTAAAAAGATAAGGATTATAGATATACCCAACAAAAAAGCAAATAGCCCTAATATCATTTTTGGTTCTCTACATTATACCGAATAGCTGTAACGTTCCAACAACCAAGCCAACGATACCTGCTAGCGTTAAAACTGCCCAGAGAGCTGTTTCAGACGATGTCCAAGTGGAAGTATTAGTTCCTTTGACTGTGCTGATGAAAACGTTAGCCAGCATTATCGCTCCAATTGAAATATTAACAATTCCGCCAATAAAACTTGCCATGTTAGTTCACCTTTAAAAAGTTTCTGTTTTTTGCTCAACAGTAACACAGAGCGTTTACAATACTCATATTTTTGTTTTTTATACTACTACTATATAAAATTTATAATAAATCTTATTAAATCTTATTAAAAAATAATAAAGTTTATATAGTAGTAAGTTGTAGAATGGTTTAAATGAAAAAAATTCAAAGTTTCTACCTTGATACTGAATTAATTTCTAAGATTGATAACGAAATCCAAAAAATTGGTTGTGGAGCTAGTCGAAGCGGATGGATAGCTAAAGCTTGTGAGGAAAAGCTTGCCAATAAATGTGATACCATCCAAAAAGTTATTTCTAAACTTAACTCTTGGCAGCGCTCTTTTCCTAAAAGACCGTTTAAAGAATTACTGGAGGAATTACAAAATGGAGAGATTTAAAACTACAACAAAAGGGTACAAGTTTGATAAAGTTATTTTTTGGGGCATGACATTGTTTATGTTGCTTATTCTCGGTGGATTGTTTTATAAGTATGGCATAGAGTTTAAACCTTATGTCAAATGTTCATCATTGGAATGTGAGAACCCGTTCTATAATAAAAACTCTTACGATTGTACGTTAGCCTTTGGATTTATAGATTGTCCAATTAAAACTGAAGAATGGATGAATAGACCAATCTTAACAATGGGTGAGTATGGTACACCGCCGCCTAAATTAGGCTGGTTTAATATTATGATTCTTGGATTTATTTTATGTGCTATAGGGTTAAATCATTTACTTTGGAATAAAGGAAAATCTTTCCATATTAATCTTCTTGATACACTTGAAAAAATTTCTGGTAAAATTAAGTTTGAGGATGATGAAAAATGAAAGTTTTAAAATTAAAAGCTGTCAATAAAAAAGTGAAAAAATTTATTGATGTATTCTATAAACAATGTAAGAAGATGTTTCCTGAAGGTGAAGGCAAATCCTTTGAATTGGTGGAAGAAAAATGAAAAAAAGAATTGAAATTGAAAACATTCGAGACCATAGATGTAAACAAATAAAAAAAAATGTGAGTTAGGGTATTAAAATGGCAACCGCACAAGAAGAATATAGAAGGACAACGCCGCAAAATGAATTAGATTTAGCTATGTTGACCACTGATGCAGTATGGGGTAAACCAGAAGTCAGTCCAGAACTAAAGAAAAAGCTTGGTAAATACTCAAAAGTTCAGGTTAAAGATGAAGAAACAGGACAAATTCAAGAAGCTTACAGCTTAGAAAGTATGTGGGGGTTACTAAGCTTTTACACTCGAGATATGCGGCTGGCTAACCTCAGCCCAGTTCAGTTAGAATATTGCGCTCATTATTTGAACTTAGCTGGCGATCTTCTTCAAGAACAATTAACCAGACCTTTCATCATAGCTTTATCACGTGCAGCTACAGTTTTGGAGTTGTCACAATCAAAAGGAGGTTTTCTTAGAAAAAGGTTAACTACAATAACCTCTGAATCCTATAAAGAGGAAAAAGAACCACCTAAACGCAATTTTTTTGGAAGAACTAAAACTAAAGGAGGGTATTAATATGAACGAGGCGTTGCAAGCTATTTTAATTCAAACGTTAGGGTATGGAGTTGCATTGGTGATCGGTATAGGAATTATAACATTTCTTCAACGAGGTTTTTTCTTTAAATTTCTAAAAGTTAAAGCAAGTCTGGGAAGAAAGGTTTTAGTAAGATTAAGACAGGTAACTCATTGGGAGTATTTTGTAGGAAGATGGGAAGAACAAGACCTTATCATCGGTAGAGGTAAAAAGAAGAAACGTATTAATAACGTTGAGCAACAGCATATTTATAGAAGTATCGGCATTTTTTGGGTAGACCTTGACGGTAAAACTTACGCAGTATTGCCGCCAAATGATACTACTGCTATTGAAGGGTTTGATCCTGAAAAACAAGAGTCACTGATTACCAGGGCATTATATAAACCACCAATTGAGGACAAAAAAAACGAATTAATTATGGTTTTGGTTATTGCTGCTTTGATTGCAGCGGCAGCAAGTGCTTATTTTGGCTACACAACACTTAACAAAATGGATATGGTTACAGCTGCTATAGATGGTTTAAAATCGGGGTTAGTTATTCCTACTGGGTGACATTGACAATGACAGACTTTAGCATTAAGTTTGAGCAAAATAGTGACATTCCCATCTATTTAGAACAATTCCGTAAAAACATCAAAAAAACGCCGTTGTTTGATGTCAAATTATTTATAGAAGATGATATGGCCTTCTTTCACATCAGGCCTTTATTTTTTCCTTTATATTGGTTAAGCCCCTGCATTTTAACTATTGGGTATTTTATTGGTGGGTTCAATTGGCCTTTATTGATAATTGCTTGTATTCCCGGAATCACTGTCCTAGTCTATATGAAGCATTGGTACATATTATTTTTGTATATAGGAAAATGGAAAGGTAGATATAGAGGTAAATTTCGTGTTTTATAAAGATATATATAGATTTATATAATATACCCATCATTAATATAAATTTTAAAAAAATGGTAGATTTCAATAATGAAACAACAGTTGGCGTGCCAGCTAAAGATGTAATGAAGATTTATCTGTTACAATCTAAGGCATATGTAGAAGATTGTTGGAGAGAATATAAAATCATAGACTATAATGGTGGTAATCCTTCCTTAGCAAGAACTAAAGCGGGCCTTGAACAACTATATCTAATAATGGAACCAATGATTGAGAGACATTGGCTAAAAGAATGGTATATAAAGAAGGAAGAAATTGTTGAAAAAATTGATAGTGCAAATAAAAACCAGTTATTTAACTTAATTATTCTTTTTAACAAATTATTAGATAAACTTTTAATAACTAAATTAGATACAAAAAAACAAAATCAATATACTTGGGAAGCATCTAATAGACAATATGGCAGATAATTTATATAAAAATGGGTTTCCTTGGCATAGAGATTTTTACACAAATTGTTTAGAGGAACAAATAAAAGAAAGAATAGAAATAAATATGCCTTCAGTTATCTTAATAGATGGCGGTCAAGGACAAGGAAAAACTACTCTTGCAGTACATACTGCCGATTATTTTAATAAAAAAACAGGATTGCCACCGCTTGACCTTAAAATAAACTCACATAATCAGATAGGAATGGGTGGGGTAGATTTTGTTAGTAAATTTAATCGGGCACATAGAAGCAATGTCCCAGTTCTAATTTATGACGAAGCTGGCGATTATTCCAGAGGTTCAACTTTAACGTGGTTTAATTTACAAATGTCAAAACTTTTTCAAAAAATTAGAAGTGCAAATATGCATATTATCTTATGCCTTCCAAACTTTAATATACTTGATAATAGGCTTTTTGACGATGAATGCATACGTGGAGCAATACATTGCCACAGCCGACAAATAACAAAAACTTGTGGTAATTTTGATGTTTATGATATGGAACAAATTTCATGGATTAGGCATTGGTATGACCGACTACCACGTGCAAGAAGGCATAGTTGTTATTCGATGGTTTCACCTTTATTTCAATCACATTTTAAAAATTTACCAAAAATTCGGGCTAAACAATTAGCAATATTATCCAACTATGGAAAAGATAAAGAAAGACAATCCGCAGAAATTAATATGAAAGGGCTGATTTCCAATAAAGACATTATGCGATATTTTCAAAGGTCATATATATGGGTGCAAACTATGCTACATAAATATAAATTAGAACCAGAGACAAAGTTAGGAAAAGTAAATTATTATAGTAAAAGTATTTTAGATGTTCTTGAAAAATATATCCAAACAAAAAGAAAGTAGTATATTTTAGCCTTTCAATTTTTTCCAGGCGTGATAATTCTTTCTTCATTTTGTACCTTCCATTTTAACTTTTTATCTTTATTTTCTTGATACCTGTGCCTATATTTCAATATGCAGTTCGTGCATAATTTCTTAGGGTAAATATCATTTTCTTTACCACAAACAACACAGTATTTATTATCATATTTGCGATTTCTTGCCCGAATAGCATTTCTTTTTATTGATGGCCTTACCATTTATCAACCCTTTTTTAGTACACAAAAGACTGATTATGTGTACTTATTTAATAATTTGCTATATGAACTTTATACTGAAAAGTGCATAATATCTGTTAAAAAACATCTCTAGCCCCCTCTATTGCTTTCTTTGGGTTTGCGTGAAGATATACACCCGTTGTACTAATATTTGAATGCCCCATAAGTATTTGTATTTCGTGTGTTGGTCTACCGCTATTCGCCAAGTGTGAACCGAAACCATGCCTAAGCGTATGGAACGTAATACGTTTGTTTAGAACTCGATACCCCAAGGTAGTTATAGTTTTTTGTATAGCCCTTCGCTTTAACTTTATAGGGAGTAAGGCTATTGCATTACGATTAACCCGCTTAGGCACGGGCACTATTCGGTCTTTTCCCCCCTTCCCTGAGTTGATTCGGATAGTATTCTGTTGTAAATCAATCTGAGAAATAGTAAGAGGTGGAACTCTATCAGAATAACCTACAATTTCAGAAATCCGCAGCCCTGCCTCAAATCCAAGCATGACGCATAACGCATAGACTTTACTATTCTTTTTTTTACTTTTTAATAAATATTGTAAAAGTTGCTCATACTCTTCGCGAGTTATTATTTTTGGGAGTTTCTTTGCCATCTTTTATGCACTTTTTTAAGATAAGCTACTATATAAATTTTTTGATTTAGTACACAAAATACTTATTATGTGCACTTTTTTTTATATCATATCCATCAATATTTTCTTCTGTTTGGCTATCTCTTGAGCGTTAGAGCGCAATTCGTGCCGTAATTTTGCATACTTAGCGCTGCCTATCTTCTGTACCTGCTCCAACTCTTGGATTTTAATTTTCTGCTTTAAAAGGCCGTTTAACCGCATTTCAGCTGGAGTCGTCATTATCTTGAACCTCTCTACTTTTACGCTCTTCTTGGCTTAAGTATTTTATATAGCAGCTGACGCATAACTCACCGCCACCATATACTTCCTTTCCGCAATCCTTACAGTGTCTCATTTTTCATGATGGGTTTGACTGCTGATAACCTTCTGATCCTTATCGGCAGCGTAAAATCTGGCAACCCTTGCTTTCTTTTTACGATGTTCTATCACTTTCTTTTTATTATACTCAGCCAACCAGTTCTTTTTATATTGCATTTTTCACTCTCCTTTGAGCATTTATAGCTACAATACTTATTATTATTTGCCATATAGCGGCCGCATACTGGGCATTTCTTGTCAAATTTTATACTTTCGTGTTCCATTCCTTATAATTCTCACTAGTTGATGACATAAAACAAACGTTACAGACCTTCCCAGCTTCAAATTTATGGAATTTATGGCCATCTTCCAATACTTTCCCGCAATTGATACACTTCTTGCCAGCTTCAATCTTCTCTCTTTCTTTCTCCAGTTCTTTAAGTCTCTTTTCTTCTTGTTGTTGCTGTATTTTCTTTAATGTTGCTACATTTTTATTATACTGAGAAGTTATCCTTGAAAGTTCGTTTTCTTGCAATTTAATATTAGTTATTAATACTTCAATATTAATTTGTTCTATATTTTCGGCTTCTGTATTAGTATAATCTCTTAATAGTTTCCTTATTACCTTACTCCATTTATGATTAGGCAATTTTTCCAAAGTTTCCCTTTCAAGAGATAATGTTACGTTTTGGTATTTTTTTTCTTTCATTTTTTTTATTATTGTTATATATATATATATTATACGTAAGTACGTAACGTAAGTACGTATGGGCTCGATAGGTCACTTTTTTTTCACTTTTCAAAAAAGCATGAAACCACAAACACCGTCATTCTTTATTGCCTTGATGTTATGACCAAAACGCCTTAATTCGTAAATCCTGGCATTATATTGATAAGACAAATCTCTCAAGCATGAAGTAGGCACAAAAGGAAAATAACGCAAAAGGGCTAAAATTAAGCCCCTTTGCGCAACCCTTACAGATGTTTGCTTCATTTTTATACGTCATCTCTTGGTATTTCATAAGGGATAACTGAATATCTGGTACTCATGCCTTCCCCATTCTTCAGCACGCTTACATGCTTTAAGTTAGGAAATCTTGTCAGTAAGGCCTTAATCCCGCCAATTACTGAGCCAGGTACTCTGTATTGTGTACCTTCTACTACCATATACTTATACCTAAACACTTCTCCATCCTTATCTTTCCCTTCTCCATCCATCAGTTCATGGTTTACTGGTATTTTATCCAACTCGGCTATATTTTTGGTTGTTGGCGGCTCATAAGCCATCGCCTGTTCCTTTAATGTTGCCATTTTGGTTTACCTCCATCCTTATAGGATCATGATTTTTCTTTCTAAACAACCTATCATTTTAATTCTTTTCAAGATATTCGCCATGCAACTGATCTAAAATCTCATTATAATAAATATCCAAATCTTTTGACCAGAACCATTCACATGCTAAAATCTCTCCTTTAGCAGTTTTTATATAGGCAGCACCAATTGTTTCAATACTTTTTTTACTCATTTTCTCACCTTTTCATTATTTAAAGCGTCTTGAATCTTGCGAGGGGAAAGAAAATTTAAATGTCGTCCGTCCGTTTTAACAACTCATCTAAACCTATTTCCTTTCGCATTCAAGATACCTTAAGGATTTTTTAACATAAACCCAATTGTATATTCATCTTCTAACACATCTGGATATTCTTTTTTTATTCCTTTTGATAAACATACACCAATTACATCTTTTCTTAAAGTTTCTTTTGTTTCCTCACATATATTTGGTCTATATCATCAAAAACCTGTTTCTTTGCATTTTGAATGACAATATTATTATTCATTTTATAACCTTATAATTAATATATTTATAGCATAAACTTTTCCATTTATTTTCTCCGAGTTCTATAGATAACCATCCTATAAAATCCATTAATTCTTTATTTGATTTAATAAAAGTATCAATTATTTCATTTTTCATTCTGTATCGAACTGTTTATAATGTTGTTCAAGGTCATGCTTTTCCCACGCATACAACCCTAAAAATACTGTAATGTCAACTATGATCCCTTCCTGCTCAAATATTCTTCTTGTCTCACGTTCTATATATTCCAACACTTTGACAGGATTCTCGCCATAATATTCTGACATTAATGTTACTGTGTCCACATCTTCTCTTGAGTAATAGGGTTTTAATGTTTCGACCAAAAGGTCAATATATCCTGTGTTGTTTGTTGGTTGCATTTTTAATATAAAAGGTGGCCAGGCAGGAAAAAGGTGTGTTTAAACCGGCCTGACCTGTTGCTTTGGGAGGACGATACGATACCAGAACGTCCAGCAACTATGAAGTGTTGATTTATGTTTGATTATCCGCCTGCATTCTTTAGCATCTCTTCATTATCAAGTTCCTCTTGATACATTTCATTCCTCTTCGGTAACAGTTTCCTCATCACTTTCGTCATCATCCAGTTCTTTCTTGAACGGTTCTTGGTAATCATCCTCTTCATCATAAACCTTGTTTTGTTCCGGCGAATCATCAATTATTTTTTCGTAAGTCATTGATTGCCTTTTCCAGCATTTGAATCCTTGCTGATAGGTTATCTAAGTTGATGTCGATTTGTACTAAGCAGTTATATACGTGTTCTAGTAAGTCTCTTTCTGTTATCATCTTTCTCTACCTCTTCTTTTAGCCAGTCATCTAAATCACCAATGAAAGTAAACTCATAGTCATATCTCATTTTTCTGGATAATCTTTTGGAAATGCACGCCTTCGATAAGGTTTCCGAAATATGAATATATTAACTGCATTTCGTTGGCTGTGATGTCTGATTTAAGCAGCATCCAAACTTTATGGTCTGGTTGCATTTTAATACAACTCCCAATCGCCGAAGTTAAAGTTCCAGTAATCCATTAGATTTATTATGTTCATTTTTTAGCACCTCCTTTTTTATTTTTCATCAAAACCACAATCCTTTCTAAATTGTTTTTTGTCATATCCTTTAAGCCAATACATCTCTTTATCTAATTCTATGGCCCTTTTATCTGAAATGTTACTACGATATTCTTCATTTGATATTTCTATTAATGAATCAAAATATTCTTGAAATCTATGTACTACTCTTATTTTCATAGCTTTTTCAGCCCAACAATCTTGATCCATCTCTTCATTAATAATGTTAGCAATTATTTCAAATGGTAGCTTTTTCATTTTCTTTTTCCTCCTTTAATGAAAAAGTCTGGGTTATCTCGAAAGTACTTAGCTACTATATCTTGTACAGCATCTGCTTTCGTTACCATTTCTCTATCAATTTTATAATGTTGCAATTTCCTGTCAATACTTTCCTCGAAATCAATTTGCATTAGTACCATCTTGTTACCTCATTTAATACTATCTATCATAATGTAATACTATGTTATATATAAATATTTATATACTCCAGTATATAGGTTTACAATATATGATATAAGAAAAAGAAGGCATACAAGATATGGGGGTCATATTCTTGTATGCCTTTAGATATAGTGGTAGAGTATTAAATTCCTAAGTTGTCAGTGATCCAGCTTGTATCTTTTGGGCTTTTTTCTTGATAGCTTTGCAGTTGTATTCTCTCGCCATGCATATGATTATTTTTTTGCCTAATTATGTAAGTTCTTAAAACATCCATTGCATAACTGGCGTTATGTTCATTCTTAATATCAATGACAGTTTGCAACGGAAAATTAATAGTATTATTATATTGCACAACTTCATACATCTGGTTTTCTAATGGCTGTAACGTCATATATGAATACTTTACACCGCAAGTTATGAAAGTATTATCACAAGTAATAATAACTTTTCCATTATCACGATACCAATCAAGCCCTAAATTAACGCTCATCATGTCAGCGTTATTGATTTGCTCTTGTGTGAACTGTTGTCCTACTGACCAATCTGCCCATGCATAACTTGATAAAGCTACCATAAACAGAACCATTAATATTGTTTTTTTCATTTTGTTTAATTCCTCCTAATTATATACTTTGGCTCCGCCTTTTATTATGGTTGTGTAACCCGGAGCAGTAATATATTTTTTGAAATGGTTAACTATTCCTGAACCGTTAACCTCTATATTATTAGGATATTTGACAGGGAACGTAAAATTACAAAGCTCTACAGCATTTATGTTCCATTGGCCATAAACTGGTACGTCGCAACTTGTTACGGTTTGTTTAATTTCAATAGTTCTTTTTTCAGTATGCGCATCATTTCCAATATTATCACTAACATAAAACGAATAATTATATTTACCTGTTGGCAGACCAACAGTTTTATTCATACTTTGATTAACATAATAATTCCAGTATGTATTATTATACCTATTGATACTACTAAAATATAATTGTTGAATTTCATTTTCTGATAAACTAACATTAAGGATAATAAGATCATCCATATAACCTTTAAAATATTCTCCTGCTTTACTTGCACCTATCCGTAATGGATAGATACTATCATCTGGCTGGTCTATATAATCAACATTTGTGAATACAAGCTGCCCATCTTCATAACAATTTACTGTAGTTGTTAAGCTTGACCATGAACATGCAAGATGTACCCATTGACCATAAACAACCGTCCCAAAATTATTACTGGCAGTGTTTATCCTTATTGTCCATTTTGTTGTATCGCTTGACCTGAATAACCCGTAGTTACAATATGGCGAAGCATGGCTTGCTTGGGCTTGTTTACAGATGATTGATCTCCAGCTTGACGCTTCAAACAAGTAAACCCATACTGCCATTGTTATTTCATCAGTTATTGATAAACTGGTAGAATCTTCAAATGTAATCTGATCGTTTGTTCCGTCAAATGCCATCGAGTTAAGATATTTACCGTTTTGGATTGTCGTGTTGCCGCTTGTATAATTATATGTTTGATTATATAAGCTTAGTTCTCTGATATGCGTATTATCTTCTCCTAATTCTGTCAAATTATTAAAGTTTAGAAATAAAACTGTGTTTGGGCTATAATATGTATAATTCGTATTATTCCATAAGTAAACTAACTGTGTAATGTTTTGTTCATAAATTGTCGAATTAAGCTGGACATAGGTTTGTGTCTGACTGGCCAGATTGTAAGGAGTCGGTCTATAATATTCTATGTTTGGTATTGCCATGACAATACTAAAACATAATAATACCGCCATTATAAACAATATTATTTTAATCATTTTCATGGACAGACCGCCACTATCGTTGAACCGCACTGATCTATTATGCAAGGTGTTGAATTTGTATATCTCTTGCAAGTGCCTTGATAAGTTGTATTGTATACAGAGTGATTAATATTACTATTGATCATAGTTTGACCTGTACCATCTGGACTAAGTACTATATTTTGATTAGTTCCGCTTTCTGTTCTTAAAGTTAAATCTAATGACCCTCCTCTTTGTTGAATAAAATCTACCGCAAGAGTTTCGCCAGTGTCCACATAAACTGATCCTCCTAATACAGAATTACCATTTACATCTAATGCTTGTGAAGGATTATTATTAGCTATACCTATACGACTATCAACAATCAAATCTCCATCAGTATCATTAATATAAACATCACCACCGGTAGCGGCAACATGAAATATGCCTACTGGCGAAGGCGTCTTAATACCTACATTTCCTTCTACAATCATACCATTACTAGGTGCATCATCATCAAAGTAGGAAGTACCAATAGATAAACCAGCATTATCAGTCTTTCCGAATTTTGCTCTATATTCATTATTTGTATCGTCGTATATAACAAAACCATAAGCATTAGAACCTATAGCCCATTGGTTATTTGTTGCCGTAGGAGAAAAACCTAAATAAGGAACCGTTGTTCCTCCGATATCTAACTGATGTGTAGGACTTGCAGTCCCAATCGCTACTCTATTATTCCTTGTATCAACAAAGAAAACATTAGTATCAATACTGATATTATCTTCTGTATATGCTGGATACATCTGTCCAGAACTTCTATTCCAATTGGTAGCAGTAGAATCAACACAAAAATCGTCTGTACCGTTAATATTTTGACAGCTTATTGTTATATTATAATATCCACTATGATTAATTGTGGTTATTATATCAGCGTCAGTCCTGTTAGTGTGCGGTGCTGACGCATAAACCCATGTAGTATTATGATTTCTTATAATTGTACCATTGTTAAATTCGGTATCGTAAGTTATAGCAGAACATGAACCGCTTACAGAACAATTACCTGCTCCAGATGGCGAAAATGCTGATAAGCATAAACTACCACTGGAAACACATATGTCGGTGCTATTAATCCATGCCCATCCATCAATAAAAAATAAGTCCAAAGCTCTTCCGTTCCCTCCGTATGCAAAAGGGATAAGCAAGAGTAGTATTAAAAGATAGTATTTTTTCATATTAATTCTCCTCCAAAAACATATTTTTCTCCAGGTACAACGTCCCAAACATAAACTTCAGTATCAGATTCGTTGACATAAAAAGCCACACGTTCTTTTATTGAATGGTTAAGATAAAGTTTAAATCTATCACTTGTATCTCCAGAAAGTAGCAAAGTTTTAGAAGTTATTTGTTTATTATTACAGCTAGAAAGCATTAAAATAGATACCAAAATACATAAAACTATCATACTTTTACTGAAGTTTCTCATTTTAATATGAAATGTTTAGTAACCAAAATGCTAAAGTATATAAGGATTACGCCTCCAATTGCTATAAAGTCACGATAATAGCTCATTAAAGCAAGCATTAAGGGCATAACAAGTAAAGCTGTATATTCAATCTTAATGCGAAATATCATAGCTATTCCTATAATCATCAAAACAACAAATAGAAAGGTCAGAAATAATGAACCAGTAGTATTTTCTGTAGTATTAACAATAAGTTCGCCAATTACCTCAGAACAATTCATGAATCCGTTAGCGCAAATATCAACCATTATTAAGTGTTCCTCCCGAAAATTGTTAAGACTAATAATAAGATACTAACACCATACCATATCAAAGATATAGCTCCAACAAACTCAACGGGGATTCCGGGTATAGATTTTATTAAATAATATGGGCCTAAAACAATGTTAGTAAAATAGTCAAGTTTATCGCTGAACCATCGTTTCGTACTACTAATAACATCTATGAACCATATGCCCGTTTCGCCTTCTTGTGCACCTTCACTACTACCCGGGTTAAGTTCGGAAGCGATAGCATTACTGTTAGGAGTTAGATTTCCACCAATGCTACTTTGCTTTAATAAAGAGTTACCGTTAGAGTAAAATAGAATAGAATCTGGGTTAATGCTTATCATAGCTGCCTGTGATAAGAAGATTAAAACGTTTAACGTCCAGACAAAAACCGTCATTGTTGTTATTGAACCCATTAGTTTGCCCTCCCGCCGATAACAATAACAGCGATGAACACACTTATTAACATTGCCCAAATTGGAAAAAATTCTAAGTATGTAAATATGCCCATAATAATAAACGCTAAAAACATTCCTGCTTCTACTTGGCCCATCATAGTAGCGATACCTGCAAATAATATTGCTATAAATACAACAATTAATAATCTTTCAAATAATCCTAAGCCATACTGTTGACCTTTATTGTTCATCATGCTATAGTTGCTTGGTTCAACGTTTATATCATAATAATACACAAACGTTTGAACACCAGTAAGTTCAGTGTTATAAACAACGATTAATTTAACTTTATCTCTTAGCGTAGCGACAGTTGAAATGTTAACTAAACCTGTAAATGTTTGACCGCCGTCTAAGTACCCTATATCGTACACATGACTGTTTGGGTAAGATATATTATACGAATAATAAATAAACTCATCATATGGAGAAGTAAATCGTACTGTATAGATGTTACTTCCGATTTCATACACAGATGGCAGCGTTTCAATAGTAATCCTTCCAAACGGTGCTATAGCTTCTTGCTGTGTGGTTTTTGTCATTAAAATGTCATAACTGGAAGATGTTATCGGGTTAAAGTTGGCAGCTAAATGATTATACCCGGTAAAACTAAAATTGACAAGATACTGCTTATTAGCAATATAGTTAAAAACTGCTTCTCCTGTAACTCCTGAAATTTTATAATTAACTAAGAGTGGTGTGCCGTTTACATATTGATACATTCTAACATAAACACCTGCTAAAATTTCTTTGGTTATTGAATCTTTAGTTTTAAAAATTACAGTTGAATCGTTGCCAACGTTTACTAAATATAATGGCAATGAATAAGGGGGTGTTGTCGCCACGACATAAGGAGAAGTATTATCATTCTCTACTATTTTAGTTTCGTAATTTGGTGAACTAACAGTCATCGTGCCGTCAATGTTGTAATTAATATTACGTTTGCTAAGATTAACATTTGTGCAAAAACTATGAGTTAATCCGCTGCCATATTCCCCTGCTATTAATTGTGTGAATGGTTGAGTTACATCTAAGTTATAATTATTTGATGCAGTAATTGGTATGGATGTTTCTTCATTATAATAAGTCATGTTTAAAATTGGATAAGTAAATGGCGCAATACTGCATTTATCAACACCATACTCATAAGTTGAGTTTAAAAATTGTAATTCTAAGGTCGTGTTAGTTTCAGAAGCAAACATAAAAGGTATATGACAATTATTATTATTAATATTACAGTTTGTGCAACTGCAATTATTATTTAAAATTTCATTAATTTTTGTTACGTTTACAGATACATTGGAATTACCATCGAATTGACCAGTATAATTCCAGTCAAAATGACTGCCAGGAGTGCCAATGTATAAATAAGGATTGCTTGGAAGGCTAGTGTTAAGAAATAAATATATTCTTAGGTCCTGTATTCTTTGATTATTAGGCCCATTTAGGTTAGCTAATGTATACCATGCCGTACCATTCCAGCAATAATGATTGCTTCCTGAACCATGAGACTGGGCACTAAATTGCAATATTGTCTGATTAAAACATTGAGCGTTATAAGTTGCATTAAAAAAACTGTTATCTTGCACCTTTATTTGATATGAATAATTTAATAATAGAGCCGGTTTTGTGTAGTTAAGATACATCCATCCTAATCCACCCAAATGTTCAGCATAACTTATAAAATTATTATCGGTTGCATTAGTACAATTAGCTGCAGGTTGCCAGCCCAAACAGTATAATACATTCGGTGATGTTGTTACTATAATAGACTTACTGCTCATAGATATGTTGCTGTTTGCTGTTATCTGCAAAGTAATGTTTTTAAAGTCGCCATGCATTGGCGCAGAAAAATAAATAGTAGTGTTTGTATTTTTTACTATAGTAAGGTAATCTATATCGTTCATTCCATAGAATGAATTAACCAAACTAAATAATGCATAGGCACTAGTACTCAAAGCTGCAATAAATACAAAAATCAAAATTATTTTAAACTTCTCCATATCTCTTCCTCGCATTCATTAAAATGTCCTATATGATTTTTAGCTTGTGTAATTGTATCCCCTCTTTTTATTTGACAATGATGAGCTAATTCATGTATTATTGTGTCTTTACTACACCATGAAAAATCGTCAATGATGCTTATTATAGGTGTATATGTCCCAAAGTATTGTTTATTAATACCTCCAGCGTAAATTCTTATTAATTTTATGCCTTCTAAGTATTTAGGCGAAATTTGGTTCATTATATCAAAACAGTAATCTTTGTATGTTTCTGTATAGAACTTATACTTGATACCGTTATGCTCTTCTATTGGCACATAAGCAGAACCTTGAGTAACAACAAGCAATAATGTCAAATAATATAGAATGAAACTTGTCCAGATATGTCTCTTATTATTCATCATCTGCCACCCCAATACAAAAATCCAATAGTTCCTAACACTGCTGATAATATAATCCACATTGGAAAGTTATTGAATATGAATGCTTCTAATCCAGTCAAATTGGCAGTTGCTGATGCATAACCTATTAAGGCAAATAACCCGCCGCCCATTATTCCCATGAAAATAAAAAAGAAAATCATCATGAAAACATAAGTGACAGGGCCTTGTTGTGCTTTCTTATTCATCTAACTTCAAACCACGATTAACTTCTTTAACATTGACACGTTCATCTACTTTAGCAAAATGTGCACGAGATGTCACCATTCGCTGAGTCATTAAATCTGGATGTAGTCGTTCTGTCATTCTACCAACGTCAACACGTTCATTAACATTGCCTATACTTTTTTTCATGCCTTGCCTTATATTTTCGTTTAAGTCAGTCATTTTTTATACCTCCATGTTTATTTAAAATCAAATATACTTTTTTTATTTTTTTTTGGTTTGTTATCGGGAATAAATCCTTGGACTATCTTAGCTGTTATTGCTACAGGTATTAAGTTTAAAAGTTTGTCTGATACATCGTCTGCCATTTTTTAATCCTCCCATATTCTTTTTTTTGGTTTATCTTCCCAAATATTTCGCCCCACTCCTTCATGAATGTTGCGCTGTTGCAATGTACTGAACACTCCTCTTGGTTCAGAATCAACTAATACACCTTTTGGTTGAAACCTTTCTGATTGAAGGTTTTGTCTTGCTTTAACATTTTCTAAACCTTTTTTAATTCTTTCAGAGAGTGGCGTGTATTGTTTTCCTTTTTTCTCACCAGCTTTTATTATCGCTTTAACTTTAGCTTGTCGTTCAGCTTCCCTTGCTTTTGATTTGGCTTCCGAATAAGCTGCCCTATCTAAAGCCAGTTCCTTTTTTTGCGTTTCTTTCATCTCTTTAAGTCTACTAAATATATTTACCATTTTGTTATACCTCCATTATATTAAACTCCTCAATAAATATATAGCGAATGTTGCTCCTAATATTATGGCAATAAAACCTACAGTCGGATTATATATTAATGCAAATATTGCTCCAAAGATAATTAAAAATATCATAGTGAAAAACAAGACTCTTTCGTTACCTGTTAAAGTGTATAATATATTTTGTGTAGTTGTTGAACCTGTTGCTGGAGCGCTGCCGCCCATCAATATAGTAGAGTTGCCAGTTATTTCAAAATAATTACTATTTAAATCTGACTGAACAATAAAGCTGACTGAATGATTACCTTGATTAAGGTCAGTTAATGTTTCTTCCAATGTGCCAGTTATGCTATATTTTTTTACGGTTAGATTTGTATTATTATTTAACTCCTGTGTATCTAAGGTGATGTTAACACTCCTTGCATTATCCATCTCTGTAACGTCACGTTCCATAGTGTTAACGGTTAAGGTTATCTTGCTTGATGTATGTGCCCAATGATATGAGATACTGTTGTTAGTGGTAATTCTTGGTACTCCATTGACAGTCATAGCAGTAGTATTGAAAGCTCCTGACTTATTTTGTTGAAGATTATAATACATACCCCAACCAGTAGAATAAACAGTTCCATTCGTACAATTACCATCAGCATCATTATCAAAGATTACTGTATCATTACCAATCGTTACACCTTTATCTGCGTTATTAACTAATACAGTAGGCACATCTGAATTATTATAATACCATTGATGATTAATTATAAAATCAATATTAGAAGCATTAGTATAGAGATAAGTATGCCTATATGTTCCATTCCCTCTATCGCTTCCTGCACAATTAGTTTTATCAAAGCAATATGTAATATTTGTTTTACCACCACCAATAGTTAATGTTTGATTAGAATAAATGGTGTTGATATCCATATAAACTGAATCATTATCCCATCTTGTTCTGTTGAATGTAATATTAATTCCTGATAGTGTTTCACCAAACTCATCATATAAATTCCAAAAATTATGATAAATCATACCTTCATTACTGTCTGGCACTACTGTCCGTTTAATTAATGTATTATCAACCTTGATAAAATATTCTTTAATATTATTAGTAATATTATAATAAGGTCGCCATACAAATACACCAGCAAAATTAGTATCACTACTTCCTATGTAATCTTCTAAATCGCCGCCATATTGTAAAGGAAATTGTCTGAATTGTGGATAATCTGTAGAGAAATAAACAGAAGCATTTTGCATACCGTAAAACTGATTAAAACCATATTGTGTTATTTGAGAATTATATATACCATTTAATCCTTCTCTGGCAGTTGTATCATTCTTTAAACTGATTCCGTTCTTAGTTGTATCGTCTCTTTGATCGTCATTATATGGTACTTGCTCATAATCTAAGAAAGGTTCACCTAACGCATACAGATAATATCCTTGAGCTTGGCTATGGCCTCCACCTCTTTCTTCACCACCATCAATCATAATTATAGTATCATTGACATAAGAATAATTATTCCTTATTGTTAGTATGTCATTAGCATTATCAAATATAACCCTTGTTAAATTATTTTGTTCTGGACTTTTGCTTGCATAACTTGATAATGGATACATTAAATATAAAGAAGGCAGGCCTCTAACGGAGTCAGCGACAATAGCAGACATATTTCTTAAATATAATAATGAAGATTTGTAATTAATATTATTTGTCATCATTGCAGAATATAATATTATATCCCAACCACTAAATGAACCGTCAGATAACTGTGAATATGAATTACCGTCACCCCTTTGTATGTTTCTAAAGTTGACAGAACTATCTCCTCTTAAAGCTGCCCCATCATAATTCTTATCAAGCAATAAATAAGTATATTGAAAAGCCATTGAGTTAAAAGCGTTTTGATATTTACTAAGATTGTTTAAGTTAAACTTATTTTCATATATGAAATTTTCATATATATGATGTTCTGAATACTGTTTATAAAACCAGCCTTCTTGATATTGAGCAAATGATTCATTCTTATATGCCCTTAAATAGTTTTCTTCTCGTCTCATCCATAAATCTACTAAATTCTTCTCATCATTTGATTGATCCAACTCATGTATTAACATTGGATTTTCGCTATATTCACCAAGTATTGAATAACAAAAACCACCCATCCCAGAACCGAAACCTTTACCATTATCGCCTTCAATCTCGTCTGCATTATCAGTTTCAATATTAACTAAATTAGATACTTCTTGGCAAATATCATGCAACTGACTAGCAACTAATTCATTCTCTGATTGTGTTAAATTACGGTATAAAATGTCATATATATAACCAACATGAATTAATTCATGCACAGCCTGAACATCTGTATATGTTGTCACTGTTCTATTAGCCCAACCAAATAAATGCCTTCTTGCACGTTGACATTGTTCTTTTGACATATTCAAATCATTGATTAGACAAGTCATAACATTCTCTCTACCTTTCTTAGCTCTTGGATCAACATCATCGCCATCCCATGAATCAGTAAAATCATCAGATGTAAATGTAGAATAATAAACATAAGTATTATAAGCTAAAGTATTAGCAGAATTTAAAGCATAAGGTTTTAAATCTGCATACCATTCAGTAATATTAAATAGCATATATGGCCTATTTAAATAAGGAATATAAATAGGTTGATAGTTATTTTCTTCATTAGACTCAGATATACTATTCTCTGAATCCACTACTAAATAACCTTTATGAAATCCTATACTAGCACTCCAATTACAGGATACATTAATTTCGGTTTTGGCAGTTAATGTTGTTGAACCATTGCATATAAAGGTACCATCAACTGATAAGTTATAAGAGAATGTAGCAGTATCATTAATTCCAAAATTATCAATAGTAAAATTAATAAGCATATTTTTGCCAGTAATTAATGAATTGTTTTGATCTGAATAATTAATTAATTTTGCATATTTAATAGCTTTAACATATAAATCTAATTCTGGAGGAGTTCCTAACCTTTTCTCATTATATATATTTAATATTTCTGTGTTAGTAAAATTACTTTTATTGTATAACAGAAATTCGTCAATATAACCATCTGGTGAAGAAGCATACCTTCCCTCTCCAATAGCCAGAAACTTTCCTAATACCTTAGCTATACTTTTGCTTGGATAAGTATAATTCTTCATAAGAACTCCATTATGATAAGTTAATAATGCTCTATCAGCTGGATTAAACTGAACATGAATATTATACCATTGATCTTGATTAGATGATACACTTATTGAATTATATATCTGTCCACCAGTACTATTAAAAATTAAAGTTGTGGTTCCATAACCGCCAGCATTATCATATACTCCAATCTCATCACTATTAGCTTGTTTCCCTACCTGCCAATGAGCTGCTGCTCCTGCATCGTCTGGATCATCTCGATAATATATCCAATAATTAGCCGCAAATCCTGTCTCATTTAATTCAAACTGTGAGGTACTATTAATATAATTACCTTCTCCATGTGTAAAATTAATACATCTATACCATTTACATACTGAAGAATTAGGATTTGAAACTGTACCTGTTTTATTAAATACATGATTATATACCGAATAATCTTTCCATGGATCAGAAGAATTATCAAAAGTTAGATTAAGAACTACACCAACAAAATCATAAGCGCTCACCGTATTACAAATTACTACTATCAAAAATAAAATTAAAAATAATAAAACCTTAACCCTCATTTTTTTTTTCCTCTTTTTTTGCGTTTATAGCATGGCATTGTTTTTCACCTCGCATTTATAAAGAAAACACCCCTTTGGATGCCCTTTTCTTACCAAATAAGCCGCCCTTTTTGTTAGAATTTGTCATCCGCTGGGTAGCTATTCCTTTCATAGTAATTTCTCTTATTTCTCCTGGCGATTTGATACGTTTTTCCCTACGTTCAATAAAAACACCTTCTTCTTTCTTACTTCTAAAGAACTGTTCGTCGCTTAACTTAAATGGAGTGCCAACAAACCCGGTAGGGCCTCGAACCCTTAAAGATGCGGCAGCAGTAGTAGAGACTATCCGTTTAGCTTCGCTAAACGCTTCTTGAATATCTTGAAAAATTCCAATAGATTTAAACTTTCCTTCTCTTCTAACCTCAGCAGTATATGTCACCTTACCACGTTTCATATAATCCATACCAAAATCAGGTAACTTTATTGTTGGGGTAATTATTGGATTGGGCGTTTTCAAAATTTGTTCTTGTCTTAATATTGTATCTTGACGTAAAAGTGTGTCTTGTTTTAAGGCTGTCTCTTGAGTTAATTTTGTCCGTAATTGAGAAACTATATCTTGGCTTGTTACTGTGGATGTGTCAACTAAAGTTTTACTGCGTGGCATAGTGCTTAGTTCAGATTTAATAATTGATTTTGAAATGTCAGTAGTGGCAGAAATGGGGCTAGTTGCTTGCCCAGTTATTGAAGTAGTTGAAATAGTTAAACCTGGTGTTGTTTCAGTTTTAAAAGTTGTGATTGGTTTAGCTTGAGTACCAACATTAATAAATAAAGGGCTTATAGTGCGTGGTTGCTGTAAATTTAAACTCACTTCTTCTATAGGTTTTAATCCTCTCAATACTTGTTCTTCTTCAATAAGTATTAACTTTTGCCTTTGCCTATCCATAGATTGAAACCCTCCAAACTCTTTTAAATTAGGTTTTGATTCTTCCTGCTTTTTTGTAAATTCATCCAGTTTCCTACCTTTAGATTTAATCAATGATTGTTCAAGCTTAGCCATTGTATACCTTAACTCTTCAAGGCTTAACTCTGAACTTTCTGCTTGTTCTACTCGGTTTTTTAATTCATCATCCATTTGTTTAGCTAATTTTTTATATTTTGATGTTTTCTGCATTTCTATTATAATACCTATATCTTTTTTCTTTCCTAATTCCATCTTCTTTTCTATCCATTCATTTAATATATCTTTAGCTATGTCTCTACGCATCTCTTTTAACTTTTTTTTGTCTTGTTTACTCATTTGCTCAACTTTACTTTTAGATTTAGATATTCTTTCTTCCAATGCCCATTGTTCTCTTGTTTCTTTCGTTACCTTACCAATCATTTCTTCTAAAATAGTTTTAGCGCTTTTACCTGTTCTTTGCATCTCTGCTCTAATCTTTGCTTCTAACTCGGTAGAAGTTAATTCCTTCATTTTTGCTATCTCTGCTCTCTCAGAAACTGCTCTACTTTCTTTTGTAGCTTTCTTAAACATACTTAAAAATTTCTCTCCGATCCCTACATCTTGCATAATGTTAAGCTCTGTTCTTCCTCTTTTTGATTTAAAGCTAAGACCTACTTCGGCTATCTTTTCGGATTCGGTTGCAATTTCATATTGCGATTCAATCTTCTTTTCTTTTTGTAGTTTTAAAAGCTGGTCAATTTGTTTTTGCTTTAAACTGGAAATATCTATAAGGTAAGCATCTTCAACCATTCCCCTACCTACTTGGCTTTCTAATGCCCTTATCTCTTCAGGAGTTCGTTTTACTTTGAATTTATCTATAAACTTTTGTTCTTTCTTTGTTAATGGCACTTCTTTACTTTTTTTAACTTCTATAAGTTGCCTTACGGTTTCAACTACTTCTGGTTTTTTTTTAGCAAACGCCAACGGAGCAGTATAAAACAAAGTTAAACCTACTTGTTGGTATGATGGTTTTTCAGCAAATTTAACCGCTTCTTTGAAAGCTAACCCCCCACCAGCTAAATATAATATTGGAGCTGGAATAACAGTTGCAACACCTACTAAACTAACACCAATAACATCTGGGTCAGTTACCAATTTTAAGCCTTCCTTTGTAACAACTTTTTTAGCAGTTTCAAAGGACTTTGTTTCTTCAGTACCAAACTCATAACCAATTTTGTACCCAAACGTTGTAATCTTTCCGACGCCTCTTGCTATTGACTTTGTTATCTTTATAGGTTCTTCACCAAGTTTTTCAATATTAGAAAATACAGGTATTCCTTTTTCAATACTTGGAGTTATATATTCTTTCTCGCCTGCAAACACTCCTTTACTTTTAGTTTGTTGAACAGCTTTCTTTTCTTGAATATCTCTAATACCTGCTTGAATTTCTTTAGTTAATAC
>Ga0180437_10003530_pt1 | contig 23204 bp, 22 predicted proteins | sample SS_ome_4_FD_132410 | JGI IMG/M metagenome (GOLD analysis project Ga0180437, IMG submission 132410) | Hypersaline lake sediment archaeal communities from the Salton Sea, California, USA - SS_3_D_1 metaG | ecosystem: Environmental > Aquatic > Non-marine Saline and Alkaline > Hypersaline >...
AGGTTTTTGAGGGGGTTGCAGTCAAAACCTTGCATTTGGGACTTGAGTTTCCTCGTCAACCTATCATATATTTATTGCATTATCAATAAGTTATTGCAGATTTTTAAGTTTATCAGGCGACCCGAATTAATCATGCGGGTTAATCCGCTTCTGGCTCTCCTTGGGATATGCCTCAGGATATGCCTCGGCTTGGGTTTTACCGCCGGCACGATTGCCGCACCCGGCCAGGAGGAAGCGGAACTCTGTCAGGGTTATTATCTCAGTGAGTCCGCGGCCCGCCATCAGTTGGACGAATTCACCGGCACCTATTCCAGCCTTGTGGAGTGGCAGGTCCGGGCCCGGAATATCCGGCAGGGTATCCTGCGGGGAGCGGAACTGATGCCTTTTCCCCCCCGCGGCGACCTGAAGCCCCTACGGAACGCCCGAAGAGATTACGACGGATATTCGGTGGAAAACATCGCCTTCGAGAGCCTGCCCGGTTTTTTCGTCACCGGAAACCTCTACCGTCCCCGCTCCGCCGGCTCGGGATCCCTCGCCGGGATCCTGTGCCCACACGGCCATTTCTCAGGCCCCAACCAGGGCGGGCGCTTCCGGCCCGACCACCAGATCCGGTGTGCAACGCTGGCCCGCATGGGGGCCGTCGTGTTCGCATATGACATGGTAGGATGGGGTGAATGCAATCAAACCTCCCATGATTTTTCCCGGGTGCTGGCGCTTCAGCTATGGAACAGCATTCGGGCCGTGGATCTCCTGCTGACGCTGCCGGAGGTGGATCCGGCCCGCATCGGAGTGACCGGGGCCTCCGGAGGTGGGACTCAAGCCTTCCTGTTGGCGGCTGTGGACGAGCGGGTGGCGGTATCGGTACCGGTGGTCATGGTTTCGGCCCATTTCTTCGGCGGGTGCGACTGTGAAAGCGGAATGCCCATCCACCGCAGCCGGGGCCATCGGACCAACAACGCGGAGATCGCTGCGCTGGCTGCTCCGCGGCCGCAGCTTATCATATCGTGCGGGAATGACTGGACCAAAAACACGCCCGAAGTGGAATATCCCTACATCCGTTCCGTCTATCGCTTATGGGGAGCCGAAGACCGGATCGAAAACCTGCACCTGGCCGAAGAGGAGCATGATTACGGCCTTTCCAAACGTGCCGGGGCCTACCGATTTCTCGCTAGATACCTGGACCTGGACCTTAACCTCATCCGCGATCGGGCAAGATACCAGGGGATAGATGAAAGCCGGGCGGTGGTGGAAAGCGCAGACCGGATGCGGATCTTCAGTGCGGAGCATCCCCGGCCGGCACACGCGCTGCGCGGTGACGAAGCCATCGAGGCCGCCCTCCTTCAAGGGAGACGCACACCGAGCGACCGTCTCCAACCGTAGCTTTTTCAGACCTATGATAAGGGCCGGTGTAATGCCATCCGGCCGGGCTATGAGCTGGTCCTTTTTTTTGTCCGAACCTTACCTTAATGAAGGAAGGATTCTCGTGGATGAAGAAATAAAAGAACTTGCATTTCAATTTTAAAGTGGGTATATTCCTACTTGATCTATAGATTTAGGAGGAAGTGTGAATCGAGTGGAGCATTTCGATGTTTACGCGGATGACCCCCACCGGGCCATCAAGTTCTATATAGATGTCTTCGGATGGATGGTGGAAAAGTGGGAGGGTCCCACGGACTACTGGCTGGCTGCCACCGGGCCCGGTGATCAGCCCGGGATCGATGGAGGTATCGCCAAGCGTGAGGATCCCAACGAGCACACGACCAACACCATCCATGTTTCCAGCGTGGACGAGTATTCAAAAAAGATCTTGACAGCGGGAGGCCAGATCATATCATCCAAAACGGCCATTCCCGGTGCCGGATGGTTCGTCTTGTGTCTGGATACCGAAGGCAACAAGCTCGGGCTCTTGGAAGAGGACCGCAACGCGAAATAGGATCCGGCGAGCGATTCCCCTCCTATAGCGGGTGATGTCGTTCAACACGACTTGAGAAATGGCCTTTCGGGGGGGACTGGACATATAATAAGGAGAGAATGATGTTTGCTAAGCGATTACCGGCCTTCGGTCTTTTAGGTTTTATGCTGTTGAGCCTGTGTCCGGCATTTCTTGGGGCTTCGGAGGTTCCAGATGATCCCGCCCAACCGTCCCGGCTTATGGTGCTGTGGACCAGCGGAGACCGGGAGGTAGCCCTCAAAATGGTATTTATGTATACCTTGAACGCCAAAAAGCGTGGGTGGTGGGACCAAATCAGATTCGTGATCTGGGGACCCTCATCCAAATTGCTCTCCGAAGACCGGGAGCTCCAGGAGGAAATCCGCAAGATGGAGGAGGCCGGTGTGGAGTTGCTGGCCTGTAAGGCCTGCGCCGACCTGTACGGTGTCTCGGATAAGCTGGAGGAGCTGCGAATCGACGTAAAATATATGGGCGTTCCCATGACCGAGATGCTCAAATCCGGCTGGACCTCCCTGACTTTCTAGGGGACGCCCCCCAAGGTACCACCCTAGAAAAGAGAACGTTATCCCACGGGCCACCCGATAATCCCGGGTGGCACCTTGGGGGGCGTCCCCTAAAGCATGAGTGTGCGGTGGGCCTGCCAGAGCAGGCCGTGGATGGGCACACCGTAGGGACACACGCTTTCGCAAGGGCCAGCACAGTTCTCACAAGCTTCGGCCCGGTTTCCGGATAGGGCCGCGTATTTTTGCAGGGCGGATTTTTCCCTTTCCTGGGCTCTAAAGTAGTGGTAGTAGCGCATAATGGTGTTCACCGGAACGCGCGCCGGGCACACGGATTCGCACGCGCCGCAAGCGTGGCGACAGTAGAACTCCCCCAAACCCGACGCATATGCCGTTAGTAGCTCCTGATCAACCGGATTGAAGGTCTTTCCCGAGAGTCCCACATAAAACTCCAGGTCATCGAAGTTCTTTATGGTCAGGCAGGCAGTATTGACATTGGGATTGCTCAGGACGAAACGCACGGCGGCCTCCCGGATCTGGTTGAAATCCTTGAGACCGAATTTCCGGATGAAGCCTTGGGCTGCGTCATAACGCTCCTTGAGACGCGGAAGGATCTTTTCCATGAAAGCGGTGTTGCGGCCTTCGGCTTTCGAGGTCTCATAATTCTCGTTCATCTCGAAATAATTCAGCACCGGGTTGGTCTTCATCAAGGTTGCGCCCACGCCTTTTTCTCGGCAGGCTTTGAGGATACGCTCTCCCTGCTCCTGCTGGAGGAAGTTATAAACGAACAGCATCACATCGAAGCGGCCGTCTTCGACCGCCGCCAAAGTGACCTGCTCCATGGTCTCGGGCACATCATTCCACTGGGGTCCGTGATTCGAAAGTCCACGGAAACGAACCTTTCCCTGCGCATTGAGCTCCTGGAAAGCAGCATGGTAGGCCGGATTGTCGAGCGCCTTTCGTGTGGAGGGCATATGAATCATCAAACAGTCCACATAATTGGTCTTCATGCGCTCCAGGCACTTGTTGGTACGCTCGATGATTTGTGCCTTGGTGACATCGACACGCAGTCCCAGCTTGGTGGAAATGAAAAGTTTCTTACGCTCGCGGTGCCGTATTATCTCACCTATAGTACGCTCCACTCCTCCCCTTATATACCCTTCCGCCGTATCAATGTAGTTGACTCCGGCGTCAAGGATGGAATCCAATAAGGATGGCTCTGATAGCTCGCCTGATCCGAGACCCACGTCCGACACTTCGAATCCTGTCCGGCCCAGCGTTCTATACTGTTTAATCTTGGGGAGTTCATCAGCCCGGGCATTCAAACCCGCAGCAAGGGATCGGAGGCCTATTGCGCCGGCTCCGGTCAGCGCAGCGAAGGCGCCGCCGATAAAAGAGCGACGGCTCAGCCTGTTTCGTGTGATTTCATTTGTTCGGCGTTTGCTCTCCATGCAATCCCATCCTTCCTCTTGAGATGGTGAAAATTAACCGCGAAGTGTATCAGCTTCAGGCAAAAAAAAGGGGACGTCCCCCAAGGTGCCACCCTAGGATCAAGGGTGGCACCTTGGGGGACGTCCCCAAGTTGCTCCAAGTTGCTCAGCGCTTCTTGAGGTAGACGTTTCCGCTGAAGGTCTTGACGGTCAGCTCGGCGCCGCCACCGTTGACCGTGCCGCGCAGCTCCTTCTTGCTGACCTTCCCGCTCATGGTGATCTCGAAATCGGTGTTGAGGTCCCCGCTGAAGGTCTTGGCATACAGCTCGAAGGCACTATCACCCGGAATCATCAGGGTCACATCCCCGCTCAACGAGCTGATGGAATAGGAACCATCCCGGCGAAAATTGCCGACATATTTCACATCGCCGTTAACGGATTTGGCCATCACTTCTTCCGCATCCGAGATATCGATCAGCTCGATTTCGCCGCTCACCACTTCGGCCTCCACGTCGCCCTTGCAGTTCTCCAGCAGGATGTCGCCGGACACGGTTTTCAGATCGGCTCCGCCCACCACATTCCGGATCTTCAATGATCCGCTGACACTCTCACAATCCGCACCGTCACCGGCGCCGGTTATGGTCAGGTCGCCGCTCACCGCGTGGGCTCTCAAGCTCCCGGCAACTCCGCCGATTTCGACGTCGCCGCTCACGGTATCCGCCTTGGCATCCCCCCCGATATCCTCCATGACGATATCGCCGCTCACCGATTTCATATCGGCCGCAGCCTGAGAGGGTATGGTCAGCCAGAAATCGATCGAGACGTTCTTGTTACGGCTGCTGCCGCGGAAATAATTCTTATCCCTCTTGGTCTCGATCCTGAGGGTGTCCCCCTCCTGGGTGATCTCAATGGTGATTTTGGAAAAATTCTCCTGGGCCCGCTCCTCCGAATCGGTATTGGAGATCTTCAGTGCCCGGATTTGGACTTCTGCCCTATCCCAGACTTTGACCTCGATGTCGCCTGAAATATTGCGCAGAGCGACCTTTCCGTCTCTGTCCAACGAGACGGTCTTTTCGAACTTTTCCTCAAACCGCTCCCGCGCCCCGGCCAAGGCCGGATTCAGGCCCGAATACAACACAAAACCGATGAAAACCGCCGCCCAAAGCAAGTTTGTCTTGACTCTCATTCCATTCCTCCTCATTTAAAGCGTACTTCCGACCGTCCCGCTGGGAGAAGATCGGTCCTTGATATTTAACAATTTATCCAACAAATCCGCCTTTTCCTGATAGGCCGCCAACAAAAACCGTCGCGACTCCAGGTCCTGGGGATTGTTCAAAACCGCCTGTTTGCATTCCGCGATCGAAGCATTCACGATTTCCATATTGGCCTTGAAGACCTCGGCCAAGCTGGCGTCCATTTGATCTTCCTGAGCCGCCACCGCTTGCGCCAGCGCCTTGATGGCTTTCTGATAGTGAGACTCCGCCTCCTCGAGCTTATTCAGCGTGTACATCTGCCGGTCGAGCTGCGACACCAGCGGCGAACGCCTCCCGAATCCGGGTCCCAGCAGCGCCACCCCGGCCGCCACCAGCAGCACGCTGGCCGCCCCCAGAGCGAAGCTCCACTTGGAAAACGGCCGGCTCTTCGCACCGGCAAAGGCCGGAATCTGCGCCCATCTCTGGTTTTCTTCCAAGCGGGCCTGGATCTTTCCCCAGGTTGCATGGGGCGGCGAGGGATCGGAAAAATCCCGGGCGCGATCCACGATCCGCTGGAAATCGTGCACCAATTCCCGGCACTCGGGACAGCTCTTGATGTGGCGCTCGAACCGTTCCCGGCGGCCTCCGGCCAGGTTACCGTCGACATAATCGCTGGCCCATTTTTTTGCCGTTGTGCAGCGCATGGTCATCTCTCCATTTCCGTTTCTCTATAGAAGTTCTTTCTGACGAAGCTTTTGGCGCAATTTCATCCGCGCCTTGAAGAGCTGGGACTTGGAAGTCCCGACCGAGCATCCCAAAATCTGGCCGATTTCTTCATGCTTAAATCCCTGGATGTCATGCAGGATGAAAACGCTTTTCAGCTTCGATGACAGTCCCAGCAGGGCATCATCCAGGGCCTGGTCGAACATGCTCTCATGCTTCCGGCCTTGCTTTACATCGGTCATTGACTCCGCCACATCGAACGAGACTTTTCCCCGGACCGCGGTCTTGTTCTTGCGCAGGTAGCTGAGGCAGGTGTTGACGGCGATGCGGTAGGCCCATCCCATGAATGCATCGTCACTATCCAGCTCGTGAATATGGGTGAAGATCTTGATGAAGATGTCCTGCAGGATATCCTCCGCCGCGGTGGAGTTGTAGGTGTAGCGCAGTGCCAGGCCGTAAAAGGGAGATTTGAAGTGTTGGTACAGCAACTCCATGGCATGATTGTCCCCCTGCCGGCTCAGGCGCACCCATTCCAGGGGGAATCCGGGGTGCTTTTTCGGGGCCTGGTCGGAATCGACCGCACGCTCCTGGTTCATGTCCGCTCCTCGATTTTTCCAGCCTATTGTAGCACAACGGAAAAGATCGAGGCCCGAATAGAGCGTCGCAGTAGTGCACACGGTCATTTTCCTCATGGATAATGATGCACGAGTCGAACAAAGGGTTGCTCATCAACAAAAAAAATCGGCCCTATAATCAACCACCCGGTCCTCGAGACTCGAAACAACACAAGATAATTAAGAAATTTAATTTATTCTATACTATTTATTAATTATTTTAATTTATTTATTGACATTATCAATATTTTTGCTTATATTATTAAAGAAAATCAAGTATCGAGGTCAAAATGAACCGAGACTGGCAAGAGCTGAGCCGATTGACGAATGGGGCGCCCTTGGTGATCCAGCGGGTTCGTTTCAAGGATTCCCAGATTGCCATCGAGGGCGAATTCGAGCTCCCACCCCTGGCCCGCCTGACCATGGAAGACCAGATCTTTGTCACCGCTTTCATCCGCAGCCACGGCTCCATCAAGGACATGGAGGAACTCTTCGGCATCAGCTATCCGACCGTAAAGAATCGGCTGAACCACATCGCCCGCAAGCTGCAGTTTGTGGAGGTCGATCCTCCCGCCGGCATGAACGAGGTTCTCGATCAGCTCGACCGGGGCGAGATAACGGTCCCTGAGGCCTTGAAAAGACTGAGGGAATCATGCGAATACCGTTGATCATGCGCATCAGGGTCATAGAGGCCGGGGGCAGGCACCTGCGGCTCTTCATCCCCCTGTTTCTGATTTGGCTACTGCTGCTTCCGTTTTTGCTGTTGGCGGCACCTTTCATTCTCATCGCAGCCGCCGTTACCTGGAGGCAGGGGACCGGCCGGATGCTCCTGGGAATTTTTCCCCTGCTGATCTCAGTGATCGGCACTCTTTCGGGCCTCCACATCCAGGTGGAGAGTCCGGACAATCAGACTTTGATCTCTATCCGTTGAAGGAGGACACCATGAGTGAAGAAACACGCCGGATCCTGGACATGCTGGCTCAAGGCAAGATCTCCGCGGACGAGGCCGAGAAACTGCTGGCGGCCGTGGCCGAAGGACGAACCTCGGGCGGCGCCGGTCAAGGATCCAAATCGCCGGCCGATAAAACCGGATTTCAGTACCTCCGGGTGGTGGTGGAGCCCGGGCCCGAAAGCGAAAAGGGGGAGAAGGTCAACATCCGCGTCCCCCTCAATCTGATCCGGGCCGGACTCAAGTGGGCCGCATTCGTCCCCAAACACGCCCGGTCCAAGGTGAACGAGGCTTTTCAGGAAAAGGGCATCGACATGGACTTCGACCGGTTGACTAAAGAAGACGTGGAGGAGCTCATCATCCATCTCAATGACCTCACCATCGAGGTGGAAGGCAAAGAGACGGTTCGCGTCTTCTGTGAATGATGCCGGCGCCAGGTCATTGATGCCGCAGAGCCTGAACCGGATCGGCCACGGCGGCCTTTACGGCTTGGAAGCTGACGGTGAGGAGGGCGATCAAGAAGGCCATCCCCGTAGCCACCGCGAAGGTGAAGATCCCGACGCGCGTCCGGTAGGCGAAGCCGTTCAGCCAGCTCTGCATGATCCAATAAGCCGTCGGCCAGGCAACCAGATTGGCGATCAAGACCCATTTGGCGAATTCCCTGGAAAGCAGGATCACGATCCCCGTGACCTGGGCCCCCAAGACCTTTCGGATCCCGATCTCGCGGGTCCGCTGCTCGGTCGTGAAGGAAGCCAGGGCGAATAATCCCAGGCAGGCGATGATGATGGCCAGGACGGTGAATACGCCGAATACCTGGCCCATCTTTTCTTCGGCTTCATAGAGCTTATCCAGCTCGTCGTCCAGGAAAAAATACTCGAAAGAACGGCCGGGAACCAGCTCCCCCCATTTGGTCTTCAGGAAATCGAGGGTGGTCTTGACATCCGATCCGCTGATCTTGACGGCCACATAGCGCACGCGCCCGTTCATCTGGCCCTGATTGCGGGGCATCTCCAGCACGAACGGTGTGATCGGCAGCGCCAAGTCGGTGTAATTGAAATCCCGCACCACCCCGACGATCTGCAGCATGAGTCCTCCCTGCTGGCGGAGCCGCTTTCCCAGGGCCTGCTGAGGTTCCCACCCGAAGCGCCGGGAGGCCGATTCATTGATGATGATCCCCTCGGTAATATCGGTGGGGAATTGCTTGGAAAAACTCCGGCCGGCCGCCATCTGCATATCGAAGGTCTCGAAAAAATCAAACATGACCACCAGGAGAGGGATCTGCTGCATGTTGGTATCCCGGGCTCCCTCCGGGATGAACGATCCGGTCTGATACTTGTCGCCCAGGACATCTTCCACGGCCGTGACGTGCAGCACATGCGGGTCCTGGAGGACCTGATCCCGGAATCGGTCGTACCACCGGGGCAGGCCGGTACCGTAGGCCGCCAGCATCACCACCTGATCGCGGTCGAATCCCAGCGGTTTGTTGCGTAAGAAATCTAGCTGCTGGAAAGAGATGAGGGTCCCGATGATCAACACGATGGAGATGGAGAACTGGACCACCACCAGGATCTTCCGAAAGGCGATACTCCTGCCTCCCCGCTCCAGGGTGCCTTTGAGGACTCTCACCGGATCGAATCCGGAGAGAAAGAAGGCGGGATACACACCAGAGAGAAATCCCACCGCCAGAGTGATCAGGGCCAGCCCGGTCAAGAGGCGGCCGTCGCTGAAATAATCCGTGGAGAGCGCCTTGCCGGAAAAAGCATTGAACGCAGGCAGCACGATCTCGACCAGGATGGCGGCCAGGACCGCGGCCGCGGCGCACAAGAGCAGAGACTCGCCCAGAAACTGCCGGATGAGTTGACCCCGGTGGGCTCCCAGGGCTTTGCGCATGCCTGCCTCCCGGCCCCGGCTGGCCGAGCGGGCGGTGGCCAAATTCATGAAATTGATGCAGGCGATCAGCAGGACGAAGACGGCGATGGCCGAGAAGATGTAGATATATGAGATTTCGCTGTTGGGGGAGATCTCGTAGTCCAGGTGGGAAAACAGATGGATGTCGGTCAAGGGTTGGAGTTTGATCACCACCTTGTCTTTTATGGAGTCGGGGAAATATTTCTGAACCAGGCCGGGGAAGCGGGCCTGCAGGGCCGCGGGATCCACCCCCTCTTTGAGCAGCAGATAGGTCCAGCAGGGGTTCCAATACCAACCCTGCGGCAGATTGCCGCCGTAAAGCCGTCGCAAGGTGGCAAAAGAGGCCAGGAAATCAAACTGAAAATGCGAATGGGCGGGAACGTTTTCGACAATTCCGGTGACCGTAAGGTTCACGGTCCCCTGCCAGCGCAGGATTTTGCCCAATGGATCCTGGTCTTCGAAATATTTATCGGCCATGTCTTCAGTGATGACCACCGAGTTGGGCTCTTCCAGGGCCTTGTGGGGATCACCCTCGACCAACTTGAAGCTGAACACCCGAAACACCGCGGAATCGGCGAAAAAGAACCGCGGCTCATTGAACCTTTTGGTTCCGGTCGTGCCGTACTCCACCGAAAGCTTGGGAAGCTGAAAATTATAGAAACGCACGGCGGCCTCGACGGCATCGGGATACTCCAGCGGGATCGTGTCGCCGGCGGGGAAGGGCATGCTGGAGGACTCCTCCCCCACGCCTTCCAATCGGACCTCCTCGATCACCCGGTAGATCCGATCCGCATGGGTGTGGTAGCGGTCATAGCTGAGTTCATCCTGAACATACATCATGATCAGCAGGCAGCACGCCATGCCGATGGCCAGGCCGAAAATGTTGATGAGGGAATAGCCTTTGTGCTTCTGGATATTGCGCAGGGCCGTCTTGAGATAGTTGCTGATCATCCTGTTTTCCGGTTCGTTCACTGCAAAGACCATGCCAAGCGCTCCCTAGCCCTGTGCGCCGCCCGGCTTTCACCCCATTCTGCCCGCTTGAGAGACAGCCGGTGTTCGATATCGGGTCAGTGGTCATTCAAGAGGCTCATCAGGAGTATTGATTCAAGCCGGCATTAGGAATAGACTTTCTTTATTAACATCCACAGCGGGATGGCGAAGATTTCATTGAGGACGGCACCACCTATTTTCCGAAAGGAGTATGAAGCATGAAAAAACTCATGTGTTTGGGTTTGACGATCGGCATGGCCGTTTTTACAAGCACTTTCGCGGTACAAATCCAAAAGGCGACCCACACGGTGGAACTGGAGGATGCCGCCGGAGATGTGAACGATTCCGGTGACAGCCCGGGTAAAGACGTGGTCAAAGTGATCCTGGACACCGACGGAGAAAACCTGAACATCGCCGTAGTGTTGGCGAAAGAGGCCAAGTTCTATCTGGAGGGACACATGGCCGGCGATGTCATCGATGTGATCCTGGATACGGACAACGACCAGGCCACCGGGGGCAAGCCGTTCTTTTACGACAAGCCGGGCTTCGAGTACCAGATCCAGGTCGGCGCCTGCATCGAATACGAGAACGGAGGGATAGCGTGTTCCGGTGCGCTCCGGGACGTGAAAGCCGTCAATTTTTTCTCCACCTATGCGCTGCACAGGTTCACGGAAGGTTCCAACACGGAACAGGTCAGTGAATCATTCAATTGGAAAGCACGCGGCCGGGACATCCAGGGCGATCGGATCGAGGTCTCGGTGCCCTATGCTCAGATGGGGCTGCAGGCGGGGCAGCCGATTCGTTTGGCCGTCAAGGAGCGGGCCGACAGCACGTTCAAAAAGGAATATCTCCCCGAGGTGCTCCTGACCATAAAGTAGGGCTTCGAAGCCCCATCACCGGACTTCCCCGCTCACCGCCAGGGGGGCTCAACACAAAAATCACCCTCCGATTCACCCTTAAAGACGATTCCCATTGCCAGAGAATCTATTAAATTATGGATTGGTAAGAGAGAACATCATCGGTCTATTGGGTGATCACATGGCGGAACGACGCAAGCGAAAGCGCATCCAGGAAGAGAACAAGATCGTTCTCAATTTCTTCCCCTTTGCCTGGAAGCCCGACGATCTCAAGGACAACTGCACCTTGACCCGGGATATATCCATCGAGGGGGTGCGAATCCTGTCCAAATGGCCCTTTCCGGTCGGTGCCGTGCTGCGACTGAATCTGGCCCTGTCGAGATCCCGCCAGTTGGTCGAGATCGATGGACAGGTGAAATGGGTCAATGAACTCTATGAGGGCGAGGTGTTCGAGATCGGAGTGGAGTTTATCCATCAAATCTCGGAAACGGTGGTGTGCCTGATCAGGCATCTCTACGGCGCCGAGCATACCCTTCAATCCGATAAGTCGGCCGGCTTCAAGTAGCCGATCGACCGGCCTTCCCCCACCTGGCCGCTCACCGATAAAAGGCTGAACCAAATTTCCGCTGCATTTTTGCCCGCGGGCTTAAATCCCCGGCTTCGGCGGAAGGAACCCCGATATCAGCTAACGGGAAAAGAACCAGGCTCAGGCTTCCTCCAGGTGCCGGTAAACCATATGCCGAAGAGCTTGGGAGGCCGGAAGCCTGACTTCCTCATCATCACCCAGCGGGGCGATGAGATCGGCGACACACACGGGAATAAGCCTTTCGTTCCGGATGGTGGCATCGGGACAATGGCGGCAGAAATGAATGCCGTTTCCTCCCTCCTCCCGTTCCGGCCCGTTTTGAATCAGGATGTAATGAAATCTCAGCTCTCTCATCCAGTTGGAATCGCGTAGGATCCGGAGCACAGATCCGATCTTGGCGGGATGAAGAACAATCTCAATCAGGCAGGTGAGCAGGAAATTAATGGGGAACAGCCAGGGACTGGACGTCATCCCGAAGACATGCCGGCCGGCGATCCAGCGGTAAAGCCTGCGAAAGAGACGGTTATATTCCGGCGAGATGGAAAGCGTTCTTCGGGTCCGGGTGTTGATATAGTAAAAATACATCAACCAGCTGACGAAGGCATCATCCAGGCTGGAGGGGATATAGGCCGCGGGTTCGACACTTAATTCTTGGGTGATCCTTTCGTGTTCAACCAACAGGCGAGGGCCCTGACGAGGCTTTTTGGCTCCGGAAATGATGTCGGCCAGCGAAATCTCCAGGATGGACAAGATCCCATCGAAATACCGGTATCGGGCGAATCGTTTCATGAGGGCGGGAATCTCTCCCCGGTTTTCCGGGTATATGGTGGTGGATAACGAGAAAAAGAGTTTTTTCCGTTCGAATTTGGTGAACAGCTTGCTGCGCACCGCGTCGATGTCCCGGTGGATGTGGGACTGGCCCACATCCACATGAAGAATGATCCGGTCCAGACCGGCCTCTACGATCCGGTCCAGCAGGGAATCTCCCCTGCGGTCCAGAAAAACGACCCCGTTGGTCAGCATCTCGCAGATCAGTCTTTTTTGCTTGATGCAGGCGATGATTTCAGCCAGGTCGGGATGCAGCGTGGGCTCCCCTCCCAGGATGGTGATGGTATCCAGGTTTCTCTTAGTCAGGGCAAGGTCGATCTCAAGTTTGATTTGGGAAAGGGGCTTCACATAACTTTTGTAGAGGTTGTAGCATCCGCGGCACCGGATGTTGCAGGTCAAATTGGTCTCCAATGTCAGATGCGGTGTTTCGCCGACCGATAGTTTCAACGGCTCAAGGTTGTTTCCAGGTCTGATCTCGGTAATCCACATCGTCTCCTCCTAGCCATACAGCTTCCGGGCGATCTGGAGAAACAACCGGGCCTTCTTGGGCGTGTAGGGATTCCACCAAGGCCGTTTCCCCGCCCACTTTCCCGGATGGGCGCTGACCCACTTGGTCTGCGCCGCCTCGTGGAGAGAAAAGCGGGAAAAAAGGCTCCCCCAGCCGGACTCACCCCATCCTCCCCACGGGAGATGGGGCAATCCAAAACTAGCGTCGTTAATCCAGATCATGCCGCATTCGATCATGCGCGCCATCAGCTGAGCCCGGCGGGGGTTCCGGGTCCAGATAGAAGCCCCCAGGCCGATCCGGTCCTGTGGCGCCACCCTCAGCAAATGCTCCGGATTTTCAGTCGGATAACAAAAGACGAGAGGACCGAATACGTCTTCCTCGGCCGACCTCATTTCCGTAGCGGTTTCGCTGATGACCGTGAAGTCGAAATGGAAGCGCCCATTCCCCACCGGCCTCGCTTCACCTCCGGTCAAGACCGATCCTCCCCTATCATAGGCCGCCTCGATACACCTGCGGTATCGGGAGACATCGGCTTCAGAATACAGCCCGACCTTCCCCGAGTGTCCGAGCTCCCTTTCGAACATCGCGGTTTTTTCCAAGAATCGAGCCAAAAATTTTTCGGCCAAGCCCTTTTCGACGAAGATTCTTTCGGTGGAGACACAGGATTGACCGCCGGCATAAAAGCTGCTCCAGACCAGGCCCGAAACCGTGGTTTCCAAGGCCGCATCATCACAGACGAACGCAGAACTTCCCCCGCCCAATTCCAGGACGAAAGGCTTAAAATATTGGATGCAGTGTTCGGCGATCCTTCGCCCGGACGACCGGCTTCCGAAGAAAAAGACTTTTTTTACGGCGGGGTGCCCGATCACCGCTTCCCCCATGGCACCGTCGGCGGAAACCGCCGCCGCCGCTCCCAGCTTCGACAGGCCCGCCCGGGCCAGCAGGACCTGGATCCAGGGCGTCACCAGCCGGGAATGCTCGGAAGTCTTCAGGAGCACGGTGTTCCCGGCCAATAGCAGATAGACCAGCGACATGATCCCCAAAGAGAAGGGAAAGTTGCGCGGCGTTATCACCGCCACCGGGCCCCACGGCTCGAAGTGCAGGGTGTTTCTTTTTCGCCAGAAGCCCGGACGAAGGCAGGAGATCCGCTGCGGGGCGAGCCAGCGACGGAAATTTTTCTCGCAGTACTTGGCCATCTCGAGTGCCGGCATGACCTCTTGGGCGAGTGATTCGGCCAGGGGGCGGCACCGTTCCCGGGAAATGGCGTGCGCCAGGGCTTCGGAATTCTGAGCCATCACCTTCCGGAAACGTCGGACATGCTCGATCCGCTCTTGCAGCGGGAGTGGGCTCCAGGTCCTGAATCCGGATTCGATATCGGCCAGAAACAGATCGAACCGCGGGGAGGTCGCGGACGAGGGCACCGGAATCGCCATCTAATTTCTCCCCATAAGGTCGCGTTGAAACACCTCTTGGAAGGTTTCCCGCCGGCGGATGAGCTTGGGCCCCTCTTCATCGATCAACAAAATGCCCGGGCGGGGACCGGCGAAATTGTTATTGAAGGAAACGAAATACGCGCCCGCATCCAACAGCGCAAGGCGGTCTCCCGGAGCCGCCCGCGGCAAAACCGCAGCCAGGGACAGTTTGTCGAGCTGGGAGGGAAGATTTCCCAGCAGCGTGTATTCGATCCATTTCCCCCCATTGGCGGACAAAGGAAGGATCCGATGAAATTCCGTCAGGAGCAAGGGAGAAAGGCTCATGGCTCCCCCGTCACAGATAAGAAACCGCTCTCCTTTTTTCCGTTCGATCACATCCAGGACGGTGAGGATCACGATCTGTACGGGTCCGGAGATTATGCGGCCCGGTTCCGTCACCACCTCCTTTATCACGACGCCGGAACGCTTGAGCCGGGAAATGAGCCGGGCCAGGCCTTGGGCCACCTCGCTCAGCAGCGGCCGGCGGCCGACCTCGCGGAGGGGAGGCGGTTTTTTGCACACCGCGGCCATGGCCAGTTGGGGGAAGGAATAGACCGGAGACGAGGGCGTGCCGAATCCGCCTCCGATATCCAATAGGTGCGTCTGAAATCCCCGCAGCCGGGCCGCTGTCACCACTTTTTCCAGGATGGAAAAAGCCTTCTTGTAGGGTCGGCTGTCCTTTATGCCGGAACCCAGGTGAAGGTGAAAACCGACCAGCCGGAGCGACCGATTCTTTTTGATTTCGGCCAGGATCTCCCACAGTTCCCGAGAATTCGGCACAAAACCATAGGGTGAGTGCTTGGAACCGCTGTTCAGGGTGGGATCCCACCTCCCGGACTGAAGTTCCGGACAGATCCTCAGCCCTACATTGACGGGCATGCCGGCTTCGCGGGAGACGGCGTTCAGCCGGGAGAATTCGCCCTCCGACTCGATGGTCACCATCTTGACGGGTTTTTGGATGACTCTGCGCAGGGTCTTTATGGATTTCGACGGGCCGTTCACGATGATCTCTTGGGGTGGAAATCCCAGAGACTCCACCAGGTCGAGCTCATATTCGGAAATGACCTCGACTCCCACCCCTTCCTGCTCCAAAAGCCGCAGGAATCCCGGAACCGGATTGGTCTTTACCGAATAGTGAATCTTGACCGGTTGGGCGGATTCCTCGAAAGGGCCGAGGAAATCTCTGACCGACCGTTGAAGGGCCTGACGGCTGATCACATACAGCGGCGTCTCAAGCCCGGAGGTCATCCGGGACAGATTCTGTCCGTACCACTCAAGCTCCCCTTGACGGTATTCCATGGTCACGGCGATCACCTCACTTGTCCTTTCCCCACCGCCCGATCTCATGCTTGTGATAGCTGAAAAGAAACGTCGTCAGGAGTCCCAAGGCCGCCGGGACGACAAAATGGAGCCGGTGGAGAAGGTCCTCGATTGTCAGAAGCGAAAAAATCGGATCGTGAAATCCTGTGTCGGAAACCGGCAGAACCAGAACCAGCTGAACCATGCCGATCAGGACGAGAGCCAGGCAGATGAGCTGTGCCGGAGAAAATGTGTTGAGGACCAATTTTTTCTGATAACGATACCACTCCTCGGTAAACCGGAATGTCCCATACAGGATAAAGCACAGAGCTCCGGGTACGCCCACCTGAAATCCCATGAATGTCCAGAGCGGCAGAATGGTCGCGAAGATAAGCATCCCATACAGCGCCGAGAGCAGTTGCGTAGGATAGAGGGACTGCGACATGACGCGGGCCTCCCTGACGGCTTTCAGGCGAGGATCCGAATAGCGGATGTGCAGAGCGGACGTGGTCTCTCGTCCGTAGCAGCATCCGTAGAATAGGCACCCCAGGCGGCCGAAAAAGTGCGACAGCATGAGGGAGGTGAAGACCGCGTCGAACCAAAGATACGGAGATCTTCCGGTCAGAACCTGGAAAAACAGCCCCGATAACAGGGCGGCGGCCAAGACTCCCCAGGAGACAAAGCCCACCCGGAACCAGGCTCGGCGCAGCCCGCATCGCTCCAGGACCCGGTAGACCAGCATGGATACGAAACGGCTTCCGGAGAGAGCGGACAGGGTGAGGACGATGAGCAGCCAGTGAATGTGCCGCGCCGAGATTCCTTCGGCCATGAGGAAGATGTTCAGGGCCACAAGCCCCATCATCACCCCGGTCCCGACCCAGAGTCCATAGCCGATAAACAAGAAGTGCTGCCTGTGCCTCCAGATCAAGGGACGGTTGATCCAGGACGAAAGCCGGTCAAGCAGGCGCCCGGCAGAATGGATCAGGATTTTTCGGAAGGGGAACGACCAGATCAGCGGGACATATCGTCGGTAATTCCGGTATTCCCGCCCGAATCGGGTTTCCAGGACCGGCTCCTCCACCCTTTGGGCATAGGCAAAGAAAAACCAGGTGAACAGCGGCCAACCCAGCAGCACGTTCCAGAAGGAGCAGACGATGAGACTGGCGCCCAGAAAGCACATGGAGGCCCCCAAGTAAATCGGGTGCCGGGAAAACCGGTATATCCCCCTATCCACCAGCGTTCGGGGCGGAACCGAGGAAGCCGGCAGGCCTTTGCCTATCCTGCCCAGGTTGAAGACGGCGGTGATGATGCAGCCCCACCCGAAGACGAAGAGGGCATAACCCAGGGATTTTGCCGCCGCCGTACTCAAGAAAAGAGGATTGACCAGGCTGTCCAGGATGTTCCCGAGGCCGAAGAAGAAGGCCGGCAGAGCCAGAGCGAATCCCAGGACGTACGCCCCGGTGGCCAGGGTCTTTTTAACCACGGCGTCATGATGGTGTTTAGCGGCGGTATCCATGATAGACTCCTCGAATTTTTTGTTGAAGGCAGACCGACAGGATGAAAATGAAGGCGCCTGCATAGGCCGCGCTCATGATCAGCGCCCACAGGTTCATTTTCCCGGCAAACAGCGCCGAAAAAATGAACTGACAGGGGAAGAAAGCCGGCAGCCAGCGGATGAAGGCGGCCTGTTGGGCGGAGGAGTAGAAGACCGGATTCTGCAGCCAGCCGGCATCGAGATTGGCCAGCAGGACGATCAGCATGATTCCCACCATGAAGTCTTTGCTGAGCAGCCCCACGATCCCGCCGTAGGCCCCATAGACGATACCCAGCAACACAAAACCCGCAAATGCGGCCGGAACCATGTGCAGGGGCATCATGAATCCCAGGATCAGGAGGATGAATCCCGCCAGCACGGCCACCAGAGTGAAGAAGAAGCCGAAGCGGGAGACAATCAATGTTCGCGGCGAAAGCCGCATGGAAATGCAGTAGCGGTAAAACTTAAAATCCTGGTGGAAAAGCAGGAGTGCGTAATAAGATGTAAGGAAGCCGCTGACGGCCGCGGCCATAAAGACCAGGGAAATCAGGCGCGCCGACAACACGTGCTGCTCCGTGGAACCCAGGCCGTATATCTTTATCGGCAGTGCACCTTCGCCGGTGGTTCCTTCGACCACCGCTAAGAAGAGCGCCGGGATCATAAAGATCAGCAAAAATCCCAATCGGTTGCGCACCAGCTCCAGGGCGCTGTAGCGGTATAGCAGCCCGACCAGGCCGGTCTTTCTATTGTGTCTGTTCAAGGGTGCCTCCGTTCAAGGCGAAGATGCGGTCATACTTTTCCAGGTCATAGATCAAATGGGAGACCATGAGGGCGGCGGTGCCGCGGGATTTCAACTCCGCCATGATCTCCCAAAAGGCCAGATACATCTGCCAGTCGAAACCGTCATACGGCTCATCGAGAAAGATGAGCCGCGGCGCATGATAGACGGCCGTCAGGAATTTGACCTTCTGATAGGTCCCGCTGCTCAGGTCCCGGATAAAGACCGGCAGATACGGTCGCAGTTTCAAGCGATCGATGCACATCTCGACAAAGTCCCCGTCGATCTGGCTGTGCTGTCGGTAGATAGATTCGGCCAGCCTCAGGTGTTCTGAAACCTTGAAGCGGCGATGGAGGACATTTTCCTGGGGACAGAAACCGAACGAACCGGAGAGTCTGATTTCTCCGGAAGACGGCGGTACAAATCCCAAAACACAATTGATGAAGGTGGACTTCCCGGAACCGTTTTCTCCCACCAGGCCGACCAGCTCTCCCGCCTGGAGTTCAAGCGAGCATCCCGAGAGGATTTTTTTCTTGCCGAAAGACTTGTTCAAATCTCTGCAGGCCAGCAGGGTGTTGTCATTCATTCCAAAACACCTCCTCCATGATTCCCCGGTGGTGCTCATCCCGAAACCATGCCGTCACGGCATATTTTTCGTCCCGCCCATAGGAGTTGAGGGGTTTCCGGACCAGGGGCGGCACGATCCTCAGGAGCCGGCCTTTTTTCAGGATCTCCTGCGATTCCAGGATTCGGTTGACGCGGGCCTGGAGCCGTAAGTCGCCCCGGCCTTTACCCAGCTGCCAGTCCATGCTCAAGGGCCTTCCGCCGGAGTCCCGGTTCAAACGGACGTCGACATCGGTCTCAGCCGTCTGGGAATCCAGGTATTGAGCGACCCGCCGGTCTTCCGTCTGCAGGCAGAGAAAGATCCTCCAGGAACTCGGGCTGTGCATCCTTCCCCAGTACAACGAACGCAGGGGGCTCTTCCAGAAAGGAAAAGTGGACCTGACAAAATCGATGTATCCGGTTCCCCGCACCCGCCGCACTCGGCCATTCTCACGGATCAGAAGCTTGACTTCGGCCTTGGGCGTCCAGACTTTCCAATCGCACCACCCCCGCTCATTCCGGTAGAGCGGCCGGAACCTGCGCGGCTGAGGCGGCGCGCAGAATCGCCATGTTCCCGTGATCGATGCTTTCCCGTGGTCGATCCGGACGTCCGCCTTCCGCAGGGTGGAACTCAGCTGTGCGTTTCCTAATCGGAGGACATGGCGAGAGCGGTCCCTGACGCGTGAGAACCGAAACGAGCGCAGGGACCGGGAACCGTCGGAGTGGGTAATGCCGGAGAACCCGATCGTGAGGCGTCCGAGCGAAACCGTCAGGATATAATAGAAACCGACATCATCCGCGGATGAAAGATCCAGGTACCATTTTTCCAGTCTGAGCTTCATGTCCGTTTCCTGCCTCCACTATCAATGTGGGGGCGAGCTCAGCCGGATTTCTCATGGTCTTGTCAAATATTTGTCAAGATCCTGTTAAGCGTATGACTGGCGGGCAGAATTAATCCTCGGCCGTTATCGTGGCTTGGAAAGTAGGGATCGACAGGGGATCCGGGCTATGCCATCAATCCCGGTTGATGATCCGGTCGCCGATCACGCGGCCCTGGTCGTCGATCCAACCTATCTTCACCGCCGCCGCGCGGCGCGTATCGTAGATGTGACCGTGTTTGTCCACACGGCCTATTTTCTTCCTTCCCGGGGCGGCTCCCTTCTCATAGGTCAGGATGTTCCCGGTGTAATCGACATCGATCTGGGGGACATCGAACAATCCCGCCACTCTCTCCCGGGTGGAATCGGACCTGAAAAAGGGCCAGATCTTCTCGACAAATCCCTCGGATGAATCGCCGAATGCCGTCGATCGGCGCCCGGGCAGGGAATTGCGGATCAACACGAATGCGATCAGCAGGACGAAAGCCAATACGGCCAGGATGAGCACCTTATAGCCGATGGTGATGAAGATGACGAAGAGGAATGCCACGAGATAAAGATAGGCCGCAATCCGGATCCCTGACCTCAGACCGAAATCACGGATATTTTCGGTTAGGTCATGGATGGTGGTGAACAGCGAATAGAAGGGGACCAGCGTAAAGCGCGCGATTTTGGCAGGCAGAGTGTTTCCGCGGCCGGTGTTCCTGCTTTTCTCAGTGATCCAGTCGTTGTAATTTTCCGTGAAGTCATCGACGGCGTCGTATTTCTTATACGCTTGGATGCCCCCGACGACCAGGGGGATCAGCAAAATGATGGTTTCAATCCACATGCTTTTTCCGCACTTTATAATCTTCCTGATTCCAGCCTCAAGCGGAGGCGCTCAGGTTCCATCCCTTTAGTCGAGGAAAAGGGAGACTCTTCCCAAGAAAGTTTGGCCGTGCTGATTGGAGAAGATGACTCGTTTCAGAAGAGCTGTCGCGTCATGAGGACCTCCATCAAGCCACACTGAAGAACCTGGCCTACGGCTTTGCCACGCTTTTGACCTGCCGGCAGCTCATCCGTCACATTGAGAATTCTTTCTAAGCAGACTCAGGGAATCCAGGCACATGTGAAGGCTTGCCAAAACCTAAACAAACGAATAAGATGAAGAAAATGTCGGCCTCCAAGAAGGATTCCCAAAGGCCTTCGGGACCCTCAACGGTCATGTATCGAAAGATCCTCTGGGGAATCCGCCAGGACCAGGCGAAGCTGCATAAGCTGTCCGAGCTGACCATCGCGCACATCCGGCAGGCTCTGGAGCTGGCCGACGGGGAAAAAGAACGATTGCTGAAAAAGGGGGAGTCCGGGGCGGCCGAATGGACCGAAAAGGAAATCCGCTGCCTGCAGCGGGAAGAGAAAACCCTGGAGCGCATGATCGAGGAGTTCGAGGCCTGCCGGAAGAGCTGGCCGACCTTGGATCGAAAAAAGATCCGGAAGCCGGGCACCCAGGCCCCCCGTAAAAAGCACCCCACCATCCTGGTGATCGATGACGAAAAGATAACCGCCAAATCCCTGGAACATTTTCTGCGCCAGAAAAAATATGAGGTCATCGCCGTGCCCAATGCCGAGGATGGATTGGATAAGGCTCTGACCATCAAACCCGATCTGATTCTGTTGGATATCATGATGCCCGGCATGAACGGATATCAATTCCTCTCCCTCTTGAAGCAGGAGAAGGCCACCGCCGATATCCCCGTCGTCGTACTGAGTTCTTTGGCGCGCGAGTCGGACATCCTGGAAGGATTGGAGAAAGGGGCGGTGGATTACATCGTTAAGCCCTATTCACCCTCGGTCCTGTTATCCAAGGTCACCAAGATCCTATCCACCAAAAATGAGCATATCGGCCATAATCGTAGGCTTTAGCCTCGTTTTTCTGCTGTCTCTGTCCCTCGCCCTATTGCTGTTTATCATCCTGCGCCGGATCTATCTGCGGGCCCGGGACCGCACCATGAATGCGATTGGGGAAAAGCTCGAGACCGACATCCTGAAGGCCATGAGCGCTCCGGACAACCGCAAAGCCATCAAGGTCGCGAAAAGATATGCCGATGTCCCCAGGGTGCTCACCCGGGTACTGGTGGATTATGTCAAGACCATCTCGGGTCCGGAACGGGAGCGGTTGAAACTCATCTACGGAAGAGCCCTCAAGGACCGCCTGCTGCAGGATATCCGATCCCGCTTCACCCATATCCGTCTGCGCGCCATCCGTCCCTTTGTCATGTTCGCCGACGAAGCGGATTTTCCTCAAATCATGCGCATGATCCAGGACAAGCCCCCCATCCGGCTGGCGGTCATCGACGCCCTGTCCAGCATTCCCCATCCGTTTGTGATTTCCCGGTTGTTCGAAGCTTTCGCCGAAAGCTCGGCGACCGACCTGCGGGCTTTTATGAACGTGATGTACAGCCTGGGAAAGCGGATCGAAAGTCAGATGCGCCCCTATCTCACGGAGTCCCTGCCCGGCCCGAAGCTGGAGATCCTCATCGAACTGGCGGGAGCGCTTCCCCTGCCCGGACTCTACGACCGGATCCTGCTGTTCTCGGGTCACCCTGAAAAGGAGGTGCGCATCCGTGTGGCCCGGGCGCTGGGCCGCCTGAACATCCTCACCCAGCCGGTCAAGGACACCCTGATCAGGCTGGCCGAAGACGAAGCCTGGGAGGTCCAGGCCCAGGCCCTGAAAGGCCTGGGGAAACTGCGCGTTTCCACGGCCATAACCACTCTGTACCACAGCCTGTTCTCACCCCACTGGCACTGCCGGCGCAACGCCGGATTCGCCCTGGCCAATATGGGCGACAATGGCATCCGGCAGCTACAGAAGGCGGCGGCCCAGACCGAAGACCGCTACGCCGGAGATATGGCACGCATGGTGCTCGATGAGATGGATTTCGAGCCGGCGGCGGGATAGATCGGACCATGGAGATCCTTTACTATATTTTCACCAGCCTGATCCTGCTTTACTTCTTCCTCCTCAACAGCCTGTATATCCTGTTTGTGGTGCTTTCCATGATCGGTATCTACCGCTACCGCAACCTGACGGCGTATGTCAACTATAAGAAGCTTTTTCTCCTGCCTCAGGTCAAGCCGATATCCATCATCGCACCGGCTTACAACGAGGCCAACACCATCATCGAAAGCGTGGAGTCCCTGCTCTCCATGGAGTACCCGCAGTTCGAAGTCATCGTGGTCAATGACGGGTCCCGCGACGCCACCCTGGACAAATTGGTGCAGAGGTTCGGGCTGAAAAAGACCAACCGGGTATTCCGCCGCATCGCCAAAACCCAGCCCGTCCGCGGCATCTATGCCACTCCCGCCCATCCCAAGCTGGTGGTGGTGGATAAGGAAAACGGCGGCAAAGCCGATGCCCTGAACGCCGGCCTGAACATCTCCCAGTATCCCCTCTTCTGCGCCATCGACAGCGACTCCCTGCTGGAAAAGGATGCCCTGCTCAAGATGGTCCGCCCCTTCCTTGAGGATCCGGACCGGACCGTGGCCGCCGGAGGCGTCATCCGCCTGAGCAACGGGTGCCGGGTCAAATCCGGGCAGGTGCTCTCGGTCGGCCTGCCCCGCAAC
>Ga0180437_10003532_pt1 | contig 23189 bp, 25 predicted proteins | sample SS_ome_4_FD_132410 | JGI IMG/M metagenome (GOLD analysis project Ga0180437, IMG submission 132410) | Hypersaline lake sediment archaeal communities from the Salton Sea, California, USA - SS_3_D_1 metaG | ecosystem: Environmental > Aquatic > Non-marine Saline and Alkaline > Hypersaline >...
GGTAAAATCCTTGACAAGAAAATCCAAAAAACTATTGGACATTGTTGTAAAGGATTTTACCTGTCACAAAAACTGTCACACATCTGTCACACACCTGTCACACATCGTTTGAGTATCGAAACGCCTTTCGTAAAGTTCGTAACTGGTTTATTGGCGCCGTACTATAATTTGTAGCTTTTTAAATAAATGGATCTCTGTGTCGTCCGTCATAAATTATTAATATTGAATTAAAAACCAAACCTTTCACATGCCCAAATCCAAACAACGCCAGTTGCCGCATAAGACCAAGACTTGTCCACATGTGGGAAGTACTATCACTTACGTCGTTCACTTGGGAAAGGGTGGACGGCACTACATTGTGGTTCAAAAGAAACGAGTCTATTTATCATGACACCAACATCCCTCCACCAAATCCGAAAATGACCCACATTAGCGTATAAGTTAAAAATGCTGCCACAAAGGTAGCAACCGACGCCACAAGGATACCAATCCACCCCGACTTGTATTTCAACCACTGGTCAAACATATGTTTTACGCCAAAAGCAATTAAAATAATAATGGCAGCCACGGTGGAATTCAACGTGAAAGCTTTCCAGACATTTGTGCTTCGAAATCCTTTGATAATTGGCATTTTGTTTTAAATACATATGTAAGAATATTAATTTTTATTTTCAAAAGAAAAAAAAATGACTTTTTTTAATATCAATCTTTCGAGTTTGAGAACAAACAGAGTATGGAAAAGGTGTTCCAACAATAAAAAAACAAGAGAAAGAAATGCTGATTCCCATGAGATGTTTTTCTTGCGGCAAGGTTGTGGGCAACAAATGGGATCGGTATCTGAAACTGATCCGGACCAACATAACTTCAAAGGCAGCGCTGGATCGATTGGGTTTGCGACGATATTGCTGTCGTCGGATGATCTTGTGTCATTTTCCAGGCATCGATCGTCATTTAACCAATCAAGTTTGCGGTTCGACACAACAAACTGTGGAATAACACATTGCAATCATCGAAACATGGCAAAAAATTGATCCTGAACACATTTCTGTTTTATTCGAAATCGACAAAGTTTCGATTTTCAATGTGAAATAAACCATTGTCACGGAAGTGGTTGAGTGAAGGCCGAAAAATAATTCTCTACCAGTAAACAACCACTCAACCGCCACCAACACAGACGCACATGTTTTGCCCCACATGTCCAATAGGTCCGCCTTATGTGTTTCAGCATGCACAATTGCGAGAATTAAAGCCGCCACATTTGCCATTTACTCAGTTCCAACAGTTTCAATACCGACCCACATCTCAGCCCAGTCGGGTTGTTAAGACTTCGAGGATTCGCCATTCACAACAAAAACCTGACTTGCTTTATTTTAAGTCACATTTATCCGGGCGCACATTATAAGATAATTTCATTTTCGCTAGATAATTATATTGTATTCAGGGCTCATAGCAGGTGGATCAATAAAAAAATCTTTGCTTGGTAATTAAACAAAAAAACAGGAGGAGAACATGTCCGTGCCGACCTCTTGGGACGTTGGCTATGTGTTTCCGTTAAATTTTACATCTGGGGTTAAGAAAAGTGGGTGGGTGACCGCTGCCGAGTTCGTGATTAATGTTATCTTGGCCGTGGCGTTTTTCGCCATTGCCATGTTGTTTTATTTTTTCGTTATTGCCAAAAAAATAGAAGGCGAGGCCGTGGTAAAAAATACGGACCGAGTCGTGAAAACGATTGTCGCTCCGATTTTGGCAATTCTCACACCCGCGGAGAAAAAGCAAATCCAAGACGCGTTGCAAGACTCTCTCGCCCCCCCGGATATGACCAAAGCTGACGCCGAAGTCGCGAGGCGAAATAAAAAACTTACGCAAAAAGCCATTGCGTGGATGGGGGGTGGGTTTGGGCTCAGCATTGTGGCCGTCCTCTTAATTTGGGGATCCCAAGCCATTTACGCGCGATCCCGATTCGGCACCAACGCGGTCCGGGGCTTGCATTATCCTAACTTGGGACACATTGTCATCGAGGTGCTTATTCTCACCGGCTTCGTCTTTGTGGCCGAATTATTGTTCCTGGTTATCGTGGCGTTGCAATGGGAGTCTGTTGATGCCTATCACATCGAACTCAAGGCCTTGGAAGTTTTCCAACGATTTATTGGTTATTGAACGCATTTTGCAGATCTTTAATTAATAGATTGATCACAATGCTGGGTTTTATTGGTACAAAGTACTGGGCGATAATCAGAAAGAACATAATTTCAACCATTCCCACCAAGAGAAAAATACTGATATTTTCCACAACCACGCCGCCGAGCATTTTGCCAACCGGGACTCCGTTGGTCGAGCTAGTCCAAACCGCCGTCACCATGATCGTGAACAACACCACAACGATACCAAAGCCAATGACCAGCAAACTATTATTGAAATTTTTTCCGGTCGGGTCATCTCCTTGAAAAAGTGGTTGGATCGTTTTGAGCGGAACGCGCAGGGGTTGTAAGTATTCCTTGAACTTACCCCCACTTTTTGCATTTGCGTTGGCCAAGGCTTTGCTAAGATTGTGTTCGATTTGTTTTTCAAACTCTCCTTCCAGTGATTTTTGTTCGACATGGCTGATAAGAAAAATCCAAAGAATTAGAAGCGCAAGGAACACGATGGCAATGTGGGTGACCGCGTTTACAAAAAAACGAAACCCAAATGAGGGGTTGGGTACGATACCAATCATTTTTAATGTGCTCGTAATCTGACGCAAACCTTTACCACCTTGCGCTTGGAGGTGATGTAAAAAAGAAGTGAGTTGGTCCTGAGTTTCCTCCATTTTTATTGGGTTTTTTCGTGTTTACAAGAAGGGAAGTTTTTTTTTAAATATTTTTTTTTATTTCAACAAGTCTTCGATTTTCCCATAAAGGTCTGCTTTGGTTCCATTGTTAAACAAAATAAATTGACTCATGTTCAGCGCGTTCATCTGACGCAACAAGTCACGTGGACCAACCTCTGAGGGATGCCAATCCGTCACCTTGTACAATCTCGGCCGATGCAGTCCAATTACAATTCCATTCAGCTCTTGCACCAATTTAAATTCGTCATCAAACCGCACGTCCGAAAAAATTACGTTTTCCCCCTTTTCGATCAATTTCAGCGCCTTGGCCTTGGCCATGCTAGTCAGTAACGTGGTTTTGTTTTCCTTCAAAAATTTGTTCAGTGGGTAAAGTCGGTGCATCAGATCCGTACGCAACAGATCCCCCCACGCCTGGAACACTTGTCGTGGGGTTATGCCATTCCACCGCGCCATGCGCACCTCTTTCATGTTCCCGAATTTTTCTTCGTGGGTTAAGTTGAATACCTGACCCGCCTGCGTTTTGATGGGATCGGCAAAGGCAATCTCCGTCATATTTCGAGTTTGGATCAAGTAGTTTGCCAACATCGTTTTGCCGGCCGACTTTTCCCCAACCAGGCCTATGATAAGTACCATTTTGTTCCCTGGAAAAGGTTTTTGTCCACCGTTGTGTCAAAAATTTAAACGCAGTTACATAAACGTATTATGCGCAAGTAATCGCGTCTCGGGATTGTCCAAGCCGGCTGTCCGGACTCCAAAACAATTATTTTGACACCGCGTCATGTTGTTAAAATGGTTCGACGCCACGTTGCCAGTGCGATTGCCCTCGAGTCGGGTGACGCATTTTGCACATGCGTTATTATCTTGCCCACAGCATCTGGCGGGAAATCGGGACCAAGGCTGAGCCCACTGGGGCGTCGCTGTGTTGCAACAAAAACTCGTCGGTGTTGGGAAATACGGCCCGTAACTGGATCGTCCCCGACATCGAAAGCGTCCTCTTCGGTCCCGGTTGCAGACAAAATCGGGCTGAACAAAGGGATTGCCAGGCATGTTTGCGGAGCACGTACCCGTGATTTGGTGTGGTTGAATAACCAAACCTCCGGACGGTACCCAAGGGCTTTGGTATTGTGAGCACGGGGGGCGAAAGTGTTGGTGGAAAGGTGGGGCAGCTGGATACCGCCGGCTTGGCAAAACGGCACCGACTCGGGGGTTTTGATGGGCGTGCATTGGTGGTTTGTTTTTACAATCTAGAATCTTTTTTTTTCCTAAACTTGCATGTTGTGATGATCCATTAAATGCTTTTGAAAAGCCGTGTAAATAAAATTACTTATGTCGTTGCTGACAACATTTGAGGGTGGCAAATCGTCGACGTCCTCGATCATGACTTCCATGATCTCGTAAAAATCGTATTTTTGGGCCGCGTCTTGCACCACCCGCCCTGCTGCCGCGACGGCTTCTGAGTCGCCACACCGGGGAGCGTATTCCTGGATCCCAGGTTTAAAGATACGGGTGAGAAAATTCTTTTGTTTTTCGTCCCAGTTATTTATGCCCCCGGAGGCTTCGCACTCGCATTCCCAGGTCTTGAGCCGCTGTGCAATTAGATCGCCCAATGACAAGTTGTCGCAGTTTTGGGCAAAATTCGTCGAGAACATGGGAATGAGGACATTCCAAATCAAGATGCCGATTATCATCACGGCCAAGACACCAAAGATCCATCCGACCACACTGCCAAACGATGCCATGTAGTATGTACGTGTTCTTTGTTTTTGTTGGTTTTTTATTCAGAACAAATATTTAAAAAAACAGTCGTTTAAATTACTGCCTATATTTTGTTTTTGAACACATTAAAAAAAACCCCAACAACCAGCGGGAATGTCCTGTGATCTGAAAGTTGGAGTGTGTGGCGCTGGTTACTGGGGAAAGAATCTAATCCGCGAAATCAACAAACGCAAGCAGCTCGTGTGTGTTTGCGAACTCGATAAGAAGTTATGGGACTCCGCGTTGCACAACGTGGTCTTTACTCAGGATTTTGACGAATTCCTGAGTTTAGTGGACGTCGTGGTCTTGGCAACGCCCATTTCCACTCATTTTGCCCTCGCCCGACGCGCGCTGCAGCAGAACAAGCAGGTGTTCGTCGAAAAACCGCTTGCCACGTCCGCGGAAGAAGCGCAACTCCTGGTCCGCGAAGCGGAGCGCCGGGAGCTAAAAATTTTTGTTGGGCACATTCTGCATTACCACTTAGCTGCACAAACGCTGTTCCAGTGGCTCGCATGCCACCCCGCGGAAAAAGTCGACCACATTATCAGTTCCCGGGGCAGACACAGCGGACGAGTTGCGCGTTCCGGCCACTTGCTGTGGGACCTGGGGCCTCATGACATTTCCGTTATTCTTCGCCTTGCTCGACCGAATAAGCTCGAACACGTGCACGCGACGTTCCTCGGATCACCCGCTGCGCCACTTGAAGTGCACGCGAAACTCCTGTTCGCCGGCGGCCCCTCGGTGCACCTTACCTGGACTCGCGCGTCCGTGGCGAAGCAGGCCGTTTTCACCGTGGTGACTCCCAACTACATTTTAACGTTTGACGACACCGAGTCCCAACTTGCGGACAAGGTCAGCGCGGTCGACCGGCGAGCCGCCGTGCCGAGTGTGACTCCTATTCCGATTTCGAAACCGTGGTCCTCGCCTCTAGAAATGGAATGGGACGCGTTCGAAAAGTATGTGGAATCCCACGAGGTTCCTTACACAACCGGTCAGGAAGGCGCAGACGTGGTCGCAGTCCTCAAACGTATTGAACGAGCACTGAGTCGCCACGCGGGCGAACAGTAGGCGATGCAGGCGATGCAGGCGATGCAGGCGATGCATGTGTTTAAAAGAAAACCCCCGTTGTTGAATTTTATTCTTTATTTTACGAGTAAAAATATAGACCCTTCCCGAGTATGTCAGGCAAGCCATTGTTCAGCATTGTTTTGATTGCACGCAATGAAGCGAAACGCATCCGCATGTTTTTAAAGCATTTGGAGCCCTTTTTAAAAATGGGCGGCGAATTAATTGTTGTCGACAGTAACTCCAGTGATGACACGCAAACGATTTGTCGAGCCCACGGAGCGTTGGTGTGTGAAGTAAAGGAAACGTACCGTATTGTCCTGAAACGGCAAGATCTTGTGAGGCTCTCCAAATTAATTGGCAAGAAGGTCACCCAGCGCTTAAAAAAAGAAAAGCTCGCTTACGCGACCCAAGTGGTTTTTGATTTCAGCGGCGCCCACAACTATGGATCCGCCGCAGCCTCCTCGGATTATGTGTTGCATTTAGACTGTGGGGATTTGGTGACCGCATTGGACGTGGAGGCGATCAATGCGCGATTGACCCCCGGTTGTTTGGTCTCGATGACCCATTACTTAAACCAAAATGGGGACAAGCATATCGTAAGACGGTTTTTTGATCGGCGACATTGGCAGTATCATCACAGATGCCACGAATTTGTGGATTTGGTACCCAAGGCCGATCCCCGGCAAACGAGCAGAATCCATATCCCCGAACATATTTTGAAGGTGGTCTACCGGCGAGAAGCGCGAGCCAAGCCGCGACCGTACATCCCGTCCCTGTTCTTGGATTGGGAGGAGGACATGTTGTATTTTCGGTCCTGGTATTATTTGGCGCGCGAATTTTTTTATTTGCAAGAATTTTCCACCTGCATCAATTTATTGGAAAAAGCGCTGAAAAAATGCACAAAAGCTTGGACTACCGAACAAAGTTCGGCACTGGTATTCATTGGCAAGTCTTGGATCGGCCTCAAGCAGTTGGACAAAGCGAACGCCAGTTTTGTGCGGTCCCTGAAATACGACGCGAGTCGGCGGGAAAACTGGGTCGAACTGGCGTACGTGGCTCAAGTTCAAGGCAATTTTATGTTGGCCAAAACCTACAGCTATGCGGCGTTGTCATTGCCCCACGCGACGACCCTCTTCGAGCCCTTCTGCAATTACCAGGACGTGCCCCACAAGATTATCTACAACGCGTGCATCAACCTGTCCGCCACTAAATCCGTCACCTGCCCCTTCATGCGCGAGGGGTTTCGCCACCTCACCGCCGCGTTGCAGGCGGTGCCGACTTCAGAGGCGCACCAGGACTGTCAAAAGACCTATTTCTCCGAGTTCTCCACCGCTCCCGCCGCCACCGATGGAATTGATGTTTGAATAATGTCAACAATTTTGCGAGCCGCGTACCCGTCGCCGAAGGGATTGGCCACATCCCTGGCGTGCCCCGCCGCCCGGGTCTTCCAGGCGTTTCGCAGGTGCGCTTCGACCCCGGCCGTCTGCACGCCGATTAATTTTACTTGGGGATTCAGCAACGCTTCGGGTCGATCGAGGACTTCGCGGACAACGAGGGTGGGTTTGTTTAAAGAACTGGCTTCTTCTACCAAACCCCCCGAGTCGGTAACCACTAAATCGGAGTTGTCCAAGGCATACACCATGTTCCGGTACGCCAAGGGCGGAATAACGTGCATGTTGAGCCCAGTCCAAGAAAAGGTTTCAAAGCATTGCTTGATACGGGGGTTCGGATGCATGGGATAGACAATTTGGATCTTGCCGGAAGGCGGAGCGGACAACAAGTTGTGCACGGCGGAAAATATTTGCCCAAGACTGGGGCCCGTGACCGATTCCCGCCGGTGGACCGTGAGTAGCACGGTGAAAAAGGAGTCCTTTTCTTCTCTCTGAAATAATTCAACCAAGTCCGGATTGATGCAAGTAAAGCCGGTGGTTTGTATGTACTCCTTAACCTGGCGCAACGCATCCACCACGGTGTTGCCCGTAACGAAGATCTGGTCCTGAGGCACGTTCTCTCGGATCAGGTTTGCAGCAGCACCTGCGGTTGGCGCAAAGTGGTACCTCGCAAGTGACGCGAGCAAACATCGGTTGACTTCCTCGGGGAAGGGGTTGCTTTTGTCTCCACTTCGCAGCCCCGCCTCAATGTGAGCAACGGGAATTTTGTGATAGAACGCACTGAGACCCGTGGCAAAAGCGGTCGTGGTGTCGCCTTGCACAATCACCAGCGCACAGCTCAAAGTGGCGAATAAGGTGGCCAAATGAGTAAGAATCTGTGCAGTGATACTGGACAGCGTCTGCCCGTGTTTCATGAGTTGAAAATCTATATTCGCTTTGATACCCGCGTCCGTCAAAAGACTGTCCAACAACCCGCGATGCTGGCCCGTGTTGCATAGAAAGTAGGGCACGTTGTGTTTCTTGAGTTCGCGAATGACCGGAATTAACTTAATCGCCTCTGGCCGCGTGCCGAGCACGACGAGGACGACGGGTTGTTCGGCAGTTGCGTTCATTTTTTGTTTTGTTTTCATTAACGAAAAAAAATAATTAACGTTTAAAATAAAACACACATTAAACTTTATCCGCAATGACGACGACTGAAAAAAACACTATTCTAATTGCCAGTCCAGTTCGGCAAAACGCCCAGGTACTGGCGGCGTTTCTCAACTCTCTCCAAAAATTGGACACCGATCCCTTGACCACGCAAATTGAGTACTTGTTCATGGACGATAATTTGGACCCGGTATCCTCGCAATTGCTCAAGAACTTTCCCGAAAACCGCATTATTATTGAGACTGCTGACAAATCCACGTCCACCTACGTGCCTTTTTCGCACGAGTGGAAAAATAATGCTTTGGATCAAGTCACGTGCATGAAAAACAAGATACTCCAGCTTGCGCAAGAAATGAAAGTTGATTACTTATTTCTGGTCGACTCGGACATTGTTATGCATCCCAAGACGCTGCAACGCCTGCTCGACGCTGACAAAAATATCGTGAGCAACATTTTTTGGACCAAGTGGAGTGCCGGCAGCAGCGAGCAGCCCCAGGTCTGGCTCTCGGATAAGTACATCCAGTATCATCAAACCCGAAATGAACCCGTCCCGGATGCCGTGCGCAAGTCTCGCCAAGCCGAGTTTTATCGGAAACTGAGAATCCCGGGCACGTACGAGGTCGGGGGTTTGGGGGCGTGCACCTTAATTAGCCACCGCGTGCTGCAGCGGCCCGAAGTCAACTTCACGTACTTAGACAATGTAAGTTTTTGGGGTGAAGATCGGCATTTCTGCATCCGCGCCAAAGCCCTGGGGTTCGATCTGTGGGTCGACACGCATTACCCAAGTTTTCATATCTACAGACCCTCCGAACTCGAGCGCCTCCCGGCCTACCTGCGGCCGTGCACCATTGCGGTCGGCATGCTTGTGAAAAACGAAAGCAAAAAGTATTTGCACCGAACGCTCGAAAACGTTTGCCAATTTGCCACTCACCTCGTCGTGATTGACGATCACAGCACGGACAACAGCATCGACGTCGTCCGCGAGACGCTGCGCCGTTACCCCGCCGTCGAACTTACCCTCGTCACGGATGCGCCCTACACGTTCAGTCAAGAAGACCGGCTGCGTCAGCACATGTGGCAACTGCTGTGTGCGCTCCAACCCACCTGGCTTGTCGTCCAAGACGCGGACGAAATTTTTGAAAAACCGACGCAGATTCGCGACCTGTTGGAAACCATGAGTGGGACCGTCGACACGGTCGCGGTGCGGATGTTCGACATGTGGAGCGACACCCACTATCGGTCGGACGGCTACTGGTCCATGCACACGCGCCAAATTCCCATGTGGCTGCGGTTTAAGCCTCAGTTGGCTCGACTCTCGTACAAAACCACCCCGCTGCACTGCGGGCGATACCCGCTCGGCGCCACTCCCGCAGCCACGCAACTCCTGTCGAACGTGCGCTGCCAGCACTTTGGATGGGCGCGGGAAGATATTCGGCGCTTTAAGCACGGTCGGTATCTGGAAGCCGACCCTGAGGGAAAGCACGGGTGGATGGCGCAATACCACTCGATCTTGGACACCGCCCCGCCTTTGGCCGAATTCACGTCCCATCCGGATCAATACGAGCAGTTCGACAACCGATTCATCGTGGTCTCGGACGACAAAGTTAAAACCGTTGCCGGAGTGACGCTGAATCCCACGTGGTGGAGTCGTTTCTACGAGTACGCATGGTGTCAGCAATTTTGTCGCGCGGATGCGGTCGTTTTGGATGCAGCCTGCGGTATCGAACACCCCTTCAAATGGTTTATTCGGGACATGTGCAAAGAAGTCCACGTTTTGGATTTTGACCCGGATATTTTGTCGTTAGAAAATATCGCAAAGAGAAGTAAGCTCGCTTTCGGGGAAGATGTGGGGCCAATCATCAACAAATCGCCGGAAAAAATTCATTTTCACTTGGGCTCGTTGATGAAATTACCTTTTCAGCAACCTTTATTTGATTTGATCTTTTGCATTTCAGTTTTGGAAGAAAATTCCAACGTGAACATGATTGCGATCTTTCGGGAGTTTGGCCGCGTCTTGAATCCCAAGGGCAGGCTTGTGATCACTTTTGACTACCCCCTGAAAAATCCCTTGCAAATGATACACGCGGCGCAAAAAGCTGGGTTGGAGCCCCGAGGCTCAATTAACACGTCGGTCCCAGCCGATGCTCTGCACGGCGTTGGCGGATGGGGTGAGGGGTTAAAAGTCTACAGGTGTGTGTTTCAAAAAGCCCTAGCCTTACCGGTCGAGGTGTAAGTCCAGGTCTGGGTATGAGTTGGGGAAAATTAAAAATTTATTTTTTTTTTAACACGCAATGTGTTTTTTTCTTCTTCTTCTTCTTCTTTTTCTTTTTTCCGCGCTTCTGCATATGCTTCGGGTGCCTGGCCGAACGTTTCCAGGACGTGGTCGTGAAGCACTTCGAGTCCGTCTGTGATTTCCCCCGCTTTTTGTTTTTTTTTCAAGAAAATCATAAACTTAAGCACTTGAATTTCTTTTGACGTGGTTTCGGGGTGCATTACTCGATCAAAAATAAGAGGATGTGTGTGATCGAATTGCTTCCATTCTGGAGTTTGAAGAATTCTGGTTTTGATTGCGTTCCAGCGTTTCTTGGTCATGGGCACCTTCTTATCAATAACGCGTTTCCGGTAAGCGCAATATAAGGCGTACAAGCGGTCAATTTTGTCGTCGACGTTGTCCAAGGGCACGACTTCAGCCTCTGGCAATTGCTCCCTTTCTTTAAATCGGTACACTAAGTTCTGTGGGTCCTTGGCTAATTCTTCCAATTTGGCATCGGAGAGGGGGATAATGTTTTTTTGACCTTCCATTTCAAAAACACACACAAAAAAATATAGGCTTAAAAAAGGATGGCGTTGGTTTTTTAAAATTTAAAAACTCTTTTTTTTAACAAGCAAATGGACACATTTAACCCCAATACCGACGACGATGGCGACGATCTCATGAACTCACCCCACGTCCATGATAAAGAAGAAGATGAAGATGAAGAAGAAGAAGAACCAAAAACTCCAGGTCCCAGTGAAGAAGAAGAAGAAGAGGGAGAAGAAGGGAAAGGGTTATGGACGCCAACGCGGGCTCGCCAGTGCCATCATCAGCAGCACGTGACACCCGTATCCCGATTCGTTTACGAATTGAGTTCCCAAGCCTTTCGGGACTACACCAATCTCTTCTGTGGCGCGGTGCACCAGAGTCAAAGTCTGGAACAAACCATGCAGTGGCAAAGCGAGGGAAAATCATTCGAACGGGTGCTTCACCAAATGATTATCTCACGAGGGTTTGTGGTATTCACGCTCTCAAAGTTGAGCAACGGTCTCTCTGACACCACAAACCTGCTCCTGACGCAAGTGTTGCGACAAAACAAAACAATGATGGTCGCCTTCAACCAGGTGGGTCACCTTCTTCTCAGCGTATACGCCAATACCAAGTCGAAATTGGGCATTGAAACAGCGCGCCAAATTCAGCAAGTATGTGCGAAAATCAACCCCGTTCAGCTCTTGATTATAACACAGGAAGGTATCACGCCGGCGGCCAAAAAGCTCTTTGTCGATCTCGTCAAAAACACGCAATTCTTCTTGACCACAGAGCTGGAAAAGAACTACTCGCTACATAAATTGGTTCCGCGGCAAATTCCACTGGACGCCAAACAAACCGCCGAGCTGCTCGACAAATATTCAATTCAACTCGCCAATCTTCCCAAAATGAACAAAACCGATCCGATCGCCAAATTCTTTGGATGGCCATCTGGCACTGTCGTCAAAAGCATTCGCAAATTTGGAGAAGCTCTGGAACCCCATATTTACTATCGTGTCGTCAAATAAAACCTTTCAATAACGAGATAATGTGCTTTGGTTATTTTTCTATCTTGATAATATCAACAAAAAAATAAAAAACAAGTGCGGGAAGTGATTTTTTTTCTATCGGACATCGCCATTGCGAAAAAAAAACAGAAAACAACAATGGAAGAAATATACTTGGATGATACGCAACAAGAGGCCGTCGACCTGGCGGAAAGTGGTCACCACGTTTTCCTCACCGGCAGTGCTGGGGTTGGGAAGAGCTTCGTACTGGCGCATATTATTGCCAAGCTGAAGGAATCCAAAAAGCAAGTTGCAGTGACCGCATCGACCGGCATCGCCGCGGTGAATATCAAAGGCTGCACTATTTGGAACTACTTTCGGCTGCATCCCAACATGGTCAAGGACAACAAACTCAAATCCCAATTAGCATGGAAGAACTTGACCACGCTCATTATTGACGAAATCAGCATGATCGACCCCAGTCTTTTTGTTTTCCTTCACCGCCAAGCCCAGCTCACGCGCAAGAGCCAAGAACCGTTCGGTGGCGTACAGTTGATTCTCTCCGGGGACATGTTTCAGCTTCCCCCAATCATGCCGGGGCAGCCGGTGAAGTTTGTTTTCGAAACGGAACTGTGGAAACTGCTTAACATTCAGTCGGTGGAACTCAAGACCGTGCATCGCCAGGACAACGCCGAGTTCGTGGCCATTTTGAATCGCATCCGCAAGGGAGTCTACACTAATTCGGATGCACAGGCACTCTCCAAAAAGCGCAAGCGGGTGGGCGACGACCACGGAATTCGACCGACCAAGCTTTATTGTCTCAACCGCAACGTGAACATGGACAACAAACAGGCGCTCGCCGACTTGTCGACTGAAAGAAAGCAATACATGGTTACGTCTCGCTTCGAAGGTGCCAAGGTCTCCCCCGATCGCCAAAAAAAACTGCTCAATTCTGCGCTAAAAAACCTGCCCGTCTCGGAAACGCTGGTTCTTAAAGTCGATGCACAAGTTATGCTCACCGTGAATTTGTCCGTCGCGCATGGGTTGGCCAACGGAAGCCGGGGCGTGGTGACTGCATTTGATGAAAAAACAGGCTATCCCATTGTGCAATTTGAGCACCACAAGCTCCTCATCCGCCCCCACGACTGGGAAGTTCACGTCAACGCAAAAACGAAACTCATCGTGTGTTGCATTCCGCTTAAACTCGCGTGGGCGCTCAGCATCCACAAGAGCCAGGGACAGAGTATTACGCACCTCGAAGTGAACCTGTCCAACGTCTTTGCGGAGGGGCAAGCGTACGTGGCTCTGTCGCGCGCGACTTCTCTTGATGGCCTCGTCGTGAAGGGGTACTCTCAGCAATCAGTCAAAGTCAATCCGCGCGTCTTAGCTTTTTACGAGACGATGGTTTAGAAATCCAGTTCCTCGTCTTCTTTGCGCATTAACTCCTCCAAACCTGTCGTATCGGGGAATCGCGGCTCGAAGAAAAACGAATTAAATTTTTCCATTTCTTGATAAACTGTTTCTGGTCCAGTAAAGGCAAGTTGACTTAATACCTTCACTTGCCGCACTTTCCCCGACCCGAGCGGTTTACACACCGTGGCGGCCAGTATTGCACTTGCGCGTTTATTGTCCCCTGCGACTAACTCGAGAAATTTATCAGACCCCAGAACTTTGGGCTTTTTAAACCGATGTGCCTTATCACCTCCCTCGAAAATCAGGATTTGGGGATAAGTGCGGTGATGGCCTTGGGTCGACTTGCCATCCCATCGCGCCACTTGTGCCAAGAACGTTTGCTGATCCACGTCCGAAGTGGGTGAAACGAACCGGAACGGCCAGTTCAACTCCACTAATTTGGAAATTGCCGCCCTAGTTTTCCCACAATCACTGTGGCCAAATACGACAATGCACATGCGTTTGGTTTCGGGATTGGGCCACATTTGTTTTCTTTGTTTGAACGAGGAGATCAATTTTATTATCTGAAAATTTTTTTCCCGCGTCCGCAAGTAAAAAACGCATCATTCATACACGAGTATTTTTTTTTTAAAACGCAAACACCGGAGGGGCGCTGTTGGGATAAGCCGCAAAGCGTTCCCATTTTTCCGAGTGAAATTCTGCATCGGACCAGTTGACAGTGCCCACCGAGGTCGAAGGAACCGCACGAGTATCGACCATGCCCATTTTGCACCGCATCAACATGTTCATCAGACTTGTGTAATCTTCTTCCCGCAGGGATACCGCGGTACTTGCAGTGGGGCTAAAAAATTGAGTGTAAACATTTTTTGCAAATTTGCCATCTGCTCCCGGCACGGTATTGCCCAGGTTTTCAATACATTTGCTAATTTTTTGCCCCACTAACTGGAGCAAGTCCAATGCGCGCTCGTTCAATTGCTCGTACTCTGTCGCATTCTTGAATATAGCTTGGATTTGATCAAACGTCATGTGCGTGCGCAAGTGCAAGAAATATAGATTCCAGATGTTCGAATTGGGGAACGTGGGTCCAAACTTGTAAAATTTTAGCGCCGGATCGTTTTCACACGTCGCGTCCGAGGACACGGGTTGTTTAATCCACACCTGAAATATTAACTTGAGCGTTTCGCACAAAACTCGGCGCATTAGCGGAGAGGTATTGTAAGCGTCTGGCCACGGAAAAAAAATCTCCACTTGTTCGTTCTGAAGCCACACCGTGGCGACCCCTTCGTGATTTTGCTCGTCAATAAATGTAATTAAAAACACAAAAGGTGTCAACGCATCGTAGGTGACTGCTGCAAGAACGCGTTTGTCAAAAGAAATAAATTCGGATCCAATGTTCCGCAGGGGCGCCGTGAAATTCAACACGTACACAAATTTGTCCGTTTGCAACTGCAAAAACGTGGTCATGACGTCCAGTACCCAAGCACTGTTCATCGTTTGGAGATAGTCACCGACCCGACGTTCTTCGCTTTTTTTTCCCGTGACCGCCCGGAGAAGACTGTATTTGTCTTTAAAAAATGCCGGCCAGATCACTGGTTTGCTAAAATCTCCGGCCCCCACTTCGCTGCGTCGACGCGACAACAGTTTTTTCAAATTTTTCTTGTCCCGAGGCAACCGATAATTAATTTTCAAATTATTCACAAACATTTCGGGAGGATGTGTTAATGTTGTTTTTATTTATTGGGTTTTAAAATGTTTTTTTTAACAGTAGCCGGATACGATGTTGGGAAGAGTTTCTCCCGTCAGTAGCCGCGTTTTCGTCTCTCGATGTTCTTTTCGAGCTTCTTGATGGTTTTGCGGGCCTTCCCTACGAGCTTCGGAATATTTTCGTAACCATCCGCTTCCGTCCAAACAATCCACAATACAGCGTACCACGTGACAATGTGGTCGGCGGCGTCATCGCGCGCTTGCTCCGTGCTCAACTGCGACGGTGGGTTGGTTTCATGCTTGTAAATTGACGTTAATTGACAGAGTGTATTGTGTAAGGACGACTCGTGTGGGGACGATAACTTGATGTCGAAGCGTTCTCCGGCGGAGTCCAGTGCCTTCCGCGCGATGAAAAACTGAGCCTTCTTTTCGCCCGCGATCATCATTAACTCGTCCCATACGGAGCGAGGGATCGGAGGAACTGGATTGACCGTAGACCGCGGAGTGCTAAGAACAGGACCATCGCCGTCAAACCGAAGAAGCGCATGTTCCGGGCGCAATGCGGATCTTCTCGCGTTGAAAGTGGCCAACCAATTCAACAACATGAGGGATGGTTGGGAGTTAATACAACGCCGCACCAGGGCAATGTCAAAAGACACGGCCTTGTTACATAAGGCGTTGAAGTAGCGACACTTTCCACGCTTATAAAGGGTAAGCATGGCGTGCAGATAACTTACATACCGCTCTACTTCATCGATACGGGCCCGCGTCCCCCACACGCTCGTGATGTTCGAAGACGATTGGATTCTGTTGGTGCGATTCGCAATCGCAAGAGTAGCGCCGAATCCGGTGCTTGTATTCGACCAAAGGTGGGTGTTGAAGCAACTTGAAGCACGGTTATCAATCGTGGGTACAATACACCGCATGTAAACAGCACGAGTTCGCGCGAGTGGTAGATCATCGGGTGGTCCGGCCTTGGCCTCCTCCGCCATAGTCGCTTTCGCATCCTGGAATAGCTTCGCCTCCCCGGGTCGGGCCAAGATAGACAGCATTGTCTGTCATGAAAAAAAAAAATAAAATTTTTATTTTGTGGCGATGTTTAAGAATTGTTTCACTTGGATTCTGCGTCTCAATCGGAAAGTCACAAAAATTTTTGTAATATAATTTTTTTTGAGATAGAAAAAAAATATTTCATAAACCTGTTCATTGATGTACATTCAGTTTCTGACTTATGGTATGATGTTCAATGATATACATGTTTAAAATTCAACTGTTGTGAGCCCACGACACTCCCCGGTCATAAGGCACGGTAATGGCGTTTGAAAACGTCGGTCCGTATAGTGAAAACCCTTGCATTTCCCAGACTCCGTGTTTTTGCATACGTGAGGAAAACGTAGTTTGCGCACGCGGTCGTTGGCATTTGTGTTTTTTATTTTCAATGACTAAATGTTTCAAGGAGATTCGATGGATACTGATAAGGGGAAAAACCACAAATAAGGCTGGACATAACTGGCGTTTTTTGGAGTGGTGCGCAATGTGACGCTGTGAATGCTCTTTTGCAGAGGCTTGAGGCCCTGGCACAATTTCAAGACAGTTTCCAAGTGATCAGACACGCTTTTTTCTAGCATGGTGACAATGACATGCATTTTCTCAGCTTGCCCAAGGGCCGCAGGTTCCTGCATCACGGGCCGGTCTCCGTCCAAATTAATATAAAGTGTTTTTCCCATTTTTCCCCCAGGTTAAAAAATTCGACCTTTCACGGGGCTTGTTATTTTTGTAATACCGGGAAAGAAAAAAAAATGTTCTTTCGTAAATCGAACACACACACACACACACACATTTTGTTTACGCCTGAGCAGACTTGACGGATTCGGTCGGCTGTGGCCGGGGCAGGTCTCCCGCGGGATCGATCTCGACCGTCCCCTCCTTAATATCCACTTGCGATTTTTCGTACCATTCCTGATACTCTTTGATTTTGATATTGTTCTTTTTGCGCGTGCTCATGATGGTGTCGAGTTTGTCGTTACCATAAACTTCTTTGTTGAGTTGATTGAGGTCCACGTTTTCCGGAAAGCACCACTGGTACATGCTGACCACGTCAATCGTGCAGTCCTTGTATGCCTTACTTGCCGTGTATTTGCCGTACACTTGGCAATCTTCCTCCGATCCCACGTAGAGCACGGCAAACAACGGCTGTAAGTCCACATCGCCTCGGAGTGCTTTTTTCCGAATGTCAAGCAACGTAACGACGACGGCGCAGGTTTGGTTGACGAGCGTTTTGTCAGCCGTGATCGCGTGGTTCACCGCGCGCAATTCTTGGGTGGCTTCGCGAAACTTCTTTTCCGTGAGTTTCAGTCGACCGTTGTCCTTCCGATCCTTGGCAAAGCGACGGCGTTTGGCGTCCACGGATTGTCCAGTGGGTCCCGTTTTTTGATCGGCCAAGTTTGTTTTAAAATCCTCGTTTCTGAGTTTCAAATCTTCCGTGTGCAATGCGATCAAATCGTTGACGAGCGTTTGGCTCTGGACCGGGTCGCTTTGACTCGCATCCGAATTGCAAATTGGAATTAGTTGATGCAGGTTACCCGCAAAAACAGTATCCCCCGTGTTCGCCGTGTCGGGATAATGTTGATTGCAAAAGTCAGCAGCTGCTTGCACGCTTGGGAACGCCCCGAGAAGACGAAATCCCGGATACAAAGATCTGGGGCGCTGGCGCTTGTGGCACAGATTAAACAAGAAGGTCTGCTGACTCACGGTTTTCAAAGGCAACGGGTTCACGTCATCGGGTACTTCGAAATCACTGGAGAACTGTTGAATGCGTCGGTTCGTTTTGTTATCGTCCACCAAATCCCCCAGTGTTGGTGTCGACTCTTCAATAATCTCCCGGTTCGCGCGACGCACGTCGGTTTCCAATACCGGAAGCTTGGGTGGGGCTTGCTTATCGTCAGACATGTTTCCCCCCGAGTATTATTCCTTCTTTCTTTCTTACAATAGTGTTTTTTTTATAATGTACTTTTTTTAAAACAAAAACTTGAAAAATAAACACACAATCAATAATTTTTTTTTGTTAACCTACTTGAGACTCACGACAGGTGGAGACTCTCCAAGCACATGGTGCTCCCCAATACACCTGGCCAGTGCGTCGACGCCCACTTCTTTCACTTTGTCTAGCCACTGATTGGCGACCTGGAGAGTGCTCTTGGTTAAACACATCTTCGCAAGGACGAGGTAAGCCATTGAGTAGTGTTGCTTGGCGGCGGTCTGCATGAACAGGAAGCCTTTGTCTCGGTCGCGTGGGGTCCCCACTCCATGCCAACAGCAAATGCCGATTGCAAAAAGTGCTTCCGGGACGAACTTTTCCGCCGCTCTCCACATCCATGCAAAACCCATGCGGGGTTGCCTTTTTTCCACCTCGTTCCCAGCCACCAGTGCCACACCCAACGAACATTGCGCTTCGGGAACGCCCAGGGCAGCAGCTTTTTTTAAATTTACTAACCAGCCTCGAACATCGCCATTGGACCTGTAAATTTTGGCCAGGCGATAAACCGACTTGGGGCATCCGAGCTGTGCAGCGAGAAGTGTCAGGATACCCACTTCGTGCTGAGATATTGGCATTGGCATGGGTCAACAGGCGCCGATATTTTTTTTTGCTGATTATAACAGTTGGAAAGTCAAATCAAAAAATAAAAAAAATTTCCACACAATTTAAGATAGATTGCCGTGGATGCACGTTTTATAATTTTTTTTTTAAAAAAAACAGTACTCTAGTAGTAAAAACTTGAAAAAAAAAATATGAGTCAAGTATTATTGGCGACATTTGCCACCCGTGCGGTTGATCAACTGTGCATGGTAAATCCCAAGTATTTAAACAAACAAGCCATGAAACAAGATATTCAAGTACAACTGGCTGCATTGTGCAAAGAATTTTTCACAGAACAAAAACAAAATGCCGGTCCCGATATCGATGATGACGCGATTAGTGAATTCATCACCGGGTCGGTGCAGAGACAAACAATTCAAACGATTATTTGGGGCCTCGGAGCAGAGGCAGAGGACGCCGTGGATTGCCGGTTCCACGACCACGACCTAAAATTGCTCGATTTACTCACCGAGTGCTTGGAGTACGTGCGCGATGACGCTCTCAACCACTCACGCCGTACGAAGCATAACTCGACCGACTAATGGGCTCGTTTTCGTATTTGCGATACCGGCTATTTGATCGACAGCTGGAGACAACGCGTTCCGGAATGTTGCCACCGACCGCACTCAACCCTGCGTAGCCCGAGGCCCAAGTCGAGCCAATCTGCAGGGCACGGTCGACATAGCCAGGATTCTCATTGACACTGGTGTAATTTGTTTGGAAATTTCTCGTGTGGAAAGAGCTCATCGCACCACCTTGGTTTAAGGCAATGCCCTCGGGATTTGCCCAGTTCACGGGGTCAGAAAGCGTGTCATCATCGAGCGCGGTAAATTTGTTCGGAGGGCAGCCAGAAGACCAGTAGGAGCGCTGAATAAGCGTGGGGTCGTGGATACCATTCGCCCCACCCACGGTACGTCGCGACGCGCCATAGGAACTACACGACCGACCCAGGCCAGCACCGGACCCCGCGCAAATGGCATCGGGTCGTAGTTCGGTGTTCAGTTGCGTTCGGTAAGCAAAGTGACCAGGCGATGTCGTTAAAAGATTTTTGCTGGAGCACACCACGCGAGAATTGCAATTGGAGTACATGGAATATAATTGTTGTTTATTTAATACTAAACTTTTTTTTAATTGGGCTCTTGTGTATTTATGCGGGAACGCTGCCTATTCTTATCGCTTTGAAATTGATCGAGTAAAATCCCAGGTCCGCTACGCCTGCGCTGTTGGTCACAAACCAAAGGGTGACAGTATCGTTGACCGCAAAAGTCACGTAACCGTCGCCACTGATGCAAATGTCACCTGAATTGCGTTTCCCATTTGCTCTCACGTTTATTCGGGACCCAATAATGGTCCCACTTGCACTGTGACGCAATTCAAATACTCCACCTTGGGTATCTGGGATGCCTCCCACCTTCGCAATATATAAATTATAGGAAACCCGATAATACCCAGCCAAGCCGGCCTTGAATTCGTTGTTGGCGATCGCTCCCGCACCGCCTGGAAAATTAAGCGTTTGTCTGTCCGCGGCCGAGACTCCTACCGTTTGAAAAAGGATCTGAGTCGATGTCGATCCACCAATTGCTCCCAAAGTGAATGCGACCAAAGCATCCGTTGTTTTTATCAAATTGAATTGATAATACTCAATCCCCGCAACAGGGCTGGACCACACTAAGTTACCCAACGTGTCTGACAAAAGTAAACTCTCATTAACCGCACCTATGGCATCTGGGAACGTAAGGCGGTAATCCGCCGAAACGCTCGTGGGAGCTCGCAGGGAAATAGAGTTTGTGTTGCCGGCGTTAAACAAACGAAGTTCGTTTTGGCTTTGAATTTGCAAATGCGATTGCACGTTCGTGAGTCCTGCGGTGCTAATTGAAATTGAGGTCCATGGGGTATTCGATGCTTGCGTTTTGGGCACGAAAATGACTCTTTCTACAGCAGAAGCATAATATCCACTCACGTACGTCCCGCTATTGCCAGACGTCACCGTATACGGTACAGCTTCATTCGTGGTTGTGTCAAGATAATACCACGTGCTGGTTGGACCAACGTTGTAAGGGGCAAAGTATAGACGATTCGTGGAGGGAACGAACGCCGAACATCCCCAGAAGGCGTTGTTGACTAAAGAAGTACCTTGGTTGTGTGTATAGGGAACAACAACTGCGGACCCACCCTCGACGTAGTGCCATGTAGCTTCGTCAGAAATACCATTCGGGGTAAAATAAATCCGATTATTGACCGAATCCAAAGCGGCTCCTCGGTAAGCATTCGCTGACAGGGTCCCAGAGGAAGCGTGGGTGTATGTCCCAGTGTTGCCAAAATTATTAATGAAGTGCCAGGTTGCCTGATCACTCTGAGCGTCCGGGGAAAAATATACTCTTTGTGAGGCGGCAGAGTACGCTCCACCCAGATAGGCAGCATTTACTGCCGCAGTCCCTCCTCTCGAATAGGTACCCATGGTGGGAGCGCCGGGGCCACTGACATCGATGTACCACCAGGTCGTATCCGTCGCAATAGTGTGAGGTGCGAGATAAATCCTCTGCAATGCCGCGTGATAAGCCCCGCCCTGGAAAGCAAAGGCGCCAAACACACCGGGAGTATACGTTTGTATTACACCGAATTCGTCGATGTAGTGCCAAAGGTTTACGTTCGACCGAGACCCGGGGAGAAAGACCACGCTTTTGATGGCCGGGGCGTAGACGGCACCCACGTATCCACCCACGGTGGGAATTGCGGGATACGACACGTAGGTTAAGGTGGCATAATCGAAATAATACCAGACATTGATGTTCGTGCTCTCTGGTGCAAAGTAAAACCGGTTCAACTCAGCATGTTCTGCACCTCCACTAAACCCAGGATTGGTGACTGGGGTCACTGCCGTATACACAGGTGTCGATGCACCGCCAGTAAATATTTCAACTTCGTTGGCGGAGACAACGGTGACTCGGCCATCGCCGACTGCGCTTTGAATTTGATTCGTGACTCCGGTATCCCCGGTCACGCCGGTCGCACCCGTGGGTCCTGTCACTCCAGTAGCCCCCGTGGGTCCGGTATCTCCAGTCGCCCCAGTCACCCCCCCACCCGTCGCTCCAGTTGCGCCAGTTTCTCCTGTCGAGCCAGTCGCTCCTATAGAGCCAGTGGCTCCCGTCGCCCCCGTTTCTCCAGCTCCAGTAACGCCCGTGGCTCCAGTAACCCCAGTAGCTCCCGTAACCCCAGCGACACCAGTGGACCCCGTCGCTCCAGTAACGCCGGTGGCGCCAGTGGCTCCAGTGACTCCTGTAGCTCCAGTAGATCCAGTAGCTCCAGTGACTCCTGTAGCTCCGGTAGCTCCGGTGGCGCCAATAGCTCCGGTGGCTCCTGTAACTCCAGTAGTTCCAGTGGCTCCGGTGGCTCCAGCAACGCCCGTAGCTCCGGTAGCTCCGGTGGCTCCAGCAACACCCGTAGCGCCAGTTGTTCCAGTCGCTCCAGTTACACCCGTGGCTCCGGTGGCTCCAGCAACGCCCGTAGCGCCAGTTGTTCCAGTAGCTCCAGTTACACCCGTGACTCCGGTGGATCCAGTAGCTCCAGTGACTCCCGTGACTCCCGTGACTCCCGTGGGTCCAGCAACTCCAGTAGATCCAGTAGCTCCAGTGACTCCAGTGGCTCCAGTGGCTCCAGTGGCTCCGGTAGCTCCGGTAGCTCCGGTGGCTCCAGCAACACCCGTAGCGCCAGTTGTTCCAGTAGCTCCAGTTACACCCGTGACTCCGGTGGCTCCAGCAACTCCAGTAGTTCCAGTGACTCCTGTAGCTCCAGTAGCTCCAGTAACTCCAGTAGTTCCAGTGACTCCTGTAGCTCCCGTAACGCCAACAGCTCCGGTGGCTCCAGAAACACCCGTAGCGCCAGTTGTTCCAGTAGCTCCAGTTACACCCGTGGCTCCGGTGGATCCAGTAGCTCCAGTAACACCCGCAGCGCCAGTTGTTCCAGTTGCTCCAGTTACACCCGTGGCTCCGGTGGCTCCAGTAGCTCCAGTGACCCCCGTGGCTCCCGTGGCTCCAGCAACTCCAATAGATCCAGTGACTCCCGTAGCTCCAGTAACGCCGGTGGCGCCAGTGGCTCCAGTGGCTCCAGTAACCCCAGTAGCTCCCGTAACCCCACCGACACCAGTGGACCCCGTCGCTCCAGTAACGCCGGTGGCTCCAGTGACCCCAGTGGCTCCTGTAGCTCCTGTAACGCCAATAGCTCCGGTAGCTCCGGTGGCTCCAGTGGATCCAGTGACACCTGTAGCTCCGGTGGCGCCAATAGCTCCGGTGGCTCCTGTAACTCCAGTAGTTCCAGTGACTCCTGTGGCTCCGGTGACGCCAATGGCTCCTGTGGCTCCAGCAACTCCAGTGAGTCCAGTGGACCCAGTACTTCCAGTGGCTCCAGTTACACCCGTGACTCCGGCGTCGCCAGTATCTCCAGTATCTCCCGTAAC
>Ga0180437_10003533_pt1 | contig 23189 bp, 26 predicted proteins | sample SS_ome_4_FD_132410 | JGI IMG/M metagenome (GOLD analysis project Ga0180437, IMG submission 132410) | Hypersaline lake sediment archaeal communities from the Salton Sea, California, USA - SS_3_D_1 metaG | ecosystem: Environmental > Aquatic > Non-marine Saline and Alkaline > Hypersaline >...
AATCAACTTTTCTATCCAATAGAGCCCGATAGGGGGCGCCTATTGGAGTGTCTGTTGAGAAGAAAAGTTGAATTTTTGTGCGTGCTAGGTGGTTGGGGTGTGGGGATAGGAGGAACGCTTCGCGAGTAGGTCCTCCTGTCCCCACAAATTAAAAATTCTTAACAAATAACAATTATTGACATATAGTATAATAACAAAGTAAAAAATTGATTAATTATGAAACTAAAACCAAATCCAGGCAAATCCCTAAAAATAAAAGTAGATGGCAAAGTTTTTACTCGTTATCCCATTAAAACCAAACTAATAAAACCCAATGATGATATGGTTGAAATTGTGGCAGAGGCAGTTAAGGATTGTGTAAAACCAGGCGATATTGTGGTATTTTCGGAAAAAGCAACGGCAGTTGCTCAAAATCGTGCTTTTCACAAAGATGAGGTCAAAGTATCTTGGCTTGCCCGTTTTTTATCTAGATACACCACAAAGTCAGAAAAAGGAATTGGAATTTCAAGCCCGGAAACATTTCAGTTAGCTCTTGATGATTGCGGCACTTCACGAATACTTTTAGCTGCAGCTGCTGCTGCTATCACTAAACCATTTGGCATTAAAGGTGTTTTTTATTATGTGGCCGGTGAAAAAGCTGCTCTTATTGATGGTGCGGCTGATTATGTTTGTCCGCCTTATAATAAATATGTGTCTATGGGACCGGAAAACTGTGAGGCGATGTGCAAGGCTATTTCAAAAAATTTGGGCGGAAAAGTCAAAGTTTATGTTGTAGATATAAATGATTATGGCGGCAGAGTGGTACAAAAAGGGTCGCATCCGATTGATAAAAAAATTATCACCGACGCAATGAAAGATAATCCCCTGGGGCAATCAAAGGAAATGACACCAGTAGGGATACTTCGTGAATTAAAAATTAAGAATTAAGAATGAAAAAGAAATTAGCTATTATGGTTATTGGCCCTCCAGGTTCAGGCAAAGGAACACAGGGTAAGATGCTTGCCAAAGATTTTGGTTTTAGTTATATAGAAATGGGCCCCACACTTGCCCGTTTTGCCACAGACAATAAAGAAATTGGTCCAGAAATAAAAAAAATGATGAAAGAGGGAGAACTTGTACCTGATGAATGGGTAATTAGAGCGTTAAATGGAAAATTTTCTGCAGAAATTAGCGTTGTTTTAGATGGAGTTCCTCGAAGAATCGGCCAAGCAAAAGGAGTTATTAAATTAGCTGATAAATACAACTTAGAGCTTGTGGCAATTTATATTAAACTTTCAGATGAGGAAGTAATAAAGCGTCTGACCTCAAGAAAAATGTGTCCCAAGTGCGGCTACTCCCCACCCCACCCTGAAGTTTTAGGAAAGACTTATTGCGATAAATGCGGAACAAAGTTGGAAAGACGACTTGACGATAAGGAAGAAGTGATAAAAGAACGGTTAGTGGAATACCATAAAAAGACCGAACCAATGGTTAAGTTTCTAAAGGATAAGGGTGTACAATTTCTGGAATTTGACGGCAGGCCTAAAATTCCAGAAATATATAGAAAAGTTAAAGCATCTATTCAAAAAATAATTAAAGGTGATGGATAAGTTCGAAACAGTGATTATTGGTGGGGGACCAGGCGGGCTATCTTGTGCCCTCACCCTTGCCCACAAAGGCCGTGACGTTCTATTAATTGAAAAAGAAAAAAGTTTTTGCTCTAAAACCTGCGGCGGAGGGGTCACGCCTAGGTTTCATAAATTAGGGTTAGATATTGAAAAATTCATTGATGTTAAATTTAAGAATCAATTTGTAATTATGGTACAGAATCAACTGGAAACATTTAACCCAGAGATCAGAGTTGATTTAATCAACCGAAAAAAATTAGGTGATTATCTAAAAAATAAAGCGCAAAAATATGGAGCGAGAATTAAACCAAATACAAATGTGATTTCAATAAAAAAAGATTATATCGTTACATCTAATGGCAAAAGAATTGGCTATAAATATTTGGTTGGTGCTGATGGTAGTAGTTCAATTGTTAGACGCTACGCGGGTCTTGGTACGAGGGATTTTATTATCTTAGTTCAATATAAAATCCAAAAAAAATTTAAAAAACTTGAGTGGTGTTTTGATGCTCGCAAATTTGATGCGGGCTATGGTTGGATTTTTCCTCATTCAAAATTTACATCAATCGGCACAGGTAATCTAAAAAGTAGAATGTCAGGTAAAGAAATACGTATTAAGCTTGATAGATGGGTTTCAGAGCTTGGCCTTAACCCCAAAAAATTAAAACCAGAATCAGCCACTGTTAATGCAGATTATCGCGGCTATAAATTTGGCAATATTTTTTTGGTTGGAGATGCGGCTGGTTTTACTCCTCCTCTAACCTGCGAAGGGATGTATCCGGCAATTGTTTCAGGAAGAGAGGTGGCCAAAATGATAATAAATCCCAAACATAGCCAATTAAAAATTAAAAAATTAGTTGAAAAAAGAACAAAACAGCAAAAATTATTGGATAACTTGAATCGGTTTTCATTTTTACGCAATTTTATTTACAACTCACTTGTCAAAATTTATAGAATTCCTTTTATCAAAAAGAAACTTATTGAAATAATTGCTTAAATAGGTTATAATATAGCAAATGGCAAGGATATACAAAGAAAATGAGATAAAATTGATTAAGGAGGGAGGAAAGAGGCTTGCGCAGATCATAAAAAAGCTAACTCTTGAAGTTAGGGAGGGCAAAAGTGCCAAGGAGGTAGAACAAACATCAAGAGAGCTATACAAAAAAGCGGGTGGAAGCCCGTCTTTTCTTAATTATCGTGGATTTCCCAAAGCGATTTGTGTTTCTGTTAACGAAGAAGTTGTTCATACTGTTCCAGGAAATCGTAAATTTAAAAAAGGAGATGTTGTTAGTATTGATGCCGGATTAAAATATAAGGGGTTTCACACTGATATGGCGGTAACTATTCCTGTAGGTCAAATATCTAAAGAAAAAGAAGAATTTTTAAAAACATGCAAAAAAGCTTTGTATGATACGATTAAGATAATTAAACCAGGTGTAAGTTTAGGAATAATTGGCTATAATATAGAAAACATAGTAAAAAAGAAAGGGTTTAGTGTAATTAAGGAGTTAACTGGCCATGGAATTGGTAGACAATTGCACGAACCTCCATCAATTTTAAATTATGGTAAAAAGGGCAAAGGGGAAACCTTGAAAAAGGGAATGGTTATGGCTATTGAGCCAATTATTAGTATGGGCGGGTCTGAAATAACAAATATAGACAAATACTGGAAAATTGTCACAAGAGATAAAAGTTTAAGTTGTCATTTTGAACACACACTATCTATCACTGATAAGGGTGCTCTAATTCTAACGAAATAAAGATGTTTTTGGGTTTCATTTTTAATTTGAGTGGAAAGGAAGATAAGATTTGCTGAACCATATGAAATAATTAATAGGGTTGACTATTTTCAAATAATAGTATAATATTATGAAAGTGTAATGGAGGAAAAAGACTTAAAGCAAAATTCGCAAAATGAGAGTAGCAATCAGCCGAATCCCAAAGAAAAGATTGTTTTGAAAGGTAAGGTGTCTGAAGCCCTACCAAGTGCCTCCTTCAAGGTAATGCTTGAGACAGAACATGAAATTTTGGCACATTTATCCGGGAAAATGAGGATGAATTATATCAAAATCGTGCCCGGAGATGAGGTCGAGGTAGAATTCTCACCTTACAATCTTTCAAGGGGAAGAATAATCAGGAGGCTTTAAAAAACGACGTAAGAACAAAAGAACTTAAGAACGTAAAAACAAAACTCAATACGTTCATCTGTTCATGCGTTCTTTAGTTTTAATTTTAATATGAAAGTACGATCGAGTGTAAAAAAAATTTGTGAACGATGCAAAATTGTTAGACGCGGAAAAAAAGGCAAAACCAAAAACACCAAGAAAAAAACATTGATGGTAATTTGCGTCAACTCAAAACATAAACAAAGGCAGGGATAGATTATGAGATTAGTTGGACATGACATTCCCAATGACAAAAGAGTAGAAGTCGCGCTGACTTACATCTATGGTATTAACAAGCATAATTCTAGACTAATAATGGAAGCCTGCAGCATCCCTTTAGATCGAAGAACTAAAGAATTGACCCAGGCAGAGATAGATAAAATCAGCCAGTATATTGATAAAAATTTCAAAATTGGTGGAGACTTGAAGTCTGAAATCAGTCAAAATGTAAAACGACTAAGAGAAATTTCTAGTTACCGTGGATCTCGACACGCAAAAAACCTTCCTGTAAGAGGTCAGCGCACTAAGACAAATGCTCGGACAAAAAGAGGTAGGCGTATGACAGTTGGAAGTGGAAGAAAGCCAGCCGCAGAAAAAACATAATATTAAACGGAAGAGCGAAGAACGTAAGAACTCATAAACAAAAATGTTCTTAAGTTCATAAGTCAAATTTATGGGAAAAATGAGAATCAAAAACAAACCTTTGGGAAGTGACCGTGCCCCCAAGGGAGCGATGAAAAGACCAAAGCGCTCCCGAAAAAAAACTGTTTCTAAGGAAGCTTTAGTTTATATAAAATCATCTTTTAATAATACAATCGTAAATTTTGTTGATTTGAATGGAGGTACAATTTGCTGGGCAAGTGCAGGATCAAGTGGCTTTAAAGGAACTAAGAAATCAACACCTTATGCCGCTTCAGTTGTGGCTGCAAATGCCTCCAATATGGCTAAAGAATGCGGAGTGGAAAAAGTAAAAGTAAGAGTTTTAGGAATAGGACCAGGTAGGGAAGCAGCTGTGAGGGCAATCGCAGCAGCGGGAATCGAGGTAGTTTCCTTAGAGGACAAAACACCCGTGCCACACAATGGTTGTCGGCCAAAAAAAGTGAGAAGACCATAATTGTATATTACTTAATTATTAAATACAAACAACATGGCAAACGAAGAAACAACAACTCAAGAAGAAGCCACAGAAGAGGAACCAGAAGAAATAACGAAACCAACCGAAGAAAGAAAGGGCGCGGGCTTGAGATTCAAAAAATCTGGTGGTGTTTGTCGAATCTGCCGTCGAGCAGGTGAAAAATTGTTTTTAAAAGGCGAACGCTGCTATTCCCCAAAATGTGCAATGACCAGACGTTCATACCCCCCAGGACAGCATGGAAGCAAATTTAGAGGCAGACAATCTCAGTATGCCACCCAGCTGAGAGAGAAACAAAAACTTTCTGCAATTTATGGTGTAAGAGAAAGACCTTTAATAAAATATTATCGCGAAGCTTCAAAAGTTAAGGGGAAGACGGGTGAAAAATTTTTAGAACTTTTAGAAAGGCGACTTGATAATGTTATCTTTAGGGCTGGTTTTGCACCATCCCGTAGAACGGCAAAGCAAATTGTTAGCCACGGTAAGGTAAAAGTTAATAAAGAAAAGACGAATATTCCTTCTTTTTTAGTAGAAAAGGGAGACAAGATTCAGATTAAATTCAAAAAGGAAAATAAGAAAAAAGAAGATGAATCTGAAATTGAAATACCAAGCTGGCTCAGGGTGGACAAAAAAACGAAAAGCGTAGAGATTATAAATAACCCAGAACGTGATGATATAAAAGAACCAATAGAAGAGCAATTAATCGTTGAATTTTATAGCAAATAATTTTAATAGGAAATTGGCTTGTAGCTGCTAGATTTAAAAAAATCGAAAACTATAAGCAAAAGCTAGAATTATGAAAATCACACTTCCAAAAATCAAAGTAAAAAAAGAAGATGAAAAGAGTGGAATTTTTGTCATTTCGCCTCTTTTCCCAGGTTACGGTGTAACTATTGGTAATTCACTGCGCCGAATTTTGCTGTCATCGTTGGGTGGCGGCGCAATTTATGAAGTTAAAATTGATGGAGCAACGCACGAGTTTTCATCTATAGATGGAGTTAAGGAAGACTTAATTGAAATTATCCTTGCCTTAAAACGTGTTCGCTTCAAACTACACGAAGAAAAAGCATCTTTGACCTTAGATGTTAAAGGTCCAAAAGATGTTACGGCAAAAGATATCAAGACACCTTCAGCTGTAGAAATTGTTAATAAAGATTTACCAATTGCCTCCCTAAATAAAAAGGCAAAACTAAAAATCGAAATGAAAGTTAAAAAAGGTATTGGTTATCAACCTAGCGAAGAAAGAAAAGATGAAGAAAGAGCGATCGGTGCAGTTGCCATGGATGCAGTTTTTACCCCCGTTGAAAAAGTAAATTATAAGACAGAGTTTACTCGTGTTGGTAAAGTAACTAATTATGATAAACTCACTCTAGAAATTGAGACTGATGGCACTGTTACGCCCAAAGAAGCTATTCAACAAGCAGCAGAAATTCTTGAAAAACATTTTAGTCTTATCAAGGAATTCAAGTCAGAGGTCAAAGAGATTGAAGCTGAGCCACGAAAAAGAATTGATGATAAAGCAAAAAGCAAGGCAAAAAAATCCGAAACAAAAGATACCAGGCCCGCAAAAGAAGATACAGACCATAAAAAACTTGCTATCGAAGAAGCAGGATTTTCACCACGCACAGTTAAGTCTCTTATTGATAACAAAATCAAAACTGTTGCCGGTCTCAATCGATTATCAGATGAAAAAATCAAAGAAATAAAGGGTTTGGGTGAGAAATCATTTCAAGAAATACAGAGAAAGCTGAAAAGGTGGGGACTGAGATAAGTATAAACGTAAGAACCTAGGAACGGAAGAACCTAAGGATAAAATGTTTATGAGTCCATGCGTTCGTAAGTTCATAAGTATTTAGAATGCGTCACCGTAAGAAAGGTAGAAAATTAAGCCGAAAGAAAGCTCATCGCGAGCATCTAATGAGGAATTTAGCAACCTCTCTTATTTTATATGAGAAGATAAACACCACTGAGGCCAAAGCCAAAGAGCTCAAGGGTATGGTTGAAAAACTGATAAACAAGGGAAGAAAGAACGATATTACAACGCGACGTTATTTACAGAAATATCTGTTTGACAAAAACGCTGTAAAAAAAATTTTAGAGGATTTAAGTCTTCAATTCCAGGAAAGAAAGTCCGGCATGATTAAAATTATCAAAAGAGGAAAACGCCAAGGGGATTCAGCCTCAATGGTAATAGTTGAGCTTTTAGTCAAACATAAGAAGGAGGAAGAGGACAAAGCCAAAAAACAGATTGATAAAATTGTCAAAAAGAAGAAAAAAGACAGAGTTGAGAGAAGAGGTTTTTGGGATAGATTTCGACGTGACAGCAAAGAGCAAGTGAGACCTGAAAGGATAGAAAAAGGAAAGAAAACAGTAGAGCGCACAACTAGCAAATAATATGAAAACATATTCAATAAAAAAAAGCGAAATAAAAAGAGACTGGTATTTAATTGATGCCAAGAATAAAGTTTTGGGCAGGGTTGCAACAACCGCCGCCAATCTTTTGCGAGGCAAGCACAAGGTAAGCTTTACTCCAAACCAAGATGCAGGAGATTTTGTGGTTATTATTAATGCCTCAAAGGTAAGATTTACAGGCAAAAAGCTAGAACAAAAAAAATATATTCGCCACACTGGTTACCCAGGCGGCTTACGCTCAAAAACACTTAAAGAATTGATAAAGGAGAATCCAACCGAACCCTTAAAAAGAGCTACTTTGGGAATGATTCCAGCAAACAGACTTAAGAAAGAGATAGCAAAACGATTAAAAATTTATACTCTTGACAAACATAAACATACCCAAAAATTAAATAAATATAAAATTGACTAACATATGGCTGTTTCTGCAAAAAAAAGCAAAAGAAAATTTATAGAATCTGTTGGCAGGCGAAAAACAGCGATCGCCAGAGTTAGGATTTATCGAGGCAAAGACGAAGTGCAGATTAATGATAAAAAACTAGAAACATATTTTCAGGATATAGAAGGAGCACCAACAAAATTTAGATCTATACTGAAGAAAGCAGGTCAGGAAGACAAGCTTGATATTTCAATTTTGGTGAAGGGTGGAGGCAAAAACTCACAATTTGGCGCTGTTTTGCATGGACTTGCAAGAGCGCTAATTAAAAAAGATGAAAAATTAAAATCAGCCCTGAAAAAAGAAGGCCTTTTAACCCGCGACCCCAGAATGAAGGAAAGAAAAAAATATGGATTAAAAGGTGCAAGACGAGCACCGCAGTTCTCAAAACGTTAATTTTAGAAATTTTATCTTGAAAAAAGTCTTTATTTTTCGTAAAATTTTAGAGTATGCAGGTATCAAGAGTATTGCAATTAACATGGGTTTTAACGCTGATTTTGACAATTGTGTTTCTTGTAGTGTTATTTAGAGTAGATCCTTATGAAGGAGGGATTTCAGCTTTAGTGGCTTTTATGGCGATCCTATTTCTTGTTTTGGGTGGAATATTGACATTGCCAGGGTATTATCTACGTGTTTGGACCCTTAAATCAAGAGAACATAATAAATTTTATTTAACCGCCTTAAGGCAAGCCATTCTTATCAGTATAGCCATTGTTGGACTTTTACTTTTAAAAGCCATGGATGTTCTTGCTTGGTGGGATGGATTATTGTTGGTGGGGGCTCTGGTTTTATTAGAATTATTTTTTAGAAGCTAAAATGAACCAAGGAAGCTTGAACCCAATTACTATACAGTATAGAAAAGCTATCAAAATATTTTCTGATATTGGTTTTGAAGTGTTTGAAGGACCTGATATTGAGACAGAGTGGTTCAACTTTGATTCCCTAAATGTTCCTGATAATCATCCTAGTCGGGACATACAGGATACCTTTTGGCTTAAGGGCGATAAAGGAGAAAAGCAGTGCCTAAGGACTCATACCACAAGCGTGGACGTGCGAGTTATGCAAAAGCGCAAACCCCCAATTAAAGGAATTATCCCCGGTAGATGTTATCGTAATGAAAAGCTGGATGCAACGCATGAGGCAACTTTTTATCAGTTGGATGGTTTTGCTATTGACAGAGGAATTACTATGTCGACCTTAGTTGGAGTTTTGACACAATTTATGACAAAATTTTTCGGTAAGGATTCAGAAATTCGTCTGAGGCCTCATTTTTACCCTTTTGTTGAGCCGGGAATGGATATTGATATTAAACGGGAAGGAAAATGGATGGAAGTTTTAGGTTCGGGCATGCTACATCCAAAAGTATTAAAAAATATGCGGCTTGATCCAAAGATTCATCAAGGTTTTGCTTTTGGTATGGGTTTTGATCGTTTAGTAATGGTCAAATACGGTATTAAAGATATTAGATTATTCCATTCAGGAGATTTAAGATTTTTAAGTCAATTTAAGGAATAAAATGAAGGTTTCATTTAATTGGGTGAAAGAGTTAGTTAAACCAGGCAAAAGCGCGCAAAATGTGGCAGAGAAACTGACTCTTTCAGGTGCTGAGGTTGAAGAAGTCAAAAAAATTAAAAATGATTATATTTTTGATATTGATATAACTCCAAACCGCGGAGATGAGCTTTCTGTCCTTGGAATTGCCCGCGAAGTGGCAGCTCTTTTTAACAAGAAGCTAACAATTCCTGAGCCGCAAATTGAAGAACAGCCCTTGGATTTGCCATTGCGTGTTGAAATAGATAACCCCCTGACTTGCCCACGATTTACTTATCGTATTATTGACAATATTGAAATTAAACCCTCGCCAGACTGGATTGTCGAAAAACTGCGCTCTTATGGCTTTAGGCCGATTAATAACATTGTAGATATCACCAACCTTGTGATGATTGAGCTGGGCCAACCGATGCATGCTTTTGATTATGATAAAATCCATGGGGCAAGAATGAAAATACGACGGGCAAAAAGCGGCGAGCGTATTAAAACTCTTGATGGCGTGACGCGTTATTTAATTGATGAGGCCATTATTATTGAAGATGATAAAAATATTATGGATCTTGCTGGTATTATGGGCGGAGAGGCAAGCGAGGTTGATGAAAAAACCAAAAGAATAATTTTAGAAGCTGCAGTTTTTAATCCTGTCTTGATCCGAAAAACTTCAAAGCACATTGGTTTAACTACAGATGCAAGTTACCGCTTTGAGCGCCAAATTGATAAAGAAGGATGTATACGCGCCTTGAACCGCGCAACAGAACTGATTCTTGATACCTTTGGCGGCACTCCTGGCCAAGCGGTAGATATTTGCAAAGATAAAATTAGCCCAAAAGTGATTGAAATTGAAATAAAAAAAGTAAAAAACCTTTTGGGTATTGAAATTGATATAAAAAGTGCTAAGAATTATTTAGAAAGAGTCGGTTTTGAGATCAGAGGAGAGCTTACATCAAAATTGAAAGTCATGGCACCTTCCTGGCGCAATGATATTAAAATCTGGCAGGATGTAGCTGAGGAAATCGCCCGAATAAACGGCTATGCAAAATTAGAACAAGAAAAGCTTAAAAAATCCAAAATTGATAATGAAAAAACCACTTACTATCAAAAAGAACTACTAAAAGACGTTCTTTATGATCTTGGTTTTAATGAAGTTTATAATTATACATTTTTATCAAACAAAGACGTTGAGGTGTTTCGCTCAGACCCTTTGAATCTCTATGAAGTTGAGAACCCAGTTGCGCCAGAAAACCGCTATTTGCGCGATAAGCTCTCGCCAATGATGGCGAAAACAATTGGCAAAAACCCGACTTTTGAAAGCATTAAAATTTTTGAAGTTGGGGAAGTTTTTAGCAAAACCGACAAAGAGAGTATTCATCTTGGGATAGGCATTGCAGGCAAGGAATATGAAGATATTAATAAATTAACAGAAAAGATAAATGCCGCCCTTGATTTTGACTTGATTTGGCAGATTTCTGAATTAAACATTGAAGAGAACGAACGCTATAAAATCAAGAAAAAAAGGGCCGCAGTGGCTGAAGCTGATTTAACCCTATTTCTAAAGCAAAAACCTCTTAAAGGAGCTCTTAAGAGCCTACAAGGGACAAGGTATCGAGAAATATCCCGTTTTCCCTCCGTGACAAGAGATATTGCTTTTATTGTAGATACTTCAATTGACTCTACAAGGGTTTCTGCCTCAATTTTAGCTATTTCACCTAAAGTGGTGCAAGCAGAACTTTTTGATGAATTCGCCTCGCCTAAATTTGGTGAAGGTAAAAAAAATATCGCCTATCATGTCCAATTACAAGCAAGCGATAAAACACTTACCAAAAAAGAGGCAGATGATTTGATGAAAAAAATTACAAGTGCTATAAAAAAGGAATTTGGAGGAGAAATAAGAAGTTTCTAACTAATTATTAACTTGAGTAAAAGCATATTATTAGATATGCTTGTTTTGGCTACTGACGCCTACTTCGGGAGGGATAGCTGATGGTCGAAACCTTAGGGTTAATCTATCCGGATGACTGGCATGTCCACGTACGCGAGGACGAGATGTTGGATGATGTTTTGCACTACACGGAGACTGCCTTTGCGCGCGCTCTTCTGATGCCAAACACAAGGGCAGGCATCAAGACAGTTGGAGAGAAGCGCCAGTACCAAGCCCAGGTAGGAAGTGTTCAAACTCGGCGTACGTTTCGGCCCTTCTTCACCCTGAAGCTGACACCAGAGACAACTCCTCAGGTTGTTGTCGAGGCAAACGAGGAAGCTGATATCCTCGCTCTCAAGTACTACCCGGAAGGGGTAACGACTGGCTCTCACAACGGCGTTAGCTCCATTGAGTCAATCGAGGATGTACTTGAGAAGATGGAAGAGGTGGGTCTTGCCCTTTCAGTTCATGCGGCAATGCCGGGCTCCGAGCTACTGGACGAGGAGGAGGACTTCATCTCGGTTCTTACGAGAATCACTGAGGAGTTCCCAAGTCTCCGGCTCATCGTGGAACACATCTCCACAGCCGCGATGCTTCAGTGGGTAATGGACCAGGATGAAAATGTAGCCGGCTCAATCACCCTGCATCATTTACTGCTCACAACAAGCGATGTGCTCGGCAGAAGCCACAATTTCTGCAAGCCAGTGGCGAACAGCGCACATGACCGTCAATCGCTTTTGGAGGCAGTTTTTGATGGCGAGAACACCCGACTCATATTCGGCTCTGACTCGGCGCCCCATCTGAGGAGCGCCAAGGAAACAGTCGAGGCGTCAGCAGGCGTCTTCTCAGCTCCAGTACTACTGCCTCGTCTCTGGCAGTTGTTTGTAGAGGAGTTGGGGAGTGTTGATGAGGCAATCGCACCATTTGAGATGTTTACCGCTCGCAATGGTGCCAGCTTCTACCACCTTCCTTTGAATGAGGGCAGAATAAAGCTCTCACGACTTACATGGCACGTAGACAAAGGCATTGTCGGTAAAGCTGGCTGCTATGTGCCTTTCTTGGCTGGAGAGGCCATTGACTGGCAAGTTGTCGCAGCCTGAACCCAAAAAAGTCCCGTACCTCGGCATTTATGTCGTGGTTGCCCAAACCGGGACTCTTTTTTTACATTTTTTCTGGTGCTGGAATTCCTAAGAGCTCTAATCCTTGTTTTAAAACATCGCCAGTTGACTTAACGAGCAAAAGGCGTAGATTAGTTTGAGACTTGCTATTATCTTTAGAAATTACTTGATGCTTATTATAGAAAGTATTAAATAGTTGTGCTAATTCTAAGAGGTAAGTGCATAACAAATTAGGGGAGTAGGAGTTGCCAACCTCTTGCAGTGTCTGAGCAAATAAATGCAAATGTTTTAGTATATCAATTTCTTCTTCATTAATCTCTCTATTTTCAATAGTATTGTCCATATTTAACCCAGCATTGCGCGCTTTTTTTAAAATGCTGCGACAGCGGGCATGAGCATATTGAAGATAAGGACCAGTATCGCCGTATAAATCCAGTGCTTCCGAATAATCAAAAATTAGGTAAGTGTAAGTATTGTATTTAAGCATTTGATATTTAATAGCGCCAACCGCCACTTCGTTTGCAACCTTTGATTTTGGATGGTTTTTCTTGACTTTTTCTTTTACGAGTTCAATTAAATCATCAACTAAGATAGCTATTCCTTTTCGGCCAGACATGGCGTATTGTTTTGTCTTTTTAGATATTTTTATACCCAAAGCTTTGGCCGTTGATTTAGAGAGAAAAACAATACCATAGTCAATATGTACAAGGTGTTTGGCCTCGGTCTCAAACCCCAAGGCGCTCAAAGATTCTTTAACAGCTTGCTGGGGGTAAGTTTGGCGCACATCGATAAAATTGACGACTTTTTGGGCGTGGCCAAATTTGTTTGATTCTTTTCCGTCTTCGTCTGTGCTGTATAGTTCTCTTTTTTGTAGTTTATTCGGCCATTTGGCGTACAAAAAATCGGTTCCTAAAAGATTAAACTTCCAGAGATGGTAGGCAATGTCCTTACCAGTATAGGTGACAACGCCATTTGATTTTACGAGGATTTTGTCGCTATACAAAATATCCTTAATTACCCAACAGCCTTTGTTTTTACCAGAATTTACCTGCTTAAAACGTTTTGATTTTTTAAGAATTTCAAAAGCCTTTTGCCAGAAACCGCGTTTGATTATATCTCGTTCCCAGACAATTAGATCAAATTCAACGTTAAGCTTTCTGGTTGTTTCTAGGTGTCCTTGCAAAACCTTATTTGTGAGTTCATTGGCGGTTACAACATTTTTACCTTTTTGCTTGTCCAGCTCCTCAATAATTTCTAACTCTTTTTTTTCTAAAGATTTATTGCTCTCAAGCTTTTTAACTGTTTCAACATAGACACGTTGGGTGAAGTGGTCGAATTTTTCATCCTTTTCTTGCTTTAAGTTTAGATTCTTAAGCCCTAGAAGGGTGACAGCAACTTGCACGCCAGTGTCATCAGCATAATAATGTCTCTCCACATCATTGCCTAAAAATTCCAAAATATTTGCACAGGCATCACCCAGACAGGTATTTCTCAAGTGGCCAATATGTAGTCCTTTATTAGGATTTACGGTGGTATGCTCCAGAATTATTTTTTCTTTTTTCCTCGCTTTAGGTTTAAGGCCGTTGTTTTGCGCAATTTTTGAGACTTCATCAATAAAAAAGGTGTTGTTTAAATAAAAATTAATAAAGCCTGGTTTTTCAATCTTGGTTTCTTTAATTAAATCATTATCAGGTAGAGCTTTTTTAATGGATTCGGCAATTTCTAGAGGGCTTTTTTTGAGCTTTGTAGCTAAAACCAAAGCAATATTTGAGGAATAATCGCCAAATTGTTTTTCTCTTGGCTTTTCAATGTTTATTTCTTTCTCATCAATTTCAAATTTTGATTCAATTAGCGCTTCATTAAGTAAATTTTTTAATTTCTCAATAACCATGGTATTCATAATTTACCATATAAGGCAACAGGTTTCAATTTTGACTTAAGTATTTTTATATGATTAAATAGGGCTAGGTATAAAATAGCAATATGGCAACATGTACAGAATGTGGCATGGTTTTAACGGATGAAACCAGATGTGAGTGTAATCTAAGCCTTTGCTGCTACTGTTGTGAATGCCCAAAAGATTGTTCCTGTGGCTGCAGTGAAAAGCAACTGCAGAATGTTTAAACCAGCCAGGCTTAGGGTCTTAACCTGATGGTTTAGTTTTAGGTTTAAATAATTTTTTGTTAAAATAAAGGATAATATGTATAAAACAGAGAATTGCGGCAAGCTGAATCTCAAATTCAAAAACAAAGAAGTAACCTTGGCGGGCTGGGTTAACTCTAAAAGAGACCATGGCAAAGTTATATTTATAGATCTGCGCGATTTCTCGGGCATAGTTCAGTTGGTTATTACTCCAGAGAATAAAGAAATTTATAAACTTACAGAAAGTATTGGTCCTGAATTTGTTATTCAAGCTAAAGGCAAATTGCAGGAGCGACCTGATGGCATGAAAAACCCCAATGTTCCGACAGGAGAAGTTGAAGTTTTAGTAACTGCTTTAAAAATATTCTCAAGCTCAAAAACACCGCCTTTTGAAATTGATAAAGACACCTCAAAAGTTAAAGAGGAAATTCGTCTAAAATACCGCTATCTAGATTTGCGCAGCGAGCGCATGAAAAACAATTTAAAAAAGCGCTACGAAGTAATACAGTATTTCCGAGACTATCTGAAAAAAGAAAATTTCGTCGAAGTAAATACTCCAATTCTTTCCAAATCTACACCAGAAGGCGCAAGAGACTATTTAGTACCTTCCCGATTACATAAAGGAAAGTTTTTCGCTTTGCCCCAATCACCACAGCAGTATAAACAACTTTTAATGTTGGCAGGAGTTGAGCGATATTTCCAAATTGCACCCTGTTTTAGAGACGAAGATGCTCGTGCCGACAGACATCCGGGTGATTTTTATCAGCTTGATATGGAGATGGCTTTTGTTGAAAGGGAAGATGTTTTAGAAATGACAGAAAAAATGTTTACAGAAATGATAAAAAAATTATTCCCTGAGAAAAAAATCACAGAATCACCTTGGCCTCGCCTAAAGCATAAAGAAGTGATAAAGAAATATAAAAGTGACAAGCCCGACCTAAGAAAAGATAAAAAAGATAAAAATGAACTAGCCTTTGCCTGGATTATAGATTTTCCCTTATTTGTAAAACAAACCAAAGAAGATTTTTTCCATGGAGCTGGCAAGGAATGGGCGCCGAGTCATCATATGTTTACCGCTCCAAAGGAAGAGGATTTGGATATGTTAAATAAAGACCCAGGGAAAGTTCATTCATATCAATATGATTTAGTCTTAAATGGTTTTGAATTGGGTGGCGGTAGCATCAGAATTAGTGACCGCAAGATTCAAGAAAAAATATATGACCTAATTGGTTTTAGTGAAAAAGACAAGGAAAAATTTAAACATTTACTTACCGCCTTTCAATATGGCGTTCCACCACATGGCGGCATTGCACCCGGAGTTGATAGATTACTAGCTATTGTTATTGGAGAACCAAATTTACGTGAGGTTACGCCTTTTCCCTTATCCGGCGATGGCCGCGATCCAATGATGGGCTCGCCTTCTGAAGTTGACAAAAAACAATTAAAAGAACTTGGTTTAGAAATAATAAAAAGATAAAAATAGAGAAAGAATTATGATTCTTTATCTATATCTAATAGCATCAATGGCACTTAGCAGTATTGGGCTCGGCTCTATTGCAAATGAGCTTGATGCAAGCGCCTATAATCATCTGAAACGTTATTCTGCCCCTGAGGAAGTAAAATTAGCCGAGGTCAAGGCAGAAAGCTACAATTCTTTTGCCCTTAAAGATACTGGATTCACACCAAAAGTATATGCAAAATCAGCTTTTGCTTTTGACATATCAAACGGACAGATTTTATATGAATTTAATACTGATGATAAATTATCACTTGCATCAATTACAAAGATAATGACAGCTGTAGTTATTCTTGAGAATATTGAAAAAGAAAATTTGGATGATGTGATTGAAATTTCAAGAAACGCGGCTTTGGTTGAGGGAAGCCGAATGGGGGTGTGGATGGAGGAAAAAATTACTTTAGATGATCTTTTGTATGGTTTGATACTTAAATCTGGTAATGATGCCGCGCTTGCCATTGAAGAATATTTTGAAAATGAAATAAGCAAAAACAAAGATACTCAAAAAATTGCTGGTGATTTTCCAGAAAACGAAAATATTGCTGGTGCAGAAACTAACAATCTTTTTGTTGATTTAATGAATAAAAAAGCACAGGAATTGAGCATGAAAAATACAGTATATACTGATAGTTCAGGGATAGACGGAGGAAATATCAGCACAGTTTATGACCAGGCCATGCTCCTTTCCTATGCAATGAAAAATCCTCTATTTAAAAAATATATGGGCACCAAACAATATTCTGTGTCCGCCCTTAATGGACCATTACAGCATAATATGACAACAACTAATAGACTTTTAAGAACGCGCAATGATGTTATTGCTGGCAAAACCGGCTATTCAGAAGCCGCTGGATGGAACATGATAACACTATTTAAAACTAAAAATAATCATCAAATAGCAACTGTCGTTTTGGGCTCTTCTGGCAATGACGAGAGATTTGATGAAACAAACAAAATAATTGATTGGGTTTTTAATTCCTATCGATGGTAAATATTAATTAATAGAAAGGAGTAAAATGCAAGAAAGAGAACCAACACCAAGTGATGAGGGGGGTAGTGGCGAAGTGGAATCCTCTCCCGAAGCACCTCAGCAGAGCCCTTCATTTCTTGCGGGAATCAGCGACTTAATGCAAGCGGCAGAGGAAAAAGAACCGACACCGGAAGATAAAGCAAAACCAATTTTAGAACAAGTCCAAGGTGATTATGCCTCCTTAACAAAAGGTGAGCCCACAAATAGTGTTTTAATCACCCCAATTGACAGACTAAAGGATCCAGAAAAAAAATTTGTACTTCAAGAGATGGGAGTTAATCCAGAAAAGGATCACCCCTTTGGTGGAGATTTAATGCCTGATTCCAGACTCAGTTCCCCAGAAGCTAGGGATTGCAGTATATTTTCCATTAGGACGCCTGACAATAAACATACAGGTATTCTTTTATTCACCCGGCCAGATGGTAGAGATGCAATAATTGCTACTGACCCCCGGAAATTAGAAGTTAGAACTTTTCAAGGTGGAAATGAATTATTAAGGTCAACCGCAGGTTATCTGGGTAAGGCTGTTATAGATACAATAAGAAATCCTGAAAAAAGAGAACACAAAATAACAGGTTAATCAGGAGGATAATATGCAAGAAGAAGAGCCAAAACAAGAAGCAGGAGGATCGAATGGAGAAAAACTTAGTTCAGAAGAAGCTTATGAAGATGCAAGCATATTAAAAGATGAATTTTCTCAAAGCGGATTGCCGGAAATGTTAGACGCGGCGGAAAAAGCCGGAAATGAAGATATGCTTGAAGTTTTGCTTGAACAAGAAAGAGCTTTTTATGGGCAAAGGTCAGAAGAACTTGCCGCAGCAAGAGAAAAAAGCAAAACAGAAAAAGCCGAGGCCAAGAAAGAAATAAGCGAAAGAGAAAAAGAAATCAATGGATTAGCTGCTCAAATAATGCGGGAAGCATTTCAAGCCACTCGACAAGATCAAAATGCTAATATCGTAATTTACAGCGAGTTAATGGGTGATGAAAGTCTTGCCACGACCCTTAGAGCAGAAACTTTAAATCTTTTAAGAAAAGATTATATAAAACCAGTTTCAGGAGAAGATAGGGATTTTCAACATGATACGGTGGAGGGTAGCTCAGGATTAACTAACATCCCTCATACAAGACTTCAAATTAGTTATTGGCGAGAAGTAAAAGGACATGAGCCAGGATCTTTGGCTGAGGCTAAACTTTTGTATATACCGCCTCGTTCAGAAAAATAACCATATTGGTTATTTGTTTTTATCTTTTAAAGACTCCCAATTATCTAATCCATCTTGAGCGGCATTTTGCTGTGCCTCTTGTTTAGAAGAGCCTTTTCCTCTTCCAATCCTATCTCCATTAATAAATACTCCTATTTCAAAAGTTTTGTCATGGTCTGGTCCTGATTCTTTTAGGACTTCATAAGTTGGGGTGATACCCTCCTGGTCTTGTGAAACTTCCTGTAAGACTGTTTTTGAATCAACGTATAGTCCTTTTTTAACTATTTCATCGAGTCTAATCAATAGGTTTTTTTCTATAAATTTTTTTGCCACAACTATCCCTTGATCAAGATAAATTGCACCAACAAGCGCTTCAAAAGCATTAGCTAAAAGCACCTTGCGTTCTCTTCCGCCGGTTTTCATTTCACCTCGAGAGAGAAGCATCATTTTTCCCATTCCTAATTTTACAGCAATTTCTGACAGCATATCTCCCTTAACAAGAGCAGCTCTTAGATTTGTCATTTCACCTTCTGGTTTGTCGAGGTTTTTATATAGATAATCAGTAACCACAAGTTCTAAGACAGCATCGCCCAAAAATTCCAATCTTTCATTGTGGGGTAGGGGATAATTTTTATTTTCATTCAAGTATGATCGATGCACGAAAACGGTATTTAGAAGATTTTTCTTTTTAAATTTAACCCCAATATTTTTTTCGAATTTTGCTAAGTCTTTATCCATTTTTGATTACCTCTAGTCCTTTTTTAACAATTTCTCTTGTATTATTATAGTCTACTAATTTTACAACTTCATCTGCTTTTACCCATTTAGCATTCTGCAATTCTTTTTTATTTATTGTTATTTTCTTGCTATTTAGTACTTCGGCAAGATAAAAATAAACTTTTTTATAGATAAGTTCACCTTTTAGTTTGTACATATAGTTGATATCGCCAATTTTTTTACCTACTTTTATATCTAGCCCAGTTTCTTCTTTTATTTCGCGTTTGACAGTATTAACAACTTTTTCTTTTTTCTTCCTTTCTACATTGCCTTTAGGCAAGGACCATTTGTTAAACGATTTTGTTAGAAGAATTTCAATATCTCTATTTTTTTTATAAACAAGCCCACCTGCTGATAATTCAAATTTTGCCTTTGACATTTATTTATCTTTTTTATTATAGCGAGGGGAATTGCGATAAACCGTCCCTAAAACGCCATTAATAAATTTACTTGAATTAGCGCCGCCAAAAGCCTTTGCCAGTTCAACTGCCTCATCAATTGCAACTTTGGGTGGGATATCCTCACAAAATAAAAGCTCGTAAATTGCAAGTCTTAAAATTGCTAAATCAATGACAGCAATTTGCTCTAATGGCCAATCTGGAGCAGCACTTTCAACCAATTTATCCATTTTTTTATAATTCTTTTTAACACCTTTGATTAAGCGAGAGATAAAAGCTTCGTCAATATCTTCGATTGGATTATTTTCAATGTTAATCTTAGCAATCTTAGCGATATCTTCTTCTGGTCTTATAGACCATTCATAAATTATTTGCATCGCAACCATGCGCGATTGATGACGATTCATTTGATAAACTTATGAACTTACGAACGGATGAACTTATGAACCACTTTGTTCTTTCGTTCTCAGTTCTTACGTTCCTAAGTTTTATTATTTATTTTGTTCTTCAGCGGCTTCGCGTTCACCTTTTTCTTTGGCTTTACGTCGCCTTTCCCTTTTTTCAACATCAATTACCAGGGCTCCTTTGTAAGTACCACAAACATGGCAAGCATGATGAGGCAGAATTAAAGTATCGCATTTAGGACACTTGATTAATTCTTTTTCACTTTTTATCTTTTTCGATCTTCTAATTCTCGTTTTGTGTCTTGAAGTTTTCTTTTTTGGCTCTGGCATAACATTAACTCAAATTAATAATTATAAGTTAAAATTAAGATATACAACTATATTATTTTACACCATATTTTTAGCTTAGTCAATCTTTAACTACAAAATTAATTAATCTGTCCGGGATATTAATAATATGGAATTTTTTATCTTCTAGTTTCTGATTTTTTAAATATTTTTTAACATTATCGCATTGTCGTGCAAGCTTTATTACTTGCCTGGGTTTTAAGCCTCTCTCGGTTTCAATTTGCCCCCTGACCTTACCATTTACTTGTACTACAATTGTCACTTTTTTTTCTTTTATCGTTTTTTTGTCATACTTGGGCCATTCTTGCTCCATTATTGACTTTTTATGACCTAATTTCTGCCAAAGCTCTTCACAGAGGTGGGGCGCAAAAGGGGAGAGAATAATTAAAAATTTCTCGATCTTTTTGGGGGCAATTTTTTCTTTTTGAGCCATGTTCAAAAACTCCATCATAGTAGAAACAGCCGTGTTAAAATCAAAATTCTCAGTATCTTCACTAACTTTTTTAATCATTTGATTATATTTTACATTTAAGCAATCTGATAAATCGCGTTTATTGTCGCTTTGAAAGTATCTCCAAACCTTGTTTAAAAAACGATAAACGCCCAATACACCTTTAGCATCCCAAGCAATTCTGTCCTCAAATGGTCCCATAAACATTTCATAAACACGCATAGTGTCAGCTCCATACTTATTAACAATATCATCGGGATTGACTACATTGCCGCGTGATTTAGACATTTTGACACCACCTTCTCCTAAAACAACACCATGGCTTGTTCGTTTTTTATAGGGCTCATCCGTTGGCACCACACCAATATCATATAAAAACTTATACCAAAAACGAGAATACAAGAGATGAAGGGTCGTGTGCTCCATTCCTCCATTGTAAACATCAACCGGCATCCAATAATCCATTTTCTTTTTGTCAGCTAGAGCTTTATCATTATGCGGGTCGCAGTAGCGCAAGAAATACCAGCTTGAGCCGGCCCAGTTAGGCATAGTATCAGTTTCTCGTTTAGCTTCGCCTTCGCATTTAGGACATTTTGTATTCACCCAATTAGAGATATTAGCAAGTGGCGATTCACCAGTTGCAGTTGGTTCATATTTTTCAACCATTGGAAGTTTTACGGGCAGGTCACCTTCAGGGACTGGCACTTCACCGCATTTTTTACAGTAAATAATAGGAATTGGTTCTCCCCAATAATGCTGGCGAGAAAAAATCCAATCACGTAATTTATAATTTGTTTTCCATCTTCCATCTCCATTTTTGATAGTAAATTCAGCAATTGCCTTTCTTGCTTTTTCTGTAGGTATACCATTGAATTGTTCTGCGTTTATCATAAATCCTTCACCGGTATAGGCGCATTTCAAATTTTGGGGATCGAATTTTTTGTCCTTTTTAGGGCTAATTATGGGAATAATATCAAGTTTATATTTCTTGGCAAATTCAAAATCGCGTTGGTCATGGGCTGGTGTACATTTAACAATTCCTGTGCCATAACCATAAATTGCAAAATTAGCCACATAGAGGGGCATTTTACGCCTATTAAGATGGTTAATGACATAGCGGCCAATAAAAAGGCCGTCTTTCTTTTTTTCTGTGTTAAGAGGGTCATCGATCTTTGCTTGGATTAATTTTTTACAAAATTCCTTAACTTTCTTCTCATATTTTGTTCCTTTAATAAGTTTCTGAATAATCGGATGTTCTGGCGCAATAACCATAAAGGTTGAACCCCAACTTGTATGGGGCCAGGTAGTAAAGGTTTTAAGTTTTAAATCCATTCCCTCAACTTGCCAATCTTCTTCTAGTCCTTTAGAACGACCAATCCAATTGATTTGCTGTTTTTTGATTTTGGGAAGATAATCAACTTTATCCAAGTCGTCAATCAAACGATCGGCATATTCAGTGATTTTAAGCATCCATTGCTCCATTACTTTTTGCGTAACTTCTGCGCCACAGCGTTCACATTTTCCATTCACCACCTCTTCATTAGCAAGCCCAATCTTACATGAGGGGCAAAAATTAATTGGCATTTTGGCTTTATAGGCAAGTCCTTTTTTATATAATTTCAAAAATATCCATTGTGTCCATTTATAATATTTAGGGTCAGTGGTATTGATTTCACGTGTCCAATCAAAAGACATACCCAAGCTTTTTAGCTGTCGACGATAATTATCAGTGTTCTCTTTGGTCGTTATGGTGGGATGAATTCCAGTTTTTATGGCATAATTTTCAGCAGGTAAACCAAAAGCATCCCAGCCAATAGGGTAGAGAATATTATATCCCTGCATTCTTCTTTTACGAGAAAGAATATCTAATGCGGTATAACTTCGACAATGGCCGGCATGGAGACCCTCGCCAGAAGGATAGGGAAATTCAATTAAAATATATGATTTGGGTAATCTAGAGAAATCCTTAGCTTCAAACAGCTTTTTTTCTTCCCAAATCTTTTGCCACTTAATTTCTATTTGTTTGTGTTTGTAGTCGACCATAAATAATGCAGTAATTGAACAATGAAACAATGTTATTTTATCATAAAACAGGTTAAAAGACAAAAAATGGGCCATGCCCGTTGCGCTGTCTAAGTGTTCGATGTAACTTGAACACGCGACTCTGCGCGGGCATGGACCCGGTTAAGACGAAAGCGTGGCAGAGGAGACGATGGACTTTTCGGTTGCAGTGGGTCGGCTTACCGCTGATATACCAGATGGCTTGTTGCTCTAGTTGTGATACTTCCCCCATATCAGCGTTGGGCGTTTCTCACTACTATTTGGCGCATCTGCGCCAGCGTCCTCGCTGCTCTCCACACTTGAGACCGTACCCAGCTATCCTACTACGGAGGTGCTCTGGATCTCATCACAATGCCCCCTTGTGTGGAGGAAAGGCAACGACGAAGACATTACGACGGAGTGAAGCTCCACGGGCATAGCCCGTGGCTTCCCGTTACTTGATTGCAAGCTTTGCTTGACCTGAATCCTGGTTTTGTTGGTATTTGATATAGGTAAGAATCTTCTCTTTGTTAAGACCAATG
>Ga0180437_10003534_pt1 | contig 23183 bp, 42 predicted proteins | sample SS_ome_4_FD_132410 | JGI IMG/M metagenome (GOLD analysis project Ga0180437, IMG submission 132410) | Hypersaline lake sediment archaeal communities from the Salton Sea, California, USA - SS_3_D_1 metaG | ecosystem: Environmental > Aquatic > Non-marine Saline and Alkaline > Hypersaline >...
ATAAATAGGGTGTTGGACTAGCCTTATAAATAACCAGATAACAGGAGAACGGCAATGTACGAAAATAAAATTGAGCGTTTGGCAAAAACCGATGACGACCAAGAGATGGCCCGTTGGTTAGTGCAGCAACTTGGATTTATTGAAGGCCGTTACGGTAGTGATGACTATGACGATTTAGCGCAAACTTTTGCTGACATAATTATACCGATGGACGGCAGCACACCAGCACAAGAAGAGATGCTTAAGTTGGCCTATGAACAATTAGCACTATAACAGGAGAATAGAAAATGAGCGCACTAGTTTTCAGCTTGAGGTTTCAAGACAAATGGGAACACAACCTGCAAAAATTTAATGATTGTATTGAATTACTTTCCAAAGGTGAACAGCCTTTTTGGTTACGTGGTGAAAACCCACAGAACAGGCCCGTGGGAACACCCGTTTTAATGATGGAAAGCGGGCATGTTGATATAAAGAAATTTATTGTTGGCAAAATTGTTGGGAAAGTTGTTGGTGAAGAATTTAGTAATGTTATAAAAATTGATTTTGCGAGCACTGTGTTGACCAATAGGCTGAGAGAAATACTGCCTGAACACAGCGAGGAAATAAATTTTAGAACCTTGTTTCCACAGTTGGGCGGGTCGTACATTGAAGGCGATGAGATTAATAAAATAATACACTGTCTAAAAACCGGGATCAAAGTAGCATAACAGGAGAATAGAAATGGAGATACTACAACCGCACGACAGATACGGATGGATCACTGCCGTTATTGCTGGACGTTGGTGTCAAGCTAAAGTATATGATGAGCCGTCCACATTGGGTATTAATGACGGGCGCGTCAGCAAACTGTGTGTGGGAAAGTTTGCATTTAGAAATCGTCATTTTAACTTCTTTGACCAGATGGATTACAACTATGATCGCGGCTTGGATTTTAACCATTTACCGAGCAGCTTATTAGACCAAATTGTGACTGAACTTGAAGCGTTACCAAAACTTGAGGGGACAGTAATATGAAACTAGAACAGAACGACAACTGGCAAGCCGCTAAAAACTTTTGAGGAGTGGTTGGGTGCGTAGTCTAGAAAAGGTGTTTGCCATTGTTGGAGCAGTTTTGGTGTTAACTATTTTATTTATAGTATTGACAGAAGTAGTGAAGATATTTTTATAACAGTAGACTAGGAGGATTATAATGGATTTAAAAATATATGAAGAAATAAAAGATGTTTTGTTGACGATGAACGTGCGTTGGGTGGCGGAGCATGCAAATGTTTCACAGGCTTGCTTGTACAATTGGTTGGATGGGACTACCCAATACCCACGATTAGACACGATCACAAAGGTTGCTGATTGTTTAGGGTTTGACGTGGCACTAATTAAGAAAGCTAAATTGAAGAGGGTTGCATAATGGGACGAAAAACATTCACACCAAAATTCAAATATGACGCGGTTCAATTAGTTGTCACGGATGAGCTAACCGTTGAACAAGCAGCCAAACAAAAGAAGATCGGGAAGTCCACGCTCGGCAAGTGGGTCAGGAAGTTCAAAGACAGCGGACAAATTGACATGGAATTCACTAAGCCGAAAGCAGATCCAGCGCCTAAAAAAGCGAGGTTCGTCGACGATTTTGACGATTGTGCGCCATACAAAGAACAGATCCGAAAACTTAAACAAGAAAAAGAAGTTCTTAAACAAACGATAGCTATATTGATGGGGGACTGACATGAACATCACAAAACCAGCTTTGGAGAATCTTGAAAAAAGATACGAAAAAGAAAAAGAAAAGATTTTAAAATATGCGCCGTTGGATGGTACAATTATCTTCGATAACTTTAGAACACGATTTAAAGATTACTTAGACGACGAATTCACTAAAATCAGATTAGAAACTAATCCACAGTTTTTAAATGGAATCCTAGTTAAGATACACAAATTTGATTCATTTTTTGAATTGTTGCCGATGATTGAGTATCTAGAAAGTGTCGGGTTTGAATGCAAGGGGAGTGAAGACTACCCAGAAATTGGACGCCGAACATTTTCATTCAAGAAGGCCAGCATTGGTGCTGATTTAAAATTGATGTGTTTTGTAAGTGAAGACGCTAAAGGTTGTCACAGGGTTGAAGACGGCGTGGAAACTAAATATAAGATAGTATGTGGTTAACATGTTTGAAGCATTAATAAGAAATCTTGACGATGAAGAATTGCTAAAGTATTGTAATGAGGAAGAGATATGGAAATTATCTTTTGATCAAGTAGCAACATTAATCCTAGAATTAGCCAAACGGCTAGAAACTGAAAGAGGAGAATAAAATGGGAACAGTAGAACAAAAAATCAAGCGAGCAGCACGTGAAGCAAAAACAGCCACACGGAAAACATTCCACGCTTATATGGAAGGGGTAGCATCAGCAGAAGATTTGTTTGATTCCGTGCAAGCGTATGAAGATGCCGCTGCGAAAGTTGTTAAGTTAGAGGAATTGATTTCTGACCTAGAGGATTAATTCTATGGATGTTTCAGTCCTAGTGCATTGGATAAATGAACGGCAGGCTGTGTCTAAAAAGAAAAAGGCCAGTCGTCCAAAGCCTTGGACTGATGATCCTATCATAAGGGATTATCGGTTCTGTAACGTACACAGGGAAGATGACAAAGTAACACAATGGATCACTTCTCATTGGCGTGTACCAAATGCTCATGATTTGGATTTTTGGTTTGCGGCGGCGGTGGCTAGATATGTAAATTGGCCGGACACATTGGCCATCCTAGAATATCCGATACCGTGGTCAAAATCCCACTTCTTAAAAACCCTACAAGACATCGAAGCGCGTGGTGGTAAGGTGTGGACAGGCGCTTATATAGTAAGCACCAACGGCGTCAAAATGTCCAAGCCCGAATATGTGGCTAATCTTTTAGACAATCTTTGGCAGCAACGCGACAAAATACGGCCCACAAAAGACGACACATTAGAATCGTTCTATAGAAGGCTGGTTGCTTGCAATGGCGTCGGTCAATTTATGGCGGGCCAAATTATAGCCGATTCGAAATATGTTGGTTTGTTGGCTGTGACAAAAGATTGGGGAACCTTTGCTATCAGTGGTCCGGGAAGCAGGCGCGGGATGAATCGGTTGCTAGGCAGAGATAAAAATGCACCGATATCTGAGCGGGTATGGAAGTCCAACTTGGACAAACTAGCCGACATCATTGCCACCGAAATATCATTTGAAATGCACAACCAAGATCTCCAAAATTGCTTATGTGAATATGATAAATATGAGCGCGTCCGTTTGAAAGAAGGGCGACCACGGGCAAAATATCCAGGAATAAAATAACATGAAAATATTTATAATCACATTAGGTCGGCCGGACAATCAAAAAACATACAAGCAGCTTTCGTTTCTTGATGATGTTTATTTTGTATGTGACGATCATGAAGCTAGTATTCACAGGGAACTATATGGGCCTAATGTTTTATCAGACAAGTTTGATGGATTAGGTCATAAAAGGCAGTGGATTGTAGATCAATTCCCTAATGAAAAAATCGTTATGTTTGACGACGACTTGGATTTGTGTGTTCGTAAATCCGACGAGTCCTACCATTTAAGGCGCTCGGAAGATGAAGATGTTGTCAAGATGCTTGCTAAAATGGAGTCACTTTTAGACGTTTACCCTATTGTTGGATTGAGCTCGCGACAGGGGAACAACAACCTATTCCCTAAAAAGATTGTTTATGCCACGCGGCAAACTGCTGTTCATGCGATAAACACTGGAACATTTAAAGAGCACGGGTTGTCATATATTGATGAGGACTTCCCGTTGATGGAAGATTTCAATGTGTTGCTTTCATTACTAACACAGGGGATCCCAAATGCAGTGATCGCAGATTATGCATGGAACCACGGGGCCTCTAATGCGAAAGGAGGCTGCTCTGCATTTAGAACGCCCGAGCTCCAAGAGCGTTGCTCTAACAATTTAAAAGCAGCTTTTCCAGACTTTGTTAATGTAGTGACCAAAAAGAAAAAGACTGGATGGGAAGGAATGAAAGAACGTGTTGACGTAATCATCCAATGGAAAAAGGCGTTCGAATATGGTAAATCTAAAAAGGGAGCATCAAATTCTGTGTTGGACTTAGACCCACAAGACCCACCCAATAGCATTCAAATAGAATTCACTGAAGGTTGTAATCTACAATGTTCTTTTTGTGGTGTGCAGGGCATGCGCGAAAAAGCAGGCGACTACAAATTCATGGATGAAGACACGTTAACTAGAATTGCGATTGAGATAAGAGAAGCCGGTTGGAATAGCCGGATTGAACTTGCCATGCATGGCGAGCCAACTATGAATAAGAAGATGGTTGACTTTGTGCGCATATTACGTGAAAACCTGCCTAAACATTCTCTAATGATGACCAGTAATGGCGGCGGGTTGTTGGGCAAGCCCTATCTTATAGACGACTTATTTGAAGCGGGTCTTAACTGTTTAGCATTGGACGATTATGACACGGTCAATATAGTGCCTAAACTAATTGAAAAATGGGAAAATAAAAACGACTATCAAGTTACGGAATACCCAAACGATCTAAACATTTCGCCACACCATCGCCGCAAGCCGAATGAACACATTGTCATTGTGATTGGTGATATCACACAGAATTCAAAAGGAACTCACGCTAAATTAGCCACGCATTGTGGAGCAGGCGGTGAACCACCGTTGGAACCATTTGAAAAACGGTGTGCAAAACCTTTTAGAGAATTGTCGTTCAGGTATGACGGATCGGTTTGCATATGTTGTGAAGACTTCCGTGGGGAGTATTTTGTGGACAACATACATAACAATGACATTGTTTCATTATGGAATTCAGAGCGGTTTCAAGCAGCTCGGATCATGCTATACAACAAAAGCAGGGATTTCCACCCGTGCCGGTTATGCACAAACACTTCACTTCGTGTTGGCATACTGCCTGATCGAATGGGGAAGAAAGATTTGCCAAAAATAACTGATGAAGTCAAAGAAATTGTTAATGAAAAAAGCATACCTTTATCAAAAATTGTATTAAGAGAATGGGAGAAATAAGATGCTGACGATAAGAGCACGTAATGTCAATGAGGCGTTGTACATTGGTATGATTCACATGAGAAGTGATAATGTCCGGGATGTGTCACCCCGCGGGGACGCGACTTTAGAATACGTGACGCCCGTTGCGACAACTTACCTCAATCCATGTGAGCGGGTTTTATCCAGCAAAGTCCGTGATGCTAATCCATTTTTCCATTTGATGGAAGCACTGTGGATTTTAGCAGGCCGTCAAGATGTGGCGTGGTTGGCCCAATTCAATAATCGTATGCGCGAATACAGTGATGATCACGAAATATTCCATGCGCCATACGGCTATAGATTACGCACCGAAGCAGGTTTTGACCAAATTGAAACCGCGATAGATTTATTAAAAGAAGATCCATCTACACGGCGGGCGGTGTTGCAAATTTGGTTCGCTGGTCGCGATCTTGGTGCGGATTCTAAAGACATCCCGTGCAATGATTTGGTGTTTTGCAAAATACGTGATGGGAAATTGAACATTAGTGTCGCCAATCGGAGCAATGATATGGTCTGGGGTGCCTATGGTGCCAACGCGGTTCAATTTAGTGTGATCCAAGAGTACATGGCAGCGAAGCTGGACGTTAAAGTTGGAACCTACACACAAGTGAGCGATTCGTTCCACGTCTACACAGGCGGTATGGGGGGCGCTGTATGGAACAGGTTAAAAGACGACCACAGCGGTTTGATTGATTACTACCAATCGGATGAAATAAATCCGTTCCCATTAGTAAAAGACCCAGAAAATTTTGATAAGGAATTGATGGCGTTTGTGGGGGACGACCCAACTGAATATAAATATGCCGAACCTTTCCTTGACTTTGTGGCGGTGCCTGCTTTGATCGCATGGAAAGCACACAAAGCGGGAGATATCACTAGCGCATTGAATGCGGTTGAGGCTATCATAGCACCTGATTGGCGTATAGCGATGAGGGAATGGTTAGAACGCCGTCAAAAATAATCAGATAACACTATAACAGGAGATGAAAAATGGACAAGACTGACGTCCTTGAAAACAAATTCAAGAATAAACCGTACCCAATAAATCGACTTCCATCGAGAACAAAAAAGTGCGATTATAGATGGGTCAGTAAAAAGAGTCATGTTGGGAAAGTGGCTAAAATATTAATTTATTTGATAGCACAACCAACAAGGAAGGACGAGCAGGTTACTATCTCTCGTGAATTTGTTAAGGCCGATTATCTGTACGATAATTTCACACGGTTGCTGCCGTGGTTTAATGAAATGGAATACAAAGCAGATACAGGGAACGAAATGACGCCGTCTGTTTTGTTGAACCGTCATCACAAGATGTATTATAAATACGATACCAAAAGTCCTGAGCTCCGGTGTGTAATGTCGAACGAGCATCCGCTCAATTCCGAAAAGCTTGCGCCGTTTTTGCAAATAGCACAAACCATTTTTCAAAACCAAAAACCCGTCAGTCGTGAATGGGTGCTTGCACAAATCGCGGAGGTGACGAATGTTTAAATGGTTAGAAATGACGCGGTGTGGTGCAGGTATTAATCGTTTCCACACGACGCCGGTAATCGGTGATCCTCAAAGTGTCGCTTCGCATTCGTTTGGTGTTGCTATGTTGGCCTTATTTTTAGAACCAGATTTAGCAACAATGAATTTGATAAAAGCTGCTTTATACCATGATCTAGCTGAACAAGTTACGGGCGACGTTCCTGCTCATGTTAAGTGGGAAAATCCCGCTGTGAAAGCAAGCCTGCTAGAAGTTGAAAAACGGTTTGAAATCGAATGGAATTTAGATATTAAACTAACACAATATGAACAAAACGTTTTACGATGGGCTGACATGTTGGAGTTGTTGTTTTACTGCAAAGAGCAAAGGATGTTAGGTAATAAAAACATGGATCACATTTTTGCAAGGGGTTCCGAAAGCCTGAGCACACTACCAGCACATGAAAAAGGCCAAGAATTATTGAACTATTTACAGGAGACATACAATGAATAATAAAGCAAACGACCGACAAGTGGCGGGCGAACATTACAAATCTAAAATCCAACATTGGGATTATGTGATAGCTAACAATTTAGATTATTTCCAAGCACAAGTCACCAAGTATGTCACGCGACATCGTGGGAAAAACGGAATTGAAGATTTAAAAAAGGCTCAGCACTTCCTAGAAAAATATATTGAAGTGTTAGAAGCAGAAGCTGAAGCAGAAGCCTCTGAGCCTGGACATGGTTATGTCGACCAGGATTAATCAGAATTAAAGGGGCAAGGGGGATGGAGCATCGAAATGCCCGAATAAATGATGCTCAAGTTATTGCGATTAGAATATGGTTGAAGCACGGGTTCCGTCAAGAAGTGGTCGCTGAAGCGTTTGGAATTTCCCAAACCACTGTGAACAATGTGTGGAAGAGGAACACTTGGAAACATTTAACTGAAACAGATATTAGGAAATGTGAGTATGGTTGATTTCCCAGATTTAAGCAGGGCGAAAGAAATTGTCATTGATGTTGAAACCAAAGATTTAAACCTACTGACTAAAGGTCCTGGAGCGGCCCGTAGTGATGGTCATATTGTTGGGTTGGCCGTTGGTGTTGAAGGAAAACAGTGGTATTTTCCGATGAGACACGAATGCGACGACAGCTATAAAAATATCAAGCCGGAAGTTGTGTTGCTATGGGCGCAACGTGAATTATGTCGACCAAACCAGCCGAAGATCGGCGCTAATCTAATATACGATTTAGAATTCTTATATAAAGAAGGCGTCGAAGTGGCGGGACCGTTCTATGACATACAATACGCGGAACCTTTATTAGACGAACACGCTTTGACTTACAGTTTGGATTCATTAGCGAACAAATATCTAAACGAAAGCAAGGTTGACGACGAATTATATGAACACTTGTGGCGCAAATTCAAAGGCCCTAAAGGACGAAAGCAGGCGGGCAACATTTGGCGTGCTCCGATTAGTTTGGTTGAGCCCTATGCAAAAGGCGACGTTGATTTACCGTTACGCATATTTGAAAAACAAAAGATTGTATTGGAATCTGAAGGTCTAGTTGATCTGTTTAAGTTGGAATGTCGGTTGCTGCCTTTGTTGTTGGAGATGCGGTTGAATGGCGTGCGAGTAGATGTTGATAAAAGCACATCGTTGAGCAAGGAATTCGCAAAGAGCATTAACACCGCACAACTAGAATTGAATGCAATTGCTCGCAGGCCCTTGAACTTTAATGCAGCGGCGGACATTGCCAAAACAGCCGACGAGCTCGGTATTGAATACCCGCGCACAAAGAAAACCAAGGCTCCAAGTTTTACCGCAAGTTGGTTGGAGAACCATGATCATGAGTTAATGCGGAAAATATTTGAGATACGCAAGCTAGAAAAGATACGTGGTACGTTCACAGATAGCTATATATTAAACAATGCAGTTAACGGACGTATCCACTGCCAGTTCCACCCACTAAAGAACGACGAATACGGTACGGTCAGCGGGCGCTTTAGCAGTTCGAATCCAAACCTGCAAAACATTCCAGCACGTGATCCAATTTTAGCACCACTCATTCGGGGGTTGTTTATACCGGAGGAGGGTGAGGATTGGTACAAGTTTGATTGGAGTCAAATTGAATATCGGTTGATGGCGCACTATGCACTCGGGAAAGGCTCCGACAATGTTAGGGCCCGCTTTAACAAAAACCCACTGACTGATTATCACCAATTGACCGCTGAATTAATTCATGAGCAAACAGGTTTGGACATTGGCAGGAAGGCAACTAAGAATATAAACTTTGGATTGATCTATGGTATGGGAAAGGCAGCGTTGGCCCGTGGTCTAGGATTAAGCAAACAGGAAGCAGAGGAATTATTTAATGCATATTTTGACGGTGCCCCCTTTGTTAAAGAAACGACGGGCCAAATTAGTCGCGTCGCGGCTTCGCGCGGGTACATTAGGACCATACTTGGCCGGAGGGCCCGGTTCCCGTTCTGGGAGGATGCGAAGTTTAGAACGGATGAGGAGAAGAAGATTGTTGAAGCGGAGAAAGGAAAAGACTGGTTTAAATACACAAGAGATCCAGCCGAAGCCCGTAAAAAATGGCGACGAGTAAAACGGGCACGCACGCACAAAAGCGCGAACAGTTTGTTCCAAGGCAGCGCGGCTGATCTAATGAAGTTGGCGATGGTGCAAGTATGGGAAAGCGGTGTTTGTGATGTAGTCGGTGCGCCCTTGCTTACTGTACACGATGAAATGGATTTTAGCATACCACGCACAAAAGCAGGCCGCGAAGCTGCTAAAGAAATAAAGCACATTATGGAAACCTGTTATGAACTAAAAGTGCCGTTGATTGCCGACGTGGAAATTGGGCCTGATTGGGGTAACGTAGACGAGGTTGAACTGTGAAAATAATTTTTATTGTGTTGGTGCTTATGTTGACCGGCTGTGGTGGCAAGGTTAATGGATGGGAGTTTAATGGTGCGTATGAATTTTGTAAAGACAAAGGCGGTGTTGACATTGTTTACATAAACATTTTTGATACGAAAGTTTGGTGTGTTGATGGGTCTAATGAGTTTACTTACAACATAGCTAATTGATGAAACCAATATCACATTAATTATGGTGAAGTAACTTGCAAAGATGAACAATAAGGCAGTTGTTAGCTAGTCCACCAAGCTAGCTGATTTTCTAAAGCACCTAGCTCAGTAGGTGTTTGCCGAATAGACTGAGCGCTTATTTTAAAGGAAGCTAAGTTGATTGATGAAATTAAAAAGGGAAATAACACGGTGTTTTGATGCCAAGTGTAGCGATCGCGATATTTGTGAGCGGTATCTACAACGGTTTCAGGGGCGGAGGGGCCCATGGCTGCAAACCATGAAAGGCGGTGACGGGGAATGCAGACACATGCTTATAGACCCCGATTCATTCGAATCGGGTAAAAATCAGTCAAAATAGTTTACAAAAGGGTTTACAAAAGGGTTTACATGTGATATGATGTTTATAAGGTAGTAAATAACAGGAGAACAGTGATGAGCCCGAAAACAAAAGTTTGTACTAAATGTGAAAAAAGAAAACCCGTTGCTAAATTTGAAAAACATTCTGGTGGAAAGCATGGCCTTAGAGCGCAATGTAGAATTTGTGTTTCTGAACGAACAAAGAAATACCGAGACCAAGATCTTGTTAAAGAAAGACGTTCGCTACAAGCAAAAGAACGCTATGAAGCAAACAGGGAAGAAATTATTAAAAAGCACAGAGAATACCGAGCTGCACATAGGAAACAGCAAAGAGAATATTATAAAGAATATAGTGCGAAAGAAGAAAACAAAACTAAAAAAGCACTTTACTCAAAAGAGTGGCGTAAAAATAATCCACACTTAGGGAAATTATCTAAAATTAGAAGGGCAGAAAGAACTGAAAAGGCGACGCCTGTTTGGTTAACACCAGAACACAAGGAAAAAATTAAGAAAGTTTATTTACGTCGTGACAAAAAGATTGAAAAAACTGGGGATGAGTATCATGTGGATCACATTGTTCCATTGCAAGGGGAGAAAGTTTGCGGACTACATGTGCCGTGGAACTTGCGTGTTATAACTGCCGAAGCAAATTTGAAGAAAAACAATAGACACACAGCTTAATTTATAACAGGAGAACAGTGATGATGATTATGCATGAAATACAAATTAGCAAAAGTTTGATGATGTTTTCTGGCGAGGATGACCAAGTTATTTTAGAAGTTGAAGAAGATGACGGCAACTTTGCGCCCGTTGTGGTTGACAGGGAAACGGCTAAGGTTTTAATTTCTAAACTGCAAGAAGCGTTTGGTTTTCAATGAAAACACTAACGTTATTATTGACTGTTTCGTTGTTGGCTGGTTGTGCGCTTACTGAAGATGAAACCAATTGTGATGACGAAATACACAATGTCCGTGTTGAGTATGGTGCTCCAGATCATTGTGGTTATGCTGACAATTATTTAAGATATGACTATTGGTTTGAAGGCCGTGGATTTGTGTTTGATTGGAGCGGGGATAGTTGCTCCGTGCAGGAAGAAAAGTACGATTCACAATATTGGCGACGTTCTAAAGGTTGCTAAATAACAGGAGAATAGAGATGACACCGAATATTGAAGTAAGTATTGCGAACCGTGTTACCGAACAAGGTTACGAAGTGCCGAAAGAAGAGTGGCGATTCCGTGTCATTGTTTTTGGTGCTGAGAACCAGATTGTTAATATTGTAGAATGCCACCCTGATAGTCTAAGGGACTTATTTGACGACTTGAATTTGTACATAACAGAAAAAACAAAATTGAATGGCGAACACATTGAAACGGGCGAACTGAGTTTTGGCGATGTTGCTGAAATAACGTTGCTTAATATGATGGAGGAATAATATGGATTTAACATACAGAGAAAAGCGGGAGGAGATGAATGTTTCACAGACTGAAATAGCCGAAGCGATTGGGTGTACACGGCAAATGATTTGGAAGATAGAGAACCGGCCTATGCGAGCACCGAAACGCGGGCTGCCAGATATTAGCCGACAAATGTACATGGAATATATTGATGAACGGTGGGAGACACGATGAGCGATTATGAAGAACTCGCCGACGACGAGGTGTTGGCAAAGATGAAAGACATACGTGAACGCAACGCCCATTGGAAAAGCTGCCAAGACGGGAGCTATGAATATGCTATGGAAGTTTCTGGGTATTATGAACTTTTTGACATCGCTGAAGAACGCGGTTTAATTCACACGGCAGGGAAATAAAAATGAGAAAAATAGTGTGTGATTTATGTGATGATGAAATGGCATACACAGACATTAAAGAATATGAGATGATGTTACCTAATATATCTATTCCTGTGAAGACAGATGATTTAGGTGTTCTAGGAGAAATTTCAATCTATGTTCGTGGAACACAAGTAAAGCATCTAGACATTTGTCCTAAGTGTATTTATAAAATTATAAGGGCGCACAATAGCGGTCGTGCGATGAAGACGCGGTTTAATACAGGGGTGGGGAAATAATATGGAAATGATTTGCGAGTGCTGTGGTGGTAAAACACACACAGCGGATAGAGTTTCAATTTTTGGCATGTATGACAACCATACATTTAAAAAATTTAATGCGCGGTCGGTCGATGGATTAATTTTCTTATGGTTGGCGCATATCTCCAAACCGAATTGGATGGCGTATCACTCCGATCCAAAAGATATTTTCGACGCAGGTCCGGCGGAACTTTTTCCCGTCCGTGTGATGAGCGGCAAAAAAGAACTTCGACAGGTTGGATGCGCTGTTCATGTTGACTATAGAACAAAGCTTCCAGATTTTAAAAAACTCGAAATATTTAGACAGGAACTTTTGTCGGATCCGGATATTCCTCGACTATTGGCAGAGGGGAACGGAGAATGACTGCAACAAATGACGACATAAACAAAGAAATTGATAAGTCGCAACTAGAGTTTGAAATACTAAAGTTAAACGGGGCCATTCAAAAGCAGAAATTTAGAATACAAGATTTAGAAACGGCGTTGGGAACTTTGTTGTTGCTTAAATCTTATGAGGGCGAGGACAGGGATAAAGTGTGGATGGAGCAAGCTAAATGGAACGCTTGGGAATTCGCACGACGAACTTTTATGGGGATAAAATAATGAACAGTATGGACAAGGAACACAACATTAAAGAAGTAGATTTTAATAAATTCTTTTTGATGGCTGGTAATTGCATAGTTGAGGATCAAGAAACAACATTGCACACAGCGGTCAAGTTGAAAGAAATATGCGCTGACCTAGATATCCAGCTAATCTATAAAAGCAGCTTTTACAAGGCAAACCGAACCAGCCTTGAAAGCTACACAGGGCCCGACACCGAAGTAGTCCGGCGGGCGTTCAGTTGGGTGCATGATATGGGGCTGCCTATTATTAGCGACATCCATACCGATTTAGATGTGGACGTATACGGTGACTGGATTGACATCTTTCAGATACCGGCGTTCCTTTGCCGTCAAACCGATTTGTTACTAAAGGCAGGCGCAACCGACAAACCCGTGATGATTAAGAAGGGCCAATTTATTGATCCCCATATGATGAAATATGCCGTGGAAAAAGTACGGGCAGCACAAACGCCCATTCCAACGGGTTTTGTTTTACCGAATAATATTTTGCTTTGTGAGCGGGGAACAATGCTTGGCTATAATGATTTAGTGGTTGATATGCGATCACTTAAAATTATGCAGCGGTTCGCTCCGGTGGTGTTTGATGCCACCCACAGTGTTCAAAATCCAGGCGGCAAAACCACAGGCGGCGGACGACAGTTCATTCCAACACTTGCACGGGCAGCAATTGCGGCGGGTATTGACGGACTGTTTATGGAAACCCACCCAGATCCATCCAGAGCGTTGTCTGATGCAGCGACCCAATATCCGCTGGACAATATGCGCGAATTATTAGAGGAGCTCTTAGAGATCCGTGCGGTGGCTTGGAGAGAAATGTAAAAAATAATCAAAAAACTTTTTATATTTAATTATTCGGGGAAAAGTATGCTAGTCGTTATCAGGTTGGCCTCAATTTTTTATCTTTTGTTGATGGTTTATGAAGAAGCTGGGATCTGGACGGCTGGAGCAGTTTTTGTTCTATTCCTAGAAAAAGAACTGCTCATGGCCAGCTATATCGGGCACCAAAAGCGCGTCAAAGAAATATTCCGTGGGATCATGCAAATGGTTGAGGACAAACATTGAGCAATCTCGATCGCATTCTATTTGAAGGTGGCGAGATTGATGGTGTGTGGGTTCATGCACGTTATAGCTACACAACTTCGCAAGCGTGGTTATCGTATTTTGAATCGGTTTTTCCTGAAAAGTCTAAAAAGATGCGGGCGTATTCTAGCGCAATGGAGTGGAGCGAAAACATGCACCATGACGCATGGTTTCCGGTTGTTCTAAATTGGGCTAATAAAAAATTGGAGGCGTCATGAGATTTGATATGTTTGAGGCCATCGGTATGATGGAGGAAAAGTTGGGCCGCGACGTGTGCATCGAAATGAATTGCGGGATCAACGGCTATTATATCCGGCTTCGTTTGTTTAGGCATGGGAAGTTCCACACGAACCAATTCTTTGTTCCTAAAAAGGACATTGAATCCGATGATGCGCTCACAATGTTCAACCATCAGTTTAAGCGTGCGCTTTTTGAATTGGAGACGGTGTGATTGAATCGGATTTGTGGGCCTATATAAATGGTGGTATGGATTGGGAAGCGGATCGCATAGAAGACCAACTTGCCAGCGGTGTCCCCGATGTTAGCTATACGTTAACGGCGGTCAGGCACTGCCTTAATTGTGGCGCGACGGGTTTTGAATCGCGGTGTGGCTGGTTAGAACTAAAAGTGATTCCACGTTGGCCGGTGCGCGGGGGCGTGGTTAAAGTAGGGCATTTTACATCTGAACAGAGGGAGTGGTTGGAGCGGCGATTCCCTTCAACTTATTTGCTGTTATTAGTGGACGATCCAGCGGGGCGGGAGTACGTGCTGCTTGATGGCCGAACGGCTGCGAGGGCGCTTGGCAGGGTTAAACGGGAGGCGTTGCTCCTTGGTTCGTTGGGGCATTGGGCTGGCAAAATAAATTTTATTGAATTGGGAGAGTTATTGTGAGTGTTGAGGATGCATTTGAATTTTATGGAGCAAGTTTAGTCAGTGCTTATGAGCATTATTTTCCTGGAGGAGAAACGCAAATTCTTAAAATTACGTCTGATTTTCTAGATGTTTATAAACGAAATTTAGAAACAAAGAATGACACTTTAGAGCCGCAAGAAGAATTGGAAACTAAAGCCACACCGCCGAAGGATTACCCAGAATGAACAATGAATTTAATGAGATTCTAGCCAAGCTGAAAGCGGACACCGCCATTCATAAAGCACAAATTGAAACTAATCCGATTCCCTATTTAGCCGAAGCACATAAGCAGCTCATGCTCGCTCGCAAATGCTTTCACGATATTGAATACGCACTTAGCTCCGATTTTATTTTTGAATATGTTAGTGAAAACGCGCCACACATACGGCCTATCGATTATCAGGGGCAAGATAAACTAAAAATTGATAAGGTTAAAAAAATCATCGATGACTATATGCGAGGGAAGGAATAATGGATGCCGCTAAAAAGTACACCGATAGTGATGGCAACGAATGCTCCATTTGGCAAATCGTACGACGCGAACCCGAGTGGGCAGCTTATAGAATTCAAGCCGGTGAAGAGGCCCTTGCAAAAGTGGCTTTCCTTGAGGATTTGTTGAAAGTGCGTGACGGGGGTGCGCATGATGAAGACTGCAAGATCAATCGGGGTGGAAACTATGTTTGCAATTGTTACCACGATGCAGTCGTGAAGTATTTTGAAAACCACCTTAATGAATTCCAGTTGGTCGGCAAGGGTTCAATTAAATGCGGGCAACTTAAATCATGAGTGATATTAAATGCCCTAACTGTGGGACACCGCAAGAAATTAATCACGATGATGGCTATGGTTTTTCGGAAGATACCGAGTATGAACAATGGTGTTCAAACTGTGATTATGAATTCAAATACACGACGAGCATTAGCTATCATTACAACGTTTATTGTCAGGACGGCGACCATAATATTGAACCGTGGGGCGATCGGTGGCCTCGGATGTATGGTTGCACTAAATGCGAATTCTATGAATTGCGGCGCAAGGATTGATCATGAGCGAGGACACCCGTTTGTCTAAGGATAAAATTTTCAAGCAAACAGGAAAAGGACATGTCGTTCGATGGCGTGATGAAGACGAGATCCGATCCGTCGAGTCCTTTCCAGGCGAGGACGAAGTGATCCTTCGATATCGCCGCGACGATACTAACACAGAGACGGCGATCACACTTTTCGATATTCGATTGTCCGATGAAGCGTGCTTTAATACGATAAAAATACTGTTATCACATGTGAACAGAAACCATGAAAAAGGATAAAAAGCGCGTGGAAGTTCGCTATGGTTTGTCAGTCATGCGGCCTAAAATGTGCGCAAAATTAGTGACCACTCCCGATGAAAACTGGGAGTGGAGGGAGGAATTATTAATCAGTTTGCGGTTGTTATTGTTGTTCTTCTTCCCTTTTATTCGTTAAAAAATTATTAATTTTCGGTATTACTATTTCAGCTTCTTCAGGGGTTGCCCAAAAAACCACAGGCTGTAATCCTTCTTTTTTATTACTTGGTGTCGCTTTTATTTGGGCTATTGTGTTTCTTATTTGTTCACTGGTCTTGTTGTTTGCCCAATACGATCGTTGAGTTTGGCCACTGTCTATCATCCTTTGTCGGTAAGCTTTTTGTTTTTCGGCGTTCGTTTGTTTCATTTTTAATCTCCTGTTAACTAAAAACTCATATAGTAACATACTAACTTTCGACTTTCAATTTTTGTCATTTGGAAAGGGTTTACAAAAGGGTTTACTTTTTGTGATTGGCTAGTGTTCAGGTAAGTATGTTACCTGTATAAATGTTGAACCGTTAGTATGTTACTTTTGATCGGTAAGTACTTACTTTTGAGAGGCTAAAGTTTAATGTCGACAATGGGTTGCTTGTAATCGATTAAAAAATACCGCTTATTCTCCTATATATGCGCACGTGGGAAATCTTTAGAAAAAATTTTCGACTCACTGATCCAAATTGAGGAAGCACTAATATATCTCCCATATAAACTATAATTTCCAATAAGTTAGGTCATATTATTACAACTAATAATTGAGCATATGAACATATGACACAAAAATTGATCTCTTATTCTGCACAAGATCACCGCGCACGTTCAAAGAATCAAAATAAAATCTAAAATATTACTCACGCGTTATAGCGACGAAGAGAGACAAAAAACAACCAGCGAAAGAATTTTACTTTACTAGTTGTCGCGACTATAATTTTTGTGTTATTTAGACGAGAATTTAAAAACGTGCCACGGAAGAAAAACACCCAACGATTGACAAAACCCAGAAAGCGAACGAACGTGCCAACGTTCCTTCCAGAAGATGAAGACACGTTTGATAGTTCTTTCCTATCCAAAGAAGAAGAAAACCTGCTTGCCAAAACCAACGAGCCAGAATCCGACTCCAGCAAAGCGCAAGCAGCTGAGCGGATGGCCCAACGTGATTTCGATCCAGTTGAAAAATCAATGGACATGGCCCTCGGCAAAGGGAACCAAGGATATCTCCACCCGTACGCCCTTCAATTAGATTTTCACGTTAACGCCCTTCACGAATCATTAAAAAATATTTCCATAAAAAACACGGCAGGCACGTTGACTGATGAAGACCTTGATTCGGTGAAAACTCTTCTAGATGAAATCTCAGTGGAGTCTAGGCGGGAATTGTCTAATGATTACGTGCCACCAGAAGTTCGTTCGAAACACATTTTAGACCTCATGCGTTATCGCTACCCACGCCTCAAGGATACCGAAGTCAGTGGTTCACTTGAGATAACCATGCCTCAACTTGAACTGGTGCTTAACGAAAAATGAAATTGGAACTCCATCCTAAACAGACAAAAGCGTTCAAGTCCACGGCGACTGAACTTCTGTACGGTGGGGCGGCTGGAGGCGGGAAATCACACTTGATGCGGATCGCTTCCATTGTGTGGTGTGCTGAGATTCCTGGATTACAGGTTTATTTATTTAGACGACAGCACGGCGACCTCCAAAAGAATCATATGGAAGGGCCTTCTAGTTACCACGCACTTCTTGAAGAATGGATTTTGAAAAAGCTGGTTAAGATAACCGGCGACAGCATGGTTACATTCTGGAACGGGAGCAAAATATTTTTAGGACATTGCCAGCACGAGCAAGACAGGTTCAACCACCTAGGATCAGAAATGCATGTGCTCATGATGGACGAGCTAACCACGTTCACTGAAGTTATATATCGCTTTTTCCGTTCACGCTGCCGTATGGCCCTCCAGTCAGCTGATAATCCAGCGGGTATTGCGCTCCCCGAAAAATACAAAGGACAATTTCCAAAAATCATTTGTTCCAGTAATCCAGGTAACGTGGGACACAACTGGGTAAAACAATTTTTTGTAGATAACGCGCCTGAAGGTGAAATTGTTCAAATGTCCAAGGACGAGGGTGGACGCCGTAGACAGTACATCAATGCGAAGTTGGATGATAACCCTAGTCTTGACAAAGAAACCTATGAGGGCGATTTGATGGGGCTTGGCGATCCTGCAATGGTCAAGGCCATGCTTGATGGCGACTGGGACATTGTGAGCGGCGGTATGATGGACGATGTTTGGGACCGAAACATCCATGTGCTTGAGCCATTTAAAATTCCAAGCAGCTGGACAATTGATCGCTCATTTGATTGGGGTTCAAGTAAACCGTTTTCCGTTGGGTGGTGGGCCGAGTCTGACGGCACCGCTGCAACGATGGCCGATGGAACAAAAATTCATTTCCCTGCTAAGACGCTCATTCGCATTGGCGAATGGTATGGCTGGAATGGCAAAGCGGATACCGGCATAAAGACAACGGCGAAAGTAATCGCTGAAGGAATTAAATCTATAGAAGCTGAAATGGGAATCGCCGGTCGTGTGAAACCTGGACCAGCGGATGCGAGTATCTACGATACACAAAACGGGAATTGTATAGCGACCGACATGCAACGCGCCGGAGTGAAATGGGTTAAGGCGAACAAGGCTCCTGGAACGCGGGTCTCTGGTTGTCAATTGGTTCGTGAACGTTTAGCGGCTGCCAAGCAGTTCCCAATGGAAGATCCAGCGATGTTTGTTTTTAATTCCTGTACAGACGGCTTCATTAGAACGATCCCAGTTTTACCACGTGACTCGCGCAAACCTGAAGACGTAGATACTAGCGCGGAAGACCACACGTACGACGAAGTCAGATATAGATGTCTTCATACTGTTCCAACTGTTCGTCTAGGAAGGATGGTCGCATGATCACACAAAACAATCCAACGAACCTAATCATGGAAGGACGAAATAATGCCGGTTAGTTTGAAACATCCCTTGTATAGAAAATACGAAGCTGATTGGCGGATGCTCCGCGACTTGGTTGCTGGATCAAGAGCGGTTAAGGAACGGGGATCAACGTACTTGCCGATTCCTGGAGGCATGGACACCGATGAATATAACGCTTACAAGAAACGCGCTGTCGTTTACGGCGCTCTCGGCAGGACAAAGCAGGGTTTGCGCGGTGCGGTGTTCCGTAAAGAACTGGATTATGAAGGGTACGCTGACGAGGAACATCTAAAAGACGTAACGTTGCAAGGTGAAAGCCTGCAAGCGATAGCACGTACAGTGATTGATGAACTGCTTGAGATTGGCCGGTTGGGTATTCTAGTAGATACTGCCGAAGGTGCTGAACGGCCTTGGATGTCTATTTACACTGCCGAAAATATTGTCAATTGGCGCACCACTCGCGACAAAAGCGGGAAAGAAATAATCACTCTTTTAGTTTTGCGCGAAGACCGAAATGAAATTGATGCCGATGACCCATTCAAAACAAACCGAATTGAGCGCTACCGTGTTATAGAAACGATTGACGGTTTTTACCAGTACACAATCTATGAAGCAACGGACAAAAATAAGAAAGAAGATTTCAAAGTCGTAGAGGGACCGATTAACCCAACGCGCAACGGTAAGAGAATGGACTTCGTTCCTTTCACGTTTATCAACACCGATGGCCTAACGACTAGCGTTCCGAAACCACCGCTTCTTGATTTAGCTGAAATCAATATGAGCCATTACATCACGAGCGCTGATTTGGAACATGGTGCCCATTACACGGCCCTTCCAATGGCATACTTCGCAGGCTTTGATCCGGGGACTTCTGTTAAGCTTGGATCTAGCAACGTTATGGTCACAGATAGTTCTGACGCGAAAGCAGGTTATCTAGAATATACCGGACAAGGCTTAGGATCCCTCCAAGACATCAAGCAGGACAAACAAAAACTGATGGCCGTGTTGGGTGCGCGGTTATTAGAGGAACAAAGTAAATCAAGTGAAGCGTACGACTCAAGGCGTTTGCGATTGTCGGGCGAGACGGGCAGCCTTGCGGACATGGTGGACATCGCTGGCGAGGGGCTGGGTTTATCACTTCGATTCATGCAATGGTGGCAACAAAAACCCGAGGACGCTGTGGTCAAGCTGAATAACGATTTCCTTGATCAGCAAATTGACCCACAAACAATCCAAGCATTGTTCCAAGCCTTGCAAGCGGGTGAAATTAGTTTTGACACTTGGTTCTTTAACTTGAAACGTGGTGAACTGGTTCCGCCTGATGTTGATGCTGAAGACGAGCAGGATCGAATTGACATGCGCCCGCCCCCACTACCAGAACCAGAACCATCAGGGTTTGAAGAATGAAGGGCATAGCGAAACAGGTTTTACTAGACGAGGCCGTTGCGGTTGCTAATCTAGTAAACCTCATTGACCAGGATTTCGTCGACGCTTGTAATGTCATAAAGGATTGCAAAGGTCGTGTTATTGTTACGGGCATTGGAAAGTCCGGTCACATTGGCAGTAAGCTTGCCGCAACATTGTCCTCCACTGGTTCGCCTGCTTTCTTTGTTCATGCAGCTGAAGCGGGCCACGGTGACGCCGGTATGATTACTGAAGGCGATGTCGTTATAGCCATTTCTAATTCGGGCAAAGCAATAGAAATCCAAAACATGTTTCCAATCCTAGATCATTTGAACGTCCCGCTCATAGCCCTGACTTCAAAGTCAACCTCTCCTTTAGCTAAACGAGCAGATTTTCATTTTGATCTAGGTGTTCACAAAGAAGCTTGTCATTTGGGTTTAGCGCCCACGGCAAGCACATCAGCGGCGATGGCTTTTGGAGATGCAATGGCTGTCGCTGTTAGTGATGCGAAAGGTTTTACACGAGATGACTTTGGGCGGTCACATCCGGCAGGTGCATTGGGAGAAATTGTGAATGGGTGATAGATCATATGTGACATGGCACGACGGAGTCCAACGAACCGAAGTGAGTGCGCTTGCGCCGATGCCCGTGGATATGAAAGGCGGGACGCTTGATCGAGTAACGCAACTCGGAACGGGGGATTTGACAAATGATGCATGGGGATCACCGAAAGTTTCTCTCCCGCACTCGTTGTTTCATGGATTATGGACGTTTGATATTCCGGCGAATATGTGGTTCATGTACGAAAACGGAACGCAGGTTTATACGAGCGCAAGCGCCGTTATCAGCGAGGGTTCCGCCGCGAAAATTTCAACGACTTCGGTGATTACTAGTTGCGTTATGGAAAGCCGCGAATGTCCGAGATATCAACCGAACCGAGGCCACTTGTTCTCGACTGCATTGTGGTGTCCAGACAAAACCGCCGACGGGACGCGTACATGGGGATTATCTACCGACGAAAATGGAATCGAATTTGAACTCCGCTCGGACGGTAATTTGTACGCGGTGCAGACGAGCAATTCATCCACGACTTATTCCTCGGTTATAGACACATCCGGCGTGGCTGGTTTTAATGTTGAAAAGGGCAACGTGTACGATATTCAATACCAGTGGAGAGGCGTTGGGAATTATTACTTTTTTGTGAACTTGCAACTCGTTCACGTGATCACACATTTAGGCACGTTGACTCGCTTGTCCATGGAGAATCCCGCATTGCCGATTCACTTCCATTGCAAGCGTGCGACGGAAGACGTGACAATGTCTATCGGTTGCGCGGACGTCACCAGTGAAAACGGTCGGCAGAACGATATCGAACAATATAAATCGGCAGGCATACAAACAGTTTCCATCGGGGCAACGGGCGATCCGGTTTTATCGATCCATAATCCGCCATTAATAAACACGCAAACGAATACAAGAACACTAACGCTCGCACGGATCACGGTAAACTGTTCCAAAAAGGCGACGTTCCAAGTGTGGTTAACACGTGATCCAACAGCATTGACCGGAGCAACGTTCCAGCCATTAGGCGCGGGGTCATTTGTTGAAACGGATTCACCCGACATGCACGCGTCCGCAGTAACGGCGACAGCGTACGACGACAGCAAAATGAATTTTATAACGACGATCCATGTCGAGGCGTTGAGCGAAAAGAGTATTGATAACCCATATCGTGGACGAATTGAATTTCCATTGGTGCGCGGCGATTATTTAGTGGTGACAGGGACAGCATCTTCAGCCGATGCGGACTGTGTTGTTGAGTGGGGTGAACAGGTATGATGCTAGTGAAAGTGAAAGTTATTGGCAAATACCGTGGAAACGACCGATACGAATACATAAATCCAAACAACATTGTCTCCGTTGCTCTAACGCCCAAATTTTATGACGTCCATTTAGGGGGCAAGGATTTCATAAAAGCAGATTTAAATGATCCATATGTTAAAGGGTTGGTTGATGCGGCGGAAAGCGTTTAATGGCGAACGCTTCTACTAAGATTGCGGAGCAGCTTACCCGACACGGAGTTGATTTAATACGCATTGAAGCAGGGCTGCAGAAAGAAGTGACTGGGATGATAGCTAATCTACGTCGAACACTAGGCAAGCGAATTGCCGACATAGATCCAACGGAGCCTGCACGAAGAATATATCGTGATCTTAGACTGACTAAATTATTAAAAATGTCAGAGGAAGAAATTGCCGCTGCATACAAAGAAGCTAAGAAGTACATTGATGCAGAAATGATTGAGCTCGCTTCACTTGAACAGGAGCACGCAATACAGGCGTTCAATAAATCTATCGGTGTTGAACTAGTAACCAAGCGATTAGACCGAAACGTATTGTCCCAGCTTGCAAAGGGAACACTGATCAAAGGTGCTCCATCTAGCGCATGGTGGGCGGGGCAGGATAAAAAATTACGTGATTCATTTGAACAGAATATCCGGGAGGGGATGTTGTTTGGTGAGAATAACCAGCAACTAGCGCAACGCATACGGGGAACGCGGGCGCGAAATTTTAAGGACGGCATTATGCAAACCGCGACACATAACGCAAACGCACTGATTAGAACGAGTGTTCAGACCGTTGCAAATGAAGCGCGGTTTGCTGTGTACGAAGAGAATGCCGATGTTGTTAAGGGGGTTGAATGGCGGTCAACACTAGATACCAAAACGAGTGATATCTGCAAGGCGCTGGACAATCAACGATGG
>Ga0180437_10003535_pt1 | contig 23182 bp, 17 predicted proteins | sample SS_ome_4_FD_132410 | JGI IMG/M metagenome (GOLD analysis project Ga0180437, IMG submission 132410) | Hypersaline lake sediment archaeal communities from the Salton Sea, California, USA - SS_3_D_1 metaG | ecosystem: Environmental > Aquatic > Non-marine Saline and Alkaline > Hypersaline >...
CCGTACTCCTCCGGCAACGCCCGCAATCGCTCCGCGGCCTGCTCCGCGGTCAGGTCGCGCTGCGCCTCGGCCAGCATCTCGTAGCCGACCATGAACTTCTTCACCGTGGCGGAACGGAGCAGCGGCGGGTAGAAGTGGGCGTGCAGTTGCCAGTGGCAGCAGTCGCCGGCATCCGGCCCGGCCGGCGCCCCGTGCCAGCCCATGGAATAGGGAAACGAGATTTCGAACAGGTTGTCGTACCTGGTCAGCAGGCACTTGAGAATCTGAGCGAGGCCGTCCCGCTCAGGGCCGTCGAGATCGGGCAGGCGCAGCACGTGGCGGCGGGGCAGGAGGAGCGTCTCGAAGGGCCAGATCGCCCAGTAGGGTACGACGGCGAGCCAGTGATCGTTCTCCACGACCACCCGCTCCTGCCGACCTGCCTCCAGGGACGCGTAATCCACCAGCAAGGGCACGCCGTGCTCATCGAAATACGCTTGCTGCCGGCGGTCCTCCTTGGCCGGCTCATTCGGCAGCGCGCTCACCCCCCAGATCTGACCGTGGGGATGGGGGTTGGAGCAGCCCATCATCGCTCCCTTGTTCTCGAACACCTGCACCCAGCGGTAGCGCTGCCCCAGCTCCTCGGCCTGGGCCGCCCACACGTCCACCACCTGGCGGATCGACTCGACCGGCATCCGGGGGAGCGTCAGGTCGTGGCGCGGCGAGAAGCAGATGACGCGGCACGTGCCCCGCTCGCTCTGGGCGCGCAGGAGGGGGTGGGAGACGGTGGGGGCCGCGGGTGTATCGGGCAGGAGTGCGGCGAAGTCGTTGGTGAAGACGTAGGTGCTCTCGTAGTCGGGGTTGCGGGCACCGTTGGCGCGCGCGTTGCCCGGGCACAGGTAACAGTTCGGGTCGTAGCGGGGCCGCAGCGCTGGGGCGGCCCTCTCCACCTGGCCGCTCCACGGTCGCCGGGTGCGGTGGGGCGACACCAGCACCCACTCGCCCGTCAGCGGGTTATAGCGGCGGTGGGAGTGTTCGGCAGGATCAAATGTATGATATCCCATGATCTCGCGAAATCTCGAGGCTGGCCACTTAACGCCGCTGACAGATCACAACCCCGCGCCCAGGTATTTCGACCAATGGCCCCCGCGGCTCACCCGTCCGTGCATCGACGTAGCCGGTCTTTCGCAGTTTTGCCGTCGCTGCGACGTCGGTATAATTCAGCAAGAACACAAACTCACGGTTTTCACCCACGCGGTGCATGACCGTAACACCAGGTGGGACGTCCGCCACGGACTCAACGCCAGCGCAGCGCAACCGCCATGCAAGCAGCAGTTCCGCCAACAGATCATCCGCCCAGGCACCCAGATAGATGACCTCACCTTTGCCAACCCGGTTCAAGCAGGCAGCAGGCCGACCACCAAGCGCCCCGCCGGTAAAACAAGCCAGGACTTCAGCGCTGACCGGTTTCAATGCCTCGGCCCAGATTCTGACGGCAAGAGGTCTCTCCGCCGGCCAAGTCACTTCGAGCGGGTACGTCACGCCCGACGGCAAACTGTGCCAATCCTCCACCACCGCACCAACCAGGTCGACCAGTAGACCAGGCAGCGCCGTGTCCACCACACGATTGCTCATCGTCTTGAAACCAGAGCGGACCGACAGCACCAAATGCCCACCTTGCTCGACGTAACGCTGCAAATTCTCAGCACGGGTCTCGTCCATCAGGAACAGAGTAGGTGCAATGACCAGTTTGTAGCGGCTGAGATCACGCGTCGGTGGAGCAAAGTCAACGGGCACACCCGCACGTTGCAGCACACGGTAGTAGGTTGACAGATGGTACAGGTAGTCGAAATCGCGGTTGTGTTTTTGAAGGGCGATCGCCCAAAGATCATCGTAGCTGTGCAACAGCGCCACTTCTGCGCGGACGGAGGTGCCACGAACAGCATCCATCACCGTGCGTTCTTCCTTCATCGCCCGGACATCGCGCAAACCTTGCGCTGGCGTGCCGTCATGGCGCAACAGGCCGCTGTGATATTGCTCCTGAGCATATAGACAAGCACGCCAACGGAAGTATACCACTGCGTCTGCGCCATGCGCGATGTCCTCCCAGGTCCACAGCCGGACGACGCCAGGATGTGGGGTGGGGTTATAATCACCCCAGTTGATGTGTCCGGGCTGCTGTTCCATGACCCATAACGGCCCGTCCTTCACAGCGCGCATTATGTCGTGAGCCATGCCGTCGACTGCCGGATCACCGACATCGTAGGCATATTGCGTATCATTGACATCGCCAATAGGACCAGGGGGACAATGCTCGTCATGCCAGCGTTCGGCCTGCCCCGTAGGATAACTGTCCCAAGCGACAAAATCAAGAGGCGCGGCCAGGTTGTAGTAGTCCAAATCCGAGAACAAGCCCATCAAATTGGTGGTGACAAACTGGGCACGACCTATCTCGGGGCGAAGCGCATCGATCTGGATCTGCTGGTAGTCGACCCACGAATCAGACGAGAAGCGGTAGTAGTCCAGAACGTGGCCAGGATTGGGCTTCTCACTGTGCGGACCTGGCGGCTCAACTTGTGCCCAAGCGGTGTAGGATTGCGACCAAAACAGCGTGCCCCAGGCGTCGTTCAGGGCATTGAGACAGCCATAACGCTGCCGGAGCCATCTCCGAAAGGCCGCTGCGCAATTGTGACAATAGCAGCGCGCTGTCTTGCCGCCTCCGAACTCATTGTCGATCTGCCAACCGATCACACCGTTATGGTGACCATAGCGCCGCGCCATCGCACTGACGATACGCCGGGTATGCTCGCGGTAGGTACGGCTGTTGGCACAATAGTGACGCCGGGCACCAAAGGAACGGCGACGTCCTTGATCATCAACCGGCAGGATGTCCGGGTATTGTCGCGTCAACCAGGCCGGTGGGGCCGCAGTCGGCGTACCGAGTACAACTCGCAAGCCTACGGAAGCCAGAGTCTCTATCGCCTGGTCGAGCCAGTCCCAATCGAACTCGTCTTCGTTTGGCTCCATCCTGGCCCAGGCAAATTCGGCGAGGCGCACGACTTCCAAGCCTGCGTCTCGCATCATGGCAGCGTCCGTCGCCCAGCGGGCCTGCGGCCAGTGCTCAGGGTAGTAGTCAACGCCCAGAAGCATCCCAGTCTACCCTCGCCGCTTCAGCCCTGTCCCCACGTCCGAACACAATCCACTGCGTGCTTCCAGCGTGCATAATTGGCCTCGCGTCGGTCGACGGAGAGACGCGGTTCGAAGACGGTATGACCGCCAGCCATAGGCGGCAGGTCAGAGATACCTGGCCAGGCGCCTACACCCAGGCCAGCCAGCAACGCTGCAGCGCGGGCAGCGGTTTCGGTAAAGGTGGGACGAACCGCAGGAATACCGAGCTGGTCGGCCATAATCTGGCATGCTTCATCGCTGGCGGAGATGCCTCCGCCCAGATGTAAACGCTCGACCCGCAGACTCGTTTCTGCATAGATGGTATCGAGAATTGCCCGCACCTGGTGGCCCAATGATTCCAGAAAAGCGCGCGCAATATGGGCACGACTGCTGCCTAAAGTCAATCCCAGGATAGTGCCGCGGGCGTTGCGGTCATTGTACGGCACATTCAGCCCCGTGAAGGCCGGAACGAAGACCACTCCGGCCGAGTCCGGCACCGAAGCAGCCAGTTTTCCCAACTCGTCGTCTTGGTCGAAGAACCGGGCTTTCTCACGCATCCAGCGAATCACGGCGCCGGTGACTGTCGTATCCGCTTCCAGACAGTAGAACGGGACGTCACCCAGGTGCCAGGCAAAGTAGACGTTGATCTTGTCCTGATCTGGCGCCTGACCACCCGTGAGAACGTCGACAAACGACGCCGTACCATGATTGCACTCAGCGTCACCAGCATCGCGACAATCGTGACCGAACAGAGCAGCCTGCTCGTTGCCAATCATGGCCACGACGGGCACGTCAGAAGCGGCCCCATCGAGGGCTCTGACACTCAAAGTACCGAAATCACAAACGGTTGGGACTGCCATAGGGAGTGGATCTCGCGGCACGTTCAAGAAGTCCAACCACTCCTCCCAGTACCGTTGTGCCCGGAAGTCGTACAGGCCAATCGCTTGGACCAGCGAATAGTCCATGCGATGGCCGGCTGGATTTCCCAGCGCCGTCAGCAGCCAGGCTGCCGATAGGCCCACGCACAGGCGGCCCGCCCGGGCAGAATCGATCACTGTGGATTCGTGGCGCATGCGCCACGCCAGATGCAACGCTGAGCTATACGGCCCGGGAGCGTAGCCCAGCCTGCGGCGGCACTGGTCGGCCAGTGGCCACGCCGCCACTTCAGCCAGTATTGGCTGGGTGCGCAAGTCCTGCCAACTGATGGCGTTTGCCAGCGGCCGGCCGGTCCAGGCATCCCAGACGAAGTCGGTGTTGCGCTGACAGGCAATGCCACAGCCGGCAATTTCCGAGGGACTGCACCCGGCGTTGTCGATCGCCTCCGCGACGGCCGCCTCCACTCCCTCCGCTACAGCGGCAGGGTCATATTCGACCCATCCAGGATGAGGATAGATACACGCGAGCGGCCGATAGCCATAGCCCTGAACCTGTCCCTCCCGATCCAGGACGAGGGCACGGCTCCCACTGCTACCTTGATCGATGCCCAAGAGGTATGGTTGATTTGACACGCAGACAAATTCCTATTCGTTCGTCAAGCCCTGATCTGGTGCCGACCATTATACAGCAATCGGCAGGCAAGTCCAACACTTCCACAACACCGTTCCTCGTGTTGCGTGATGGTCCGCCCGCCTACATCCTGGCTTGCACGTGAATGCAAGCCGAGTTCACAAGACGTGGACATACGGTCGTGTGGGGGCCTGGGTAACCTGGCTATCGTGGCCTTTGTCCAGCGATCTACCCTTTGGTGGCACCAAGCGTCAGTCCCTCGATGAAGTAACGTTGCAGGAAAAGGAAGACAAAAATGGTAGGCACCGTCGCCAGCAGTGCGCCGGCAACGATGACCGTCCAGTCCATGATATACTGGCCTTGCAGGGTAGCCAGGCCAGCAGTGACTGGCTTCAGGGCATCGTTGCGCAGGAGCACGATGGCCCACAGGTAGTCGTTGAAGATCCAGGTGAACTCCAACGTGGCCAAGGCAGCGATGGCCGGCATAGTGAGGGGCATCATAATCTGCCACCAGATGCGGAACTCGCCGCAGCCGTCTATTCTCGCTGCCTCCATGATCTCGCCAGGCACCGTACGCATGTAGTTGCGCAGGAGGAAAGTGCAGAACCCAAGCTGAAAGGCTGTGTGAATGGCGATGAGACCCGCAAAGGTATCGTAGAGGCCCAGAGCATCGGTGAGGCGGAAGACGGGCAACATCAATACCTGAAAGGGAAGCAATGTCCCGCCAACGTAAAGAAAGAAGATCAGCCGGTTACCCCGGAAGCGAAAGCGAGCCAAGGCATAGGCTGACAGAGAGGAGAGGAACAATGTCAGCAGCAGGGATGGTAGCGTGATGATGAAGCTATTGGGCAAATAGCGGCTCAGTCCCCCTCTTTCCCACGCTGTCTGAAAATTGGTCAACACAATCCCGCGGGGCAGCGAGAAGGGTCCCCCTTGCAGCATAATGTCATCGTTCGAGCGAAAGGCGGTGACGAGAGCAGTAAGTAAGGGGACCAGCCAAATGAAAGTGACCAAGAGCAACGCCACAAAACCCAACGTGCGCCAGGGTGAACTGAAGAACTTTCTAGTCGTCATAGCGCAGTCACTCCTAGTATTCCATCTCCGTCTGCAAGACACGCCACAGGTAGATGAAGATGAACACCACGCTGATGAGAAACTGAATCACAGAGATGGCAGCCCCGTAGCCCATTTTGTAGTTGTTGAATGCCTCAATGTACATGAAGTTAGCCAACACGCTGGATGAATTGTATGGCCCACCGCGTGTCATAACCGAAACCAGATCGAAGGCACGCAGTGAGTCGATGATGCTGATGACAACGACGATGACCGTGACCGGGGCCAACAGTGGAAAGATAACGTGGCGAAATGTCTGCCAGCCGCTGCAACCATCCACCTTGGAAGCGTCCAGCAAGCCGGGGTCAACACCTTGCAGGCCAGCCAGGTAGAGCACCATCACATACCCTACCTGGCGCCAGGTGGCCACGACGATGATAGCCCACATCACCACGTTCTTCTCGCTCAGCCAACCGATTGCCAGGCTATCGAGCCTCAGCATACGCAGTAGCTGATTGAGCAGACCGTGGGCCGGATTGTACATCCAAGACCAGATCAGACCAATAACGACGAAAGATAGGACCATGGGAGCGTAGAAACTGGCTTTGAAGAACTTCTCGCCGGGGATAGTACGGTTGAGGGCCATGGCCAGGCCTAAACCGGCAGCGACCGGAATGGTTATGAAGCTGACCACCCACTTGAGGTTGTTCTTGAGAGAAACGAAAAAGACCGGATCCTTGAACAACTTCTGGTAGTTTCTCAGACCAATGAAGACGGGGGCGGATAGGCCATCCCACTTGGTCATGCTAAGATAGAAGCTATAGAACATCGGCCCAACGACCCAGATCAGATAAATAATCAAGGGCACAATGAGAAACAGATACGGCGCCGATTTGGAAAGGACCTGCCTGCGCTCCATCACGACTGCCTCCTATTGATGGCAGAGGAGCCCGCGGGCAGTCCACGGGCTCCTCCGTTATCTACATGAGATTACTCGGACTCGAAGACTTCCTGTCGGACCGTTTCCAGGCGAGCCAAGATGTCTCCAATGGTATCTGGGTTGTCCCAGAACTCCATGAAGCCATTCATCCCTTCGTCGGCCATCTCTGGGGTCGTGTCCCGATCGTAGAACTGGGCCACGAAATCCGCCCCCTGGATCAACTCAAGCCCCTGCTGCTGCATCGGGGTGAACCCACTGGTATCAACCTCCATGTTGGTAGGAAGCCGTCCCAGTTGGTCGGCGAAGTACTGCTGCGCCTCGACCGAGCCCAGGAAGCCCAAGAGTTCCTTGGCGGCATCCGTATGCTGGGCACTGGCGGCGATGAAGTAGCCATCGGTAGGGGCATCCTCGCCGATGGGCACGCTGGGATCAATAATGGGGAACCGGAAGAAGTCGAGCTTGGATTCTTCCTCGTCGGGGTAGCTGTCGCGTAGGAAGTCGCCCATAAGGTACATAGCTGCATCGCCATCGATCAGGAACTGCAGTGCCTCCTGCCAGGTATAGGCCGCAGGTTCGTCGATGAAGTAGCCATCCTCAATCAACGGCGCCCAATAGTCCGTGAAGATTTTCTCCACGCGCGGATCATCGTACTTTTCCTTGCCCAGCATCAAGTCGATATGGAACTCAGGGCCGTTGATCCGCATGTTGAGGTAGTCGAACCAGGCAGCCGCCGTCCAACGGTACTTGGTGCCGATGGTGATGGGCGTAACGCCGTTCTCCTTGAGAGTTTCGCACACCTGCAAGAACTCTTCCCAAGTCTCGGGTGGCTCCAGCTCGTACTGGTCAAAGATATCTTTGCGATAGTAGACGGCCCACCAATACCAACTTGCAGGGACGAAGTATTGCTTGCCATCCACGGAGCTCATAGCGCGGAATCCGGCGGGATAGCTCTCGTTCCAGCCCTCTGATTCCCACACGTCGCTGACGTCCATGATCAAACCCTTGTCAATGAAGAAGCGGGCTCGGTTGCCAGCGAACCAGGTCATCACGTCCGGTGGAGTCGAGGCAGTCAGATACGCCCTGATAGCTTGCTTGAAGTCCTCGTGCGCGATGGTGCTATGCACCACGTCAATGTTCGGGTACTTCTCCTCGAACATCGCCACCTGCCCTGCGTCGGCTTCGCGGGGCTCGGGGTCGCTCATATAGGAGTTGTAGATCACGATCTCCTTCTCGACGGGCACCTCGACCTCGACCGGAACTTCGACGGTCTTTTCGACCGGAACCTCAACCTCGACCTCGACTGTCCTCTCGACGGGCACCTCGACCGTGACGGTCTGCGGGGTGCAAGCAGCCACTGTGCCCAGAACGATCACGATGGCCATTAGGATAGGCAGTACCTTTTTCACTTTTCCCTCCTCTTTCAACATTGGTTTTCGTCCGTCATCAAAACGTATGCTTTGTGGTGACCGGCCCCAAGCTTTCGATATACACCTCCTTTCATTCATTGAGCCTTCTCGGAAAAGGGCGAGAACCCGACTCTGTCGGGCATTTTCTGAGGCAGTATGGTCAGAAGGATGGGCCCACTATCCATCGAAAGGGCTCCTGTACGGCTTTCCGAGAAGTCCTTCACTCGCGCGGCGGCGCGCACGATGCTCGCTCGACGAGACGCGCCGGGATCAGAACCTGGGCAGGCGGACGTTGTGGGTTATGGATGGTCTCAATCAGCAGCCGAGCCGCTTGCCGGCCCGACTCCTCCAGTACTTGGTGTAAGGTCGTCAACGGGGGATCGAGATAAGAGGCTACTGGGATATCGTCAAAGCCGATCAGGGAAACGTCGTCTGGTACCCGGCGACCTGCTTCCTGCAGGGCGCGGATGGCTCCTATAGCCATGCGATCGTTCTGGGCGAAAATGGCTGAGAATTTGCGCGCTGTCTGCAGCAGCCGCTGGGTGGCCCGATAGCCTGACGTGACCGACCAGTCGCCGCCAACTGCGAGTGCTGGGTCCCAGCTCAGCCCTGCGTGAGACAGAGCCTGGCGATACCCTTCCAGCCGATCGATAGCACATTCCTCGTTGCTCGGACCGCTGAGGGTAGCGATAGCCGTGTGGCCCAGGTCAATCAGGTAGCGGGTGGCCCGATAGCCGCCATCTCGATCATCGCAGCGGATCGAAGAGACCGGTTCTTCGCATGGTGAATTGCCCACGTACGTAATTGCCACGCCCTTCTCGATCAAGGGGAGAAAGTAGCGGTAACGGCCGTCGGCGCGAGGGTTGATTATCAGCAAGCCGTCTACCCGGCGGCGCAGCATCTCTTCTAACAGTGGTTCTACGTCGGGCGCGGTCGGAGCACTACCGGTCAGGATGAAATAACCCTGGCGGCGTGCTTCCACTTGAGCGGCCTCAATGATGCTGGCGAAGGTGTAATCGGTGAGATTGGGGGAGATACAGCCCAGGGTGCAGGTGTGGCCGGCCACCATACTGCGAGCGACTGCATTGGGACGGTAGCCCAACGTCTCAATGGCCGACAGGACACGTGCCCGTGTCTCCTCAGCGACGTAGTCCTGATCGTTCAGAACACGCGAGACCGTCTGGCGTGAGACGCCTGCCAAGGCGGCGACATCTTTGATTGTGGCTCGTTTGCGTTTCATGCCACTCTGTCACGATCGGTCAGAAGCACAACGGGAGAGCATTCACACACCCAGAGTTTTCAGTGAACGTTCACAGAAGCTGCCCAACGAATCTATGTCAATGAGTGCTCCAGGGGGTAAACAGACGTTCAAGGTATTTCCCACACCCAATACCTGTGAACGTTCACATATAAATTATACACAGAGATGAAGGTTTTGTCAAGAGGGAGGACCTTAAAAACAGATCTTATACGTCTTACCGGTCCGACCAGATCGTGGTGAGGAACTTCACCTGCTCGACCTGCTGGAAGTTCCCGCCGCCTTCGTGGTCGTTGAAGCGATAGATGCGGATGTCTTTCGGGCCGGCGAAGTGGTTATAGGCCGCGAAGACGGTCGATGGGGGGCAGATCAGGTCCATCAGGGCCACGGAGAACAGCGCCTGGCCCTTTGATCGGGCCGCGAAGTTCATGCCGTCGAAATAGGAGAGCGTCTGGAAAACGGCGTCCACCTGGTCCCGATGAGCCTTGCAGTACTCGACAATCTCGCTATATGGATGGGCATCTGTGACCGTGGTGGCGCGGCGAAAGTGGCACAGGAAGGGGACGTCCGGCATAACCACCGCCACGCTGGGCGCCAGCCCGCCGATGGCGACCGTGATACCACCGCCCTGGCTCCTGCCGGTGATCGCGATACGCCCGGCGTCGACGTCTGGATGGGATCGGGCGGCCTCCACCGCCCGCACGCCATCGGTGAAGACGCGGCGATAGTAGTAGGTCTTGGGATCCAGAACGCCGCGGGTCATGAAGCCGGGATACTGGGGGTTGGAACCCGCCAACTCACAATCGGGCGTGTCGCCCTGCAGGCGATTGTTGTAGCCCTGGCCGCGGGTGTCCATCACCAGGTGGGCGTAGCCGGCGCTGCTCCAGAGCAGCCAGTCGGTGGGGAAGCCGCGCCCGCCGCTGTAGCCGATGTACTCCACCACGCAGGGCAGCGGGCCGGACCGCTGCCGCGGCAGCAGGAACCAGCCTTTGATGGGCTGGCCGCCGTAGCCGTTGAACGTGACGTCGAAGGTCTCCACGGTGCGCAGACCGTAATCCACCGGCTCGAATACGGCGTCCAGGGGAAAGCTCCGCGCCTCCGCCAGGGTCTGCTGCCAGAAAGCGTCGAAGTCAGGGGGTTCCTCGCGGGGAGGCAGGTAGGTCTTTAGCTGCTTCAGTGGCATGTCAAACAGCATCGTCGGCATCTCCTTTGTGTGAACCACGCATCTGTCGAGTTCTTCTCGATCAGGGGACCATTATACTTCGCCATCCCGGACAGGCAAGGGGAAACGCGGGCAAGCCCGCGCGTCCACCGCCTTTGGACGCCGCAGCTTGCTGCGGGCAGACGCGGGCAAGCCCGCGCATCCACCAGCGGTGGATGCCGCACTCTTCATTCGTAGGCAGGGAGCCAGTCGCCGTGGGCCTCGATCAGCTCGTCCACCAGGTTCCAGATCTGGTCCAAGTCCAGTTCCGCACCGGTGTGGGGGTCGAGCATGGCGGCGTGATAGATGTGCTCCCGCTTCCGGGTCAGCGCCGCTTCGACCGCCAGCGACTGGACGTTGACGTTGGTCTGTATCAGCGCGGCCAGGTGCGGCGGCAGCGCGCCGATGCGCGTGGGCTGCACCCCGTTCCGGTCCACCACGCACGGGACCTCGACGATGCACTCCCGGGGCAGATTGTCGATCAGGCCGCGGTTGGGTACGTTGCCATAGACCACGCACGGGGTGCCGGTCTCCATACTGCGGATGATCAAGGGCGCGTATTCCTCACTCAGATCCAGGCCCAGGAGATCGTCGACCGCGTCGGCCGGGATCACAGTGCCGGCCAGCGCATCACGGATCCCGTCCAACACCTCGGACGGCACCTCTCCCAGCTTGACGTCGGGGCTCTCCAGGATCTCCCGCATCAGGTCCCACCCGGCAATCTGCACCTCGCAGCGGCGCATATATTCGTCCAGCGGCACGTTGAAGCGCTCGATCAAGTCGGGGCGATCCCGCTTGATGAACCAGGGGACGTATTCGGCGAAGTGCTCGCTCGACTCGGTGACGAAATAGCCCAGCCGGTCGAGCATCTCGTAGCGCACCCGGTTCCATTCGAGGACGTGGCCCTCCGCTGCCACCTGGCGGATGCGCGGGTAGAGGTCCTCGACCCCGTCCGCCGTCCGGCGCTCGAACCGCAGATAGAAGGCCATGTGGTTGATGCCCGCGCACAGGTAGTTGATCTCCTCGACCGGCACGCCCACGTCGCGCGCGAGTTGCCGAGCCGTGCCCTGGACGCTGTGGCACAGGCCCACCGTCTGGATCGAGCTCGCCCGGCTGAGCGCCCAGCAGTTCATGGCCATCGGATTGACGTAGTTCAGGAAGGTGACGCCGGGGCACACCGCCTCCATATCGCGGCACATATCCACGAGGACGGGGATCGTGCGCAGCGCGCGCATGATGCCGCCGACCCCCAGCGTGTCGGCGATCGTCTGGCGCAGGCCGTATTTCTTCGGAATCTCGAAGTCGACCACGGTCGCCGGTTTGTACCCGCCCACCTGGATCATGCCGATGGCGTAGTCCGCGCCGTCCAGCGCCGCCCGGCGGTCGGTCGTGGCCTCGATCGCCGGATGGGCGTCCAGCGCCTGAGCGACCTTGTGCGCCACAATCTCCGAGGTACGTAACCGGTCGGGATCGATGTCGTGCAGGCTGACGGTTGCATCGGCCAACTCGGGGAAGCTGAAGATATCGACCAGCAGACACTTGGTAAACACGGTGCTGCCGGCTCCGATGAAAGTGATCTTGGGCATCTCTTACCTCCTGACCATCTTTTCGGAAGCTGGGCATAGCTTGTTGACCAGAACTGTTCCACGATCCACCTTGCGAACTTGGCAATCGACCAAGCTTGCACGGATGTCTCGCGAGGGTACTGGCCTCCATTATAGCAAGGGGTTGCGTTTTTCGCCAAAGCGGGGCACGACGAGTATCACGGCGAGTCCATATCTGCCGTCACTTGCCAAATGACAAAAAACGGGTATAATATTGTTACTGCAAATCATTCGCAATAAGGAAGGGGTGAATGATGATTGAATCGGAAGAACACATGAGAGACGTCTTTCGATCAGCGGGCCGGCGAATGACATCCCAGCGCCGCGTGATTCTGGAAGTGCTGAAGGCAAGTAACGCCCATCTCGATGCCGAGACGTTGCACGACCGGGTCAAGCTGCACGATGCAGCCATCAGTCTGGCGACCGTCTACCGCACGCTGTCCGTCCTCAAAGAAATGGGCCTGGTCGAGGAGCACCGCCTGGGCGAGGAGCACGGCCACTATGAGCTGGTGCAGGACAACCCGCATTATCACTTCACCTGTCTGGGCTGTGGCAAGGTGATCGAATTCGACACACCTTTGGTGGCGCAGATTGAGCAGAAGTTGAGCAAGCGAGAGGGGGTGCACGTGACCCGCGCCCATCTGCACTTGAGTGGCTACTGTGCCCAGTGTCAAAACCAACCAGGAGGACAACACAACAATGGGAAAAAGGTCAAAGGCACACGAGGCAGCCCGGTCACCCACTCCAACGAATGCATCAATGAGCAATAGCGTGTCCCTGAGCGCCCTGTGTCCTGGTGAACAGGGTATCGTGCTTGAGCTCGCCGGTGGCCGTGGGCTATTGGGTCGGATGACGTCCCTGGGGTTCACGCCAGGGGCGGAGGTCACCGTCTTGCAGAATTTCGGTCATGGGCCGCTCATTGCGCAGGTACGGGGTGCCCGGATTGCGCTCGGGCGAGGCGAGGCCGGGCGAATCCTGGTCCGGAGGAGGTCGATATGAGACCCCGCTTTCCCGCTGCAATCAGCGAAGCCCTGGGCACGGAGACCATCATCGCAGAGCGGACGATCACGGTCGCGTTGGCCGGGCAACCGAACGTCGGTAAGTCCACCGTCTTCAATCTCCTCACCGGGCTCAACCAGCACGTGGGCAACTGGCCCGGCAAGACGGTCGAGCGCAAGGTGGGGACGCTTGGCTTCAACGGCACCACGTACCGCCTGGTCGATCTGCCCGGCACCTACAGCCTGACCGCCAACTCCGCCGAGGAGATCATCACCCGGGAGTTCATCATCCGGGAGCGACCGGACGTGGTCGTGGCGCTGGTCGACGCGGCGATCTTGGAGCGAAGCCTCTACCTGGTCGCGGAACTGGTGTCCCTCCCCGTCCCCGTGGTCGTCGGGCTCAACATGATCGACGTGGCCCGACAGGAAGGCCTGCAGATCGAGCCGGAGGTGCTGGCGGCAGCGCTCGGCGTGCCCGTCGTGCCGATGGTCGCCACCAAGAACATCGGAGTGCAAGAGCTGGTCGACACGATCGACCGGGTGGCAAGCGGGGAAATCGTTTGCACGCCCAAGACACCCCAGATCCGGGCCGACCACCAGGAGATCCTGGAGGAAATTGAGGAACTCGTCGCAGGGTGTGTGCCGACCCCATATCCGCAGGAGTGGGTCGCGCTGAAATTACTGGAAGGGGACCACGAGATCACGCAGATGATGCAGGGATGTCTGCCGGAAGAGCGCTGGGATGCGGTCTACGACGTCCTGCGCGCCCACGACGACGCGCTCGTCGCCGTCGCCAGTGGACGGTACGAATGGATCGGTCGCATGATCCGTGCCGCCGTCACCCGCCCCAAGGCCGGGCAAATTGGCCTGACGGAGCGGCTGGACCGCTGGGCCACCCATCCCCTGTGGGGGCTTCTGATCCTGGCCGGCATCATGGGGATCGTCTTCGGACTTACGTACACCGTGGGCTGGCCGCTCGTGGAATTGCTGGATACCTACCTCGTCGGTGGGTTGGGGGATCTGGCCCGCGCCGGACTGGCGTGGGCACCAGAGTGGCTGGTCGGCCTGGTGGTGGACGGGGTCATCGGCGGCGTGGGGACGGTGATCACTTTCCTGCCCATCCTGGTCATCTTCTTCGCCGCCATGGGGATGCTGGAGGACATCGGATACATGGCCCGGGCAGCCTACGTGATGGATGGCTTCATGCACCTCATGGGATTACACGGGAAATCGTTCCTGCCGCTTTTCCTGGGCTTCGGCTGCAACGTCCCGGCGGTGCTCGGCACCCGGGTGATCGAGTCCCGGCGGGCGCGCTTGATGACCATTCTGCTGGCCCCGCTGATCCCCTGCACTGCGCGCATGACGATCGTCGCCTTCCTGGCCCCGGCTTTCTTCGGCTCCGCCGCCACGCTCGTCTCGTGGGGGCTGATTCTGCTGGCGCTGGGGGTGCTGGCCCTGTCCGGGGTACTGATCAACAGGACGATCTTCCGCGGTCAGCGGGCGGCGTTCATCATGGAGCTGCCCCTCTACCACCTCCCGAACTGGCGTACCATCGGGCTCCTGGTGTGGCAACGCAGCGCGGAGTTTCTACAAAAGGCCGGCACGGTCATCCTGCCGGTCTCCGTCGTAGTGTGGGCGCTGTCGGTGCTCCCCGGCGGGAGTGTGGAGAGCAGCTACCTGGCCCAGGTCGGGCAGTGGCTGGAACCTGCGGGACGGCTGATGGGGATGGACTGGCGGCTGATCGTCGCGCTGCTGACCAGTTTCGTCGCCAGTGAGAACTCCATCGCGTCCCTGGGCGTGCTGTTTGGTTCGACAGGGCTCGCCGCAGGCGGTGCGCAGGCAGAGGGCGGGCTGGCGGAGACGCTGGCGGCCACGTTCTCCCCCGCCACCGGGCTGGCTTTCCTGGTTGTGCAGATGCTCTTCGTCCCCTGCGTGGCGACGATCGCCGCCGTCAAACAGGAGACCGGATCGTGGGGTTGGACACTCTTCGAACTGGTCTTCCTGCTGTTCGTGTCGCTGGCCGCCGGGATCCTCATCTATTGGCTGGCCGTTCTGGCAGGGCTGTGATGTCGAGGCTAGAGCGCTTCTTCATCGCGGGCCTGGCCGTGCTCGTCGTGGTGGCCGTCGCGGTCATCGTCGTCGTGCCACGACTGGGACAGCCGCAGCCGCAGACCTCCCCGGAGCAACCGCTCGCGCAGGGTGAGACGGAGACGATGCTCGCCCGGGTGATCGAGATATTGGAGGAAGGGACCGTCGACCTGGGGGCGGGCAGCTCGCAGCCCTACCAGCGACTGCTCGTCCGCGTCGAGGGTGGCTCGCTGGCCGGAGAGGAGATCGCCGTCGAGGAAGGAACGATCAACCTCATCAGCCAGGAGCGGCTGTTCCAACCTGGCGACCGGGTCTACCTGGAGCGCACCGCCGGGCCGGAGGGCGACCGGTTCTATATATCCGACTTCGTGCGCACCGGCCCGCTGTTCTGGATCGCAGCTATGTTCATCGGGCTGGTCGTGCTGGTGGGCAGGGGCAAAGGGCTGCGCTCGTTGATCGGCACCCTGTTCAGCCTGACCGTGATCTTTGCCTTTATCCTGCCCCAGATCATGGCCGGCCGCGACCCGGTCTGGGTCAGCATCGCCGGCTCGATCGCGCTTCTCGCCATCTCGACGTACCTCGTCTACGGCTGGAACCCCAAGGCCCACGCGGCGGTCGCTGGGATGATGTTCAGCCTGGTACTGACCGGCGTGCTGGCCTGGCTGTTCGTCGGCTGGAGTCGCCTGACCGGATTGGGCGAGGAGGCAGGGTTCATCGTCATGGCCCTCGGGCCGACCATCAACCTGCAGGGGTTGGTATTGGGCGGAATCATCATCGGATCGCTCGGTGTGCTGGACGACATCTGTGTGGGACAGGCGTCGGCGATCTTCGAACTGGTCAACGCCAACCGCAATCTGGGGTGGCGGGAGTTGTTCCGCAGCAGCCTCAATATCGGCCGGGATCACATCGCGGCCATGGTCAACACGCTCCTCCTGGCGTACGTGGGCGCCTCGATGCCGCTCATGCTGGCGTTTACCATCTACCAGGAGCCGCTCTGGCGGCGGATCAACCGCGAGCCGATCGCCGAGGAGATCGTACGCACGCTGGTGGGGAGTGTGGGGTTGATCCTGGCAGTGCCGATCACCGGCCTGATCGCGAGTATCCTGGCCCGCTGGAGCGTCCGGCGGGAGGAGAAGGCGACTGCACCGGACGGATAGCAAGCCTGTCATATAGAACAAGCAGAGCAGAGTCGAGGGGTCCCGCGTCCGTGGGCACGAGACTTCTCGACTCCGCTGCGCTGCGCTGGAAATGACGGCGGGCGTGAGGTGGCCCGCCGTCCGAAAAGATACGGAGGATTCTGGATATATGCTCAACAGACTTCTTGAACGACTGAGATCCGGCGGCACGCATCGCATCGCCGATCTCGCCCAGGATCTGGAGACGACCCCCAAGTTGGTCGAGGTCATGTTGGAGGATTTGGTCCGCCTGGGCTATCTGAGTCAGGTAGGTGGAACGTGCGATAGGAGCTGCGCGGGGTGCGCCCTCGCCGGGCTATGCGCCGCCGGGGAAGGCGGGCGGGTCTGGTCACTGACCGAGAAAGGGGCCAAGGCGGATGTCAAGGCATCCTAGGAGGGACCGGAACAGGGACAGGGAATGGCGCCAGCACGACGACCGCGGCCAGACCTGGGAGGTCGCGGCCTATCTCTCTGACGGCCCCAGGACGAAGGAGGACGTGGCAGAGCATTATCGCAGCTACCTGCGGTGGCTGGGGTTCTTCAACGTCAGCACACGTCTGGGGGGCGTGGATAAACACGCGCGCCTGATGGACAGCGTCCAGGCAGCACTGGACGATCTCTTGGCGCGCGGGTGGGCGGTGCGCGAGGGAGATCGATACACACTGACCGAGCTGGGACGCGAGGAAGCGGCCAAGCCCATCGCCGATATGCGCCGCACCCGCGAGACGTTGGGGAAGCTCGTGGCCCCGGAGACGGTTTCCAAAGTCTCGCTGGGCGTGCACCTGGTACTGGCGGCGCTCAAGCTCCCGGCTGGGCTGATCTCCGGCAGCGTGGGGTTGATCAACGACGCAACGGACACGCTCCTCGATGGTATTTCCAGCCTGCTGGTGTACGCAGGGCTGCGGTTCGACAAGGAGCGCACCGTCAACGTCGTGCTCGTGCTGCTGATGCTGATCACCGGCATCCTGACGTTCTACGAGGCGGTGCGGCGCTTCTTCGTCCCCTTCGAGCCCGACGTGGATTGGTTCACCTTTGCAGCGACGATCATCTCCGCGACGCTGTGCGCGGCGCTGTGGGCCTACCAACGGTTCGTGGGGGTGCGCAGTGGCAGCGTGGCGCTCATCACTCAGTCGGTCGATTCGCGCAACCACGTGACCGTCGCGGCCAGCGTCACGGCCGGGCTGATCGCGTCGCTGCTCCGCTTCCCGCTGCTGGATACGCTGGTCGGGCTGGGCGTGGCGGTCCTGATCCTCAAGAGCGCGATCGAGCTGGCCATCGAAGTGATTCGCACGCTGGGCGAGGAGAATCTCGATCTCTCCCATCACAAGTTTGGGCTCATCGAGAAGTACGAGCAGTTCCGACAAGCACAGTTGTGCGACTGGATGCTCTACCTGGTCGAGAAAGGGAAGGCACAGACGCGTTCCGACCTGGTCGCGCAGGGCCATCGGGCCCTGGACTTCAGCGGCAATCCAATGTTGCGAGAACTGGGGCTGGCCGAGCAACCCCGGGCCGGTGAGACGGTCGAGTTAGCCGTGGCTGATTTGTTCGAACGCGGCTGGCTGGCCGGGAGGGAGCCATTGGACATCACCGACGCGGGCAGGGAACGTCTGGGACAGCAGATGGGACGAACGCGAGGTCACGCACACCGGCTGCTCGACAGCGACCGCGCCCGCTTCCACACCCGCGCCGGAAGGCACCGGAGGTGGGGCCGGGATGCAGGGGAGAAGCCGGCAGATTCCTCAAATTGACGAACCCTCAGCCGTGTGCTATGATCACGCGTAACGGCTCAAGCCAGGTACCATGCACCTGAGTCGTCAACTATCACGTACCAGGAGATAACCCGTGCACTGTAACTTCAGTCAAATCATCGATCGCCGTCACTCCGACAGCCTCAAATGGCGCCGGTACGACGAGGATGTGCTGCCCCTCTGGGTGGCCGACATGGACATCGCTGCGCCGGAACCCGTGATCCAGGCCTTGCGGAAGCGCGTCGATCACGGCATCTTCGGGTATGGGCAGTCACCCGATGGCCTCCCCGAGGTGATCCAGGAACGTCTGTCCCGGCTGTACGGATGGCGCGTCGAGACGGATGACATATTTTTCGTCCCCGGTGTGGTGACCGGTTTCAACCTGGCCTGTGACGCCATCGGCGTGCCGGGTGACGAGGTGCTCGTCGAGTCCCCGGTCTACCCACCGATGCTCGATGGGCCGGGAAATACCGGGCGCGTCGGCAAGGTCGTGCCTCTGGTCGAAGGGAGCGAGCGATACGAGCACGATTTCGACGCCTTCGAGCACGCCATCACCGACCGGACCTCGCTCTTCCTGCTCTGCAACCCACACAATCCGGTCGGACGCGTGTTCGACGAGGCCGAATTGGAGCAATTGGCCGAGATTTGCCTCCGCCACGACGTCGTGATCTGCTCCGACGAGATTCACTGCGATTTCATCTACCGGGGGCACCGGCACATCCCAATCGCATCGCTGGCCCCGGAGATCGCGGCGCGGACGATCACCCTATTCGCGCCCAGCAAGACCTTCAACATCGCCGGACTCTCCTGTTCCGTCGGCGTCGTCCAGGACCCCGACCTGCGCGCCAGGCTGCTGGAGACCGACAGGGGCCTGGTCGCCCACGTGAACGTGCTTGGGTTCACAGCCGCGCTCGCTGCCTATTCCGATGGACAGCCGTGGCTGGATGAGTTGCTCGATCACCTGGAGGAAAACCGCGAAACGGTGGTGGAGACCGTCGCCGCCCATCTGCCCGGCGTCAAGTGCCAGCGGCCAGAGGGGACCTTCCTGGCGTGGCTCGACTGCCGAGAGGCGGGTATTCCCGGCAATCCCTCCCAGTTCTTCGTGGAGCACGCACGGGTGGCGTTGAACGATGGAGCCACCTTCGGTCCGGGCGGGGAGGGCTTCGTGCGCCTGAACTTCGGCTGTCCGCGCGCCACGCTCACCGAGGCGCTGGAACGGATGCAGGCTGCACTGGAGGAGTTGTAGGCAGTGGACGGTGGAAAGTAGACGATAGACAGTAGACGGGGAGGGATTCCGCCCGTCTATCGTCTACAGATCACCCTGCTGGTCCGGGGTCAAGATCAATTCAGGTGAGCCAAGCGTTTGCCGATCTCGTGCTCGTACCGCGGGAAATAGCGGCGGATCACGGGCAGATCGAACGAGATCAGGATCGCCTCCTTGGGCTCGTACTCCAGGAGGAAGCGAAACGTCTCGGTCACCAATGTCTCCGGGCTCACTCGCCCGCCGGTGAGCCGCTCGTAGTCCCCCCGGCGGAGTGTCACCTGATGGTGGGTCGCTTCCGCGCCCTCCCGCACGGTGACGTGGAACTCGTACCCCTCGCCACGTTCCGACTTCTGGATCTCGATACTGGCCATCGTTCACCCCACCCTTCCCTACTTATTGAGAAGAACCTTCAGATGGTCATTTTGACCGAGTCGTCTTCGACCCGCACAGCGGCGATAAACGCCTCCAGACCTCCAGATTTCAGGCACTGCGGCCGGACGGGGAGGACGACGTGGAACTGGCTGCCAGGACGCATCTGCTCGTCGTGTCCCGAGCTTTCGGCCCAGATGCGGCCGCCGTGTGCCTCAACGATGCCCCGCGCAATGGTCAGTCCCAGCCCGGGCCCCGCGCCTTTGAACTTGGTCCTGCCGGTGCTGTGGGTCAGGACGTCACCGGCACGATAGAACTTCTCGAAAATGCGCCCCAGGTCATCGGGAGCGATACCAATGCCATTGTCAGCCACGACGATCTCGACCGTCCGATCCTGGGGCGGCATCTCCACGTCCAGCACACGGCCGGTGATCCGGATATGTCCACCGTCCGGCGTGTATTTGATCGCGTTTTGGATCAGGTGCGAAAATACCTGATTCAGCCGGTTCCCATCGGCCCATAAGGGCGGCAGATCCTCCAATCCATCGACCTTTACCGTCTGACCCCGCTCCTGCAGTGCCCCGGTCCACGAGTCCACGGCCATGCCGACGACCGTCGCGACCGGCGTATACGACGCGTTGAGGACCATGGTCTCAGTATCGATCTGAGAGACGTCGAACATGAGATCCACGATCTCCTCCAGCCGCCGGACGCCCTTCAAAACCCCGCGCGTCATCTGCGCGCCAGTCTCGGCGTCGACCGTCGCGTCCCGGATCATCTCGCACAGGATCTCGTTGTATCCGCGTATCTGCGTCAGCGGCGTCCTCAACTCGTGCGAGGCGATGTCGATGAAGTTCGACTTGGCCTGATCCAGACGGGCAAGCTCGTCGTTGGCCGCTGTCAGCTCCTCGTTCAACCGCTCGTTCTCGTCGTTGCGGTTCTTCAAGTCCTCGAACAGCCGCGCGTTCTCCAGCGCGACCGCGGTCTGGTCGGCCAACGTGCTCAGGAACGTCAGGTCCTCTTCAAAATAGCGATCGCCCGAAACCTTACGACCTAACGCCAGGAGGCCGATCCACTCCCCCTGGGCATATATCGGGACGTAGACGTCCATGTCCAGGCTGGTCAGCCACGTCCGCTCCTCCGGCGAGTTGCTCTGGAAGCGGGGCAACAGATCGATGTCGTACTGCGTCAGAGGGCGGTGTTCCCGCTGCAGGTACCGGGCGACCGGGCTTTCGGCGGCCAGGACGCCCTGGAACATCTCATTCTGCTCGCGGGTCACGTCCTGCAGACGGAAGCATCCACCTCGAACCCCGCTGCCATTTTCGCCATGTTTGTCGGTGCCTTCCTCGTAGTGGACGACGAACAGCGCGCCACCCCGGCTGCCCATCGCCTCGCTGACCAGGCCCACCGCCACCTTGGCCAGACGCTCCAGGTCCAGGATGTTGCTGATGTTGGCGCTGTATTCGCGCAGCGTGCGGGCGGGGTCGTACTGGGTCCCGGACATCAGACGGGTCACCAATCGCTGGACCAGGCGCAAGAGAGGGTCAAACAACACCGCCAGGACCAGCGCCATGGACACTCCGGCCAGCACCGGGCTATAGCCAGGCACCGACTGGAAGATATTCTGCGTCGCCACGAAGCCCGCGGTGTAGACGGCCACCGTCAGGAGGGTGATGACCAGATAACTCACCGTCCGCCGTCCAATCTGGCGCACGTCGGCCTGTCGATAGGTCACTACAGCGTACGTCGCGCTGAGTATGGACAGGAACTGGAAGCCGCTGCCAAGCGTCTCGTGACCGGCGAAGAAGAATCCGGCGCCGACGACGTTAAGGGCCAGCGACAGCGACCAGTATTTGATCCGGTTCCGATGCAGGGGCTGCTGCGTCCGGCGATAGACCCGTGCCGTCACGATCGTTGCGCCACCCATGAAGAGACCCCAGCCAACGACCAGCACCCAGAAAGGCAGCGACTGGCGTTGGAAGATCCAGCCGGGCCCTACCCACATCCGGTCAGGCAGCGCCAGGAGGTTCTCGTTGAGGACGATTACCGCCGCGATCCAGACCACGCCCAAACCCCACCAAATCTGGTCGGGACCTTCAAGCCGCAGGAACGCGCGGCTCAGATGAAAGAACAGCAAGGATAAGAACGGCAACCCGTAGAGCAACGCCATCGCCGAGGCGTCATCACCCAGCATCGCCAGCCATCCCAGGCGCGAGAAAGCCAGAAGTAACGTCCACAGCGCGGAGATCACACCGTACAGAGCGAGCAGGCCCGCATCCCACTCACGGAGACCGCGCCTCCTCATGATCACGCCGACGGCAAGGAGATACAGGATACCGATCACGATCAGGGAGATGGTCGTTGGGATTGCGGTGTCTGTCATTACACTCCTCTCCAGCCAGATCTTTCAGCACACTGTTTCCCTCAAAAAAGCAACTCCCGCGCCAGAGTATGTCGGCCCAGACCACCGTCTGGCGAAGGAGTCCTCCTCACCCGAGTGACTTCGCCAAAGAAAAAAGTCACGCTCTCATGGTAGCACGCCAGCGTGGACGTAGGGTCAAAGGAAGATGAGATATTCCTTAGAAAACCAATGGGCACAGGGGGATTTCGAAGTGGGGATTTTAGGGATTGGCGGGCACGGTATAGGGGACGAGAGTGAAACGTAAAACGTGAAACGTGAGGCGTGTTGCGTGTTTCAGAAAGGAATGGGTCACCAGGGGAGGTTGTCCAGGTCGGTGTTGCCGCCGCTCAACACGACGGCGACGCGGTCCAGCCCCTCGACGGCCTTGAACTCGTCCGAAAGCACGGCGGCGATCGGCACAGCCGCGCTGGGCTCGATCAGGAGCTTGGCCCGCTCCCAGGCCAGCCGCATCGCGTCGACGATCTGCTCCTCGGTCACGGTGACGACGCGCTCGACGTGATCGCGGACGATGGGCCAGGTCAGGTCGCCCATGCTCGTCAACAGGCCGTCGGCGATGGTGTCCGGCCCGGTCTGGAGGATGAACCGGCCGGCGGCCATCGAACGGGCCGCGTCGTCGGCGCCCAATGGCTCGGCGGCGAAAATACGGATGGCCGGGTTCAGCCCCTTCGCGGCGACACAGATGCCGGAGATCAGCCCGCCGCCGCCGATGGGGGCGACGATGGCATCGAGCTGCGGGACCTGCTCGACCAGCTCCAGGGAGATGGTCCCCTGCCCGGCGATGATGTCGGGGTGATTGTACGGATGGACGAAGGTCGCGCCGGTCTCTTCGATCACCGCCTGGGCAGTCGTCTCGCGCGCCTCGAGCGTGGGCACGCACTCGACGACACGGCCGCCGTACCCCTGGACCGCACGGCGCTTGACCCGCAGGGCGTTGTTCGGCATGACGATGTGGGCGGCGACGCCGCGCATCCTGGCGGCCAGCGCCACGGCCTGGGCGTGGTTGCCC
>Ga0180437_10003536_pt1 | contig 23165 bp, 18 predicted proteins | sample SS_ome_4_FD_132410 | JGI IMG/M metagenome (GOLD analysis project Ga0180437, IMG submission 132410) | Hypersaline lake sediment archaeal communities from the Salton Sea, California, USA - SS_3_D_1 metaG | ecosystem: Environmental > Aquatic > Non-marine Saline and Alkaline > Hypersaline >...
TATTCTCAATTTTCCTGTAAGCTTTTAGAGCGATACTCTACGAAAAATCAAAAAGAAGAAGCAGAGTGTCGCTGTTGTGTTTTAAGTGGTACGGCAAATCCGGAGTTAGCTCAAGCTGTTGCGCAAAATTTGGATATAAAACTTGGGAAAATTAACGTCGGCCGGTTTAATGACGGAGAAGTACGAGTTGAAATTGATGAAAATATTCGTGGGGGGGATGTTTTTATTATTCAATCAACTTGCCCAACAATTCAATCATCAATCAATGATAATTTGATGGAACTTTTTTTAATCATTAGAGCCTGTAAGAGAGCATCTGCTGCTTCTGTGACAGCAATCATTCCTTATTATGCGTATGCACGTCAGGACAGAAAGATGAAACGCAGAGATCCTATTTCAGCTTCAGACGTTTCGATGCTTTTAGAACAAGCGGGAGCAAATCATGTGATTGCTATTGATCTTCACTGTGGGCAAATACAAGGATTTTTCCATAATGCGCCGGTTGATGAATTAGCTGCTGCTGCTATTTTTGTTCCATATATAGCAAAAAAAAATATGCAAAATCCTGTTGTGATTTCACCAGATGCAGGAGGGGTTACACGTGCTAAGAATTATAAAGAAAGATTAGCTAAATATGGTGTTCAAGCATCTTTGTCTATGATTATCAAGCAACGGGTGACGGCTGGAGAAGTTGCAAAAATGGATCTTGTAGGTTCTGTTGCAGGCTGTGACGCTATTATCGTTGATGATATGGTTGATACAGCGGGAACTTTATGTCGAGCGGCTTCAGAGCTCAAGAGACAGGGAGCTAAAAAGGTTTATGCTTGCATTACTCATCCTGTTTTTTCACCACCTGCAATTAAGAGAATAGCAGAATCAGACATAGATGAGTTAATTGTAACCGATACTATCCCTTTTCGTGAAAAAATGCCGACCAATATTAAACAACTTTCTGTAGCTTCGCTAATTGCTCAGGCGATTAAATGTTCTCATCAAGGTGAAGTTATGACATGTTTAAGTGGAGAAAAATAAACTTTTTGCATTTTTTGCAGTTACATCGGCTATCTCTTGAAGAGTAAGCCCTTTAAGTTCTGCAATCATTTTTGCTGTTTCTATAAGGTAAGATGGTTCATTTCTTTTTCCTCTATATTTTTGAGGAGCCAGATATGGACTATCTGTTTCAATTAAAAGTTTTTCTAATGGGATTTGTTTTACAAGTTCTTGTAGCTGAGTGCTTTTTTTATAAGTAACGATACCGCTTATGGAAATCCAAAAGCCAAGTGCAAGAGCTTCTTTGGCTTCTTGTTGTGTACCTGTGAAACAATGTAAGATAGCTTCTTTATCTTTATATTCTTCTTTTGCGATAGCAAAGAGATCAGCAAATGCGTCGCGGCAATGCAAAATAACGGGGAGATTATATTTCTTAGCTAAAGAAAAGTATTTTGAAAGATATTTCTTTTGAATTTCTTTTTTCGAATGCATGTAGTAATAATCGAGCCCAGTTTCTCCTATAGCAACAAGTTTTTTTTCTTTTGCCATTTTCTCAAAATAAGAAAAGTCTTTTTCTCCATCTTTTTCGACATCATGTGGAGATGTAGCGCCAGCGCTAACAATCCAAGGATATTTTTTCATAAGAGGGATGGATTTTTCCATACTATCTTGTGTGCAGCATATATTCACTATGTGTGAAATATGATTTTCTTTAGCTCTTTTTATAACACCTTGTAGATCATCGATCATTTTTTGATCTGTTATGTGGGCATGAGAATCTATAAGAGAAAAATTTTCTTCATTCATAAGCTTTTTACTTTTTTCTTTTATTATAGATGAATATGCAGAAAAAGTTGAAAAAATTCATTCTTTTACTCTTCTTCTTTTATCTAAATGACAAAAATTGCAAAATAAGAAAGTCAAAGGGAAGGATTAGTTTATGCTATATACTGCAAATTATTTATTATCAGCTCCATTCATTAATGCTTATTCTCAGTCTGATTTTTTTGGAAAGATGATTTTTTGGAGTTTGTTTTTACTTTCAGTGGTTTCTTGGGTAGTGATGATTCACAAGATGAGATTAACAAGAAAACTGAAAAGAGAATCTCTACATTTTGAAAACTTTTTTGCAAAGAACAAGCAAACTCTGCTTCGATTAAAAATGGAAAAGATGACATCGATTGCTCATCCTTATTTTTCTATTTTTTCCACGCTAAAAGAGAGAACATTAGAAATTCTAAATAAGAATAGATTTTTCATAGAAAATTTAAATCATGAAGAAAAAGAAATATATCTTTCACCTGAAGATATTGAGCTTATAGGTTCTCACATGGAAGCTACCATAGCCCAACAAGCCAAAAAGTTAGATAAGAATCTTTTTGTACTTTCAACCATTGTTACATTAGCTCCTTTTTTAGGACTGCTTGGAACCGTTTGGGGTATTTTACTTACCTTTTCTAACTTGCAAACGCATTCTCTATCGAGTGGGAACTCAGTCGTTTTATCAGGTCTTTCTATGGCTTTAGCTACAACAGTTGTAGGTCTAATTGTAGCGATACCAGCCCTTGTTGCTTACAATTATCTCAAATCGTCAGTGAAAGATTTGACGGGGGATATGGAAAATTTTTCACATCGTTTGCTTACAACGGTGGAAATTCAATATAGGAAAGTGGATGTGACATAATGAGACGAAAAAGAAGATTTGTTATTTCTCAAAAAGAATCCTTTGGGGAAGGTTTTATTAACTTAACGCCTTTGATAGACGTAGTTTTTGTCGTACTCGTGGCTTTTATTTTGATAGCGCCTCTTTTGGAAGTAGATCATGTAGAATTGGCTCCTGCTTCTGTAACTTCTGAAAATGACGTTACACATAAGAGCCCGCTAACAATTTTTGTAAGAGAGGATAATTCTATATGGTTTAATCATCGTCTTGTTAGTGAAAATGAACTACTTGGTATTTTAAAAGAGAAAAAGAGAAATTTTCCCACCGAGGTGCCTCAAGTATATCACGATCAGAAAGCTACATTTGGAACCTATCAAGCTGTAAAAAATTGTGTAGAAACAGCAGGCTATTTGCAAATGGATGTTATCTTAAAGAATAAGTAAAAACATGGAAAACAGAGCTAGAGACAATCTTTTTCAGATTAAAAGAAAAACGATAACTTATGTTTTGATTTTTCATGTGATTGTTTTGTTTTTTTTAAACCATGGTCCCTTTTCGACAAAAAAAGAGAAGAGCAAACCATTGGTTGTAAAGACAAAGATTTACAAACCTGTAGTTCCGAAAAAAATAGTTTCTCGTCCTAAAGTTGTGAAAAAGAAAGTAATAAAAAAAACACCAATTAGAAAGAAAACAGCAAAGAAAACTAAAACAGCTAAACCTAAGATGCAACGTCTTTTGGATGAGATGCAAATGAGTATGAATAAAATGAATAGCCAGGATGAGTTAAAAAAACTTTCTCGTTTTAATTTGCCTACATCTATTGAACATATTCATGTAAATGCTGAAGTGACAGAAACTACTATTCAAAAAGAAAAGATTAAGTATCAAGATCTTCTGGTAGAAGATTTAAAAAGTCATCTTCATTTACCTGAATATGGTGAAGTGAAAATGAAGATAAAAATAGATGGTAAGGGAAATATTTTGAATGTTGATTCACTGCTCTCTCAAAGTAAAAAAAACGAAAATTATTTAAAAAACACATTGCCTAGACTGACCTTTCCATGGTTTAATCAGTACTTCTCTGAAGAAGAGAAACATGAATTTACCGTAACGTTTAAAAATGAAAGTTAAAATAAGTCTTTTTCTTTGGCTATTTGCTAGCATATCACTTTTTGCTGAGGATGAAATCGAAGTAGGTCTTTCTACTTTGAATCCTTTAACACCTGTATATTTATCTCCTGTTTATGATGATGAAGCAGAATTAAATAAATCTTATTTAAAAGAATTACGTGATATTTTGTATTTTGATCTTCACTCCAATGGATACTTTCATGTACTTAAATCGGAAGAACAAAAGGATATTCTTTTAGCAAAAAAAGATCAGGTGGCTTTTGATTATGATTTTTGGAAAGAAAAAAACGTGGGTTATGTAATCAAGACTCTGGTCAAAAAATCAGACTTTCTTCTTCAAGTATGGTCACAAGAAACGAAAGAAATTTGGCGTTGTTACAATGTAAAACTTGAAGGGAATCTAGATAAAGATAGAAAAAAAATACATTATATTACGAATGCTGTTTTAGAAAAATTTTTGGATAAAAAGGGAATAGCCACAAAGCATATACTTTTCACTATTCGCAAGCCTAATCCTAATCCAAAAGGGCCAAAATGGCTTTCAGATGTTTGGATATGTGACTATGATGGAGCAAATGCTCAACAATTAACTTCTGAAAACAGTTATTGCGTTCATCCTCTTTTTATTCCTCACGCATCTGATGAGATGCCCCAAAACTTTTTGTATGTTTCTTATAAACTTGGACAGCCTAAAATTTATCGTTCTACACTTAATTCAAAATATTCTACTGCTTTAGTTTCTTTGCGAGGGAACCAACTTCTTCCGGCAATTTCTTTTCAAGCTAATAAATTAGCCTTTATTTGTGATGCTGCGGGAAGACCTGACTTATTTATTCAGTTTTTTACCGAAGGAGGCGTTTCATTAGGTAAGCCAAAACAAATATTTTCTTATCCTCGTGCAACGCAAGCCTCGCCAACTTTCTCACCCAATGGGAAGCAAATGGCTTTTGTTTCTGATAAAGACGGAACTCCTCGAATATATATAATTAAAGTACCCGAAGCACATGAAAAGAAAAGACCACAAGCAATACTTGTGACAAAACGAAATCGTCATAACGTAACTCCTAGTTGGTCACCAGATGGGAGTAAAATAGCGTATAGCGCAACAACTGATGGTGTACGACAAATTTGGATTTATGATTTTGAAACTGATGAAGAGTGGCAATTGACTAGGGGACCAGGAAATAAAGAGAATCCTTTTTGGGCTCCAAACAGCGTACATTTAGTATATAATACTGAAGATAAAACTTCTTCTGAGCTCTATCTGATCAATATATTTCAAAGACAAGCTTTTAAGATCAGTAAGGGCTTTGGAAAAAAACGGTTTCCATCTTGGGAACCTCTCTGATATAGTAAGACTATCATGAGAACTATTAGATGAGGTCATTATGAGAAAGACAGCAGCTTTTCTTTTATTTTGTGTGACTATGATTCTTTTGAGCACTAGTTGCCAAAGGTCAAGTGGTCAAACATGGGAAGATATGAAAACAGCAGGGCGTTATATTGGTCGTAGCTTCGATACACTTTTTGGTAAAGAATATGATTCTTGCCTTTTAGAAAGCGATGATGAATTTATAGGCCCAGATGATGAGGATTTTATTCCTCTCAGCGATAAAGATATTAGAATGCAATATAGAGCAACTGATACAGCTGTACGTCAACCTAAGCTTTCTCCTGGAGAAAAAGGAAGTGGTATTCCTGGTATAGATCGCTTTCAAGATCCATCCGCTCGTTTAAATTCAATTTTTAAAATGATTCATTTTGAAACTGATGATCATATTGTTCGGACACGTGAAGATTTAGTTGGCATTCAAAAAATTGCAAATTATTTGAAAAAGAACCCTACAGCTTATCTATGTGTCGAAGGACACTGTGATCAAAGGGCTTCCGCAGCATATAATATGGCATTAGGAACGCGTAGAGCTAATCACATTCGGGTGCTTTTGATTAAACAGGGTGTAGATTTTAATCGTATTTATACAATCTCTCACGGAAAAGAAAAACCGATTGCTTTAGGACATTCCCCCGAGGATTGGAGACAAAACAGAAGAGCACAATTTAAGATATATCATAAAAAATAAAAGAGCCAAACGATGAGAATAGCAGCGATTATTGGGATTGCAATTTTTGCAATCTATGGGTGTTCACCATTGAAATCTTCTCCGCAAGAAGAAAGGCATCAGATGGAGCTCACTCTTCATGAAGTACAAACGAATATTGATGATTCGCGTCATGATATCAATTGTTTGCAAACAGAAATGCAAATAGTTGATAGTAAAATGAAGCATCAAGAAAATGCTGTTTCAAATTTGAAAAAACAGTGGTTAGAAAAATATCAAATACGACTAGATAAACTTGATAAATTAATTGATGAGCTAAGCAAAGAGCTTCACAAATTAGATACAAAAGAAAAGAATGTTGCCGCAGACATACGTCAACTTTCTTCACACGCTAACGAAACAACTTCTGCCTTAACTCAGTATAAAAATCGTATTAATGAGTTAGAAAAGGAGATTTTTTCTCAAAATAAAAAATTAGAAGAAGTTGCTAAGTTAAACTTTACTCTGCAAACAGTGATGAAATCTCTTCGAGAGGTTGCGGGTGCTAAGGCTGAAAATATCTATAAAGTGAAATCCGGGGATTCATTAGAAAAGATAGCTAAAATATACAAAGTCAGCGTGGAAGAGATAAAAAAAGCAAATCATTTGGATCAAGATTTAATAGTTGTTGGACAAGAATTAATTATTCCTTCGCAAAAATGACAGATCAAAATCTAAAGAGCCGAAGCATTGGAATTTTTGATTCAGGCTTCGGCGGTCTTACAGTCATGCAAGAAATAGTCAGGGTCCTTCCAAAAGAGAGTATAATTTATTTGGGAGATACGGCCCATGTTCCTTATGGTGACAAAAGCCAAAAGGCCATTTGTCAGTATTCCTATGCCAATTCAGAATTTTTAATTAAGCAAAACATCAAGCTGTTAGTAATAGCCTGTCATACAGCGAGTGTTTATGCTTTAGAGGAGATTCAAAAGAGATATCAAGTTCCAGTAATTGGAGTGGTATCTTGTGGCATTCGTCAAGTTTGTTTATCTTCAAAAAACTTTAAGGTTGGTGTAATAGGAACACGTGCAACGATTCGTTCAAATGTTTATTTTGATCTTTTAAAAAAGAAAAATCCTAGCTTTGAAATTACATCAATTTTAGCACCTCTTTTAGTTCCTCTTATTGAAGAGGGATGGGTAGACGAGGATGTAACAAGAGAAATAGTTAGAAAATATTTACAACCGTTAAAGAAAAAAAACATAGATGCTTTGCTTTTAGCATGTACGCATTATCCACTTCTTCAGTCTCTTTTTGAAAAGGAACTTTCAGGAGTAAATATTGTAAATTCAGCGACTTGTTGCGCTGATGAAGTAAAAGAACTTCTTAAAAGAGAAGGTTTACTATCAACTTCTGATTTACCTTCGTTTCAATATTTTTTTACTGACATGCCGGATAATTTACCTATTTTTGCAACTAAACTTATGAAACTTCCGGCAGGTAAAATTAGCAAGGTTGAAGAAAAAAGAGATGAATTTATATTAGAAACTTGTTTGAATAGTACATAGCTTAGAGAAGTATTTATCATTGAGGTATCCATGGCACAGAAAAAAAGAATATTATTAATTGAAGACGAAGAAGATATTGCTTCATTAATCAAACTCCAGGCGGATATTACCGGCTATAAACTTCATGTTGAAGTGGATGGGGTGAATGGTTATCGCGCAATAGAAAGAGAAAAACCAGATCTTGTTATTTTGGATATCATGTTGCCCGGACAAAGTGGATTTGATGTTTGTCGAAAGATGAAGAGCAATGCGGATCTGAAAAACATTCCTGTGATTATTATATCTGCCAAATCAGAAGAATTGGATATTCTTTTGGGATTAGAACTTGGAGCAGATGATTATGTAGTCAAACCATTTTCTCCTAAAGTTTTATTTTCACGTATAAAAGCAGTGCTTAGGAGATCAAAGGAAGCAGAGAAACCTGCAAAAACATTAAAATTCGGTCCTTTTATTCTTGAAGTAGATCGATATCTTTTGAGAAATGAAGAAACGATTATACCACTAACGCTTTCTGAATTTGGAATACTCAGACGATTGATTGCAAATAGAGGTAAAGTTTTTACGCGCAATCAGCTATTAGATGATATCAATAATGATGATGCGTTTATTGTTGATAGAAACATAGATGTGCACATAGCCTCATTGAGAAAGAAATTGGGTAATAGTTATAGGTGGATTGAAACGGTAAGGGGTATTGGATATCGTTTTAAAGAAAGAGATCCTCAAGAAGTGTGATTTCTTGAAAATATTTTTTTTCAATTAATTAAATGAAGTTATCGTGGACTTTTTAATTTTTTCTAGTTATTTGAAAAAATAGATAAACATATCTTTTTTTTCGGATAAGGGGGAAAAAAATGGTAAAAAAAATAATAATTTTTTCGGCTTTAATTGGATGTCTTTTTATGGGCTGCCAAAGCAAAACCGGAACAGGAGTTTTGGCTGGAGGAGCTGTCGGCGCTGGGACAGGAGCTATAATAGGTGGTGGCCAAGGAGCTCTTATTGGTGGAGCTGTAGGAGTTATTGGAGGCGGTTTAATTGGAGCAGCTTTAGATGAACAAGACAGACAGATAATGGAAAGAACATCACCTCGTACTGTTGATCGTATAGATAGAGGGGAACCTTTAACAGTAAATGATGTGATAAAATTATCGCAAGGTGGTGTGAGCGACGAGACGATTATACGTTATATGGATGATACAGGTACTACTTACAATTTAACACAATCACAGGTAGATCGCATGCGTACGTCTGGAGTGAGTCGCCGAGTAATTAATTATATGATTAATACGGGAAGGTAGATTTTTCTAAGATAAAATGAGAAAAATCAAGGAGATGTTGCTATGACGTCATCAACAGAGATGAAAGACAAGGTTAATTTTTGTAATATTTTATCTCGTAAGTCGCAGCGGCATTATTTGAATACGGTAAATCGATTTAAGAAAACGACACGTTTTTATGGTCTTTTTAAACTTCTTTTTTTCTCATTGTTTCTTTTTGAAATAGCTGCTTGTTTAGTTTCTTATTCTACTTTTGCATCCTCGCCAATTTTTGCTGTTTTGTTAGGGCTGATTTTTTTAACGATATTTACATATTTTGTTTTGAGTTTTTATTTTCAAACGAAGAAACCAGAACAGCTTACGACAATGAAAGATCGGTTTATTCAGTCATGTAGACAGTCTCTTTCTATTCCTACTAAAACAGCAGAACATCATTTATCGATAGCGCAAGCCACACTTCGTCTTTCTTATCATTTACATCAGCTAGAGTATCGGTATTTTACTGCCTCTAAATTATTTCGTTTTTTGCAAAGCCCTTTAGAAAAATTAAGTTTTGCTTTTTTTCATGAGGATGTTTTTCGCATGAAAGAAATGCTTCTATTGGCAGGAATCGAGGAACATATTTTACAAATTCGTTACACTCCTTCTGATCTAGAGATACATGCATCTTTGGCTAATGCTTATGTAAGTTTAGCGAAACTCTACAAGGAAGTGTTGGAACAAGTAAAATATAAGAGATTGCAGAAAAAAATCGGTAAGTTATTGGAAACAAAGTTCGATGTTGCTTCAAAAAGAGCAATTGAAGAGCTTAAAATTTTAAATGATTTTGCACCCAATGATCCATGGGTGCATGCTCAATTAGCAAGGAGTTATAGGTCTTTAGGGAAAAAACAAGAGGAAGCTGAGGAGTATGAAAAGATACTGCAAATAAGTCCCCATGATTATGAAGTATTATTTCGACTAGGTGTGATATATTTTGAAGTGGGAAATAATGCAAAGGCTCTTAGGATTTATGATCAGCTAAGGCTTGCTCCTTTCAAAAAAGCAGATGATTTGCTTGGTTTCTATGGAGTAATTCAAGATAAAGATCTGTTGGAAGAAACTTTTTAGCTTTAATTCTTTTCTTGAATTAATAGAAACTACAAAAGGCCATTTTTTTATTGAAAAACATATCTTATAATAGAACAATAAAAGATAGAAACAAACAGTAAGGTTAGCAATGCTTCGTCACTATCTCATTTTTCTCATTTGCATATTTTCTTTTTTGCATGGTGAAGATAATCAATCTGTTTATATCAAAGCAAAACCTGAAGAGTCTCTTTTTCTTAGAAGGGTAGTTGAATATTGGGAAGAGGGAAGTCTAGAAATTGTAAAAAGGGAAATGCATCGATACCTTAATGAATATGAAAAGAGCCCCTTTACGGATTATCTATTAGCCCTTCTTGGAGATATCTATTTAACTGAAAAAGATTTTGCAAAAGCTAAAGAGCTTTATGAACGAATAGAACATGATTATTTAAAGAACAGAACTTTTATCAATTATCTTCAATCGCTACAACAGACAGCTGCCTTTGAACAAATTATTACAGAGTCTGAAAAATATTTTCAAAATTATGGTATGGAGGATCCTAGACTGATCTATTTGGTAGCAGATAGTTATTATCAACTGGGATATGGAAAAGAAGATGAAGAATCAAAATTAAAGTTGGCACAAGAACTTTTTACTAAGCTTCTAAAAACGGAAATGAGCGAAAAAGCTCTTCTTCCATTAGCTCATATCAGTGAAAGACTAAAAGATTTTCCTTCTGCGAGTGAGTTTTATTTGCTACTTGCGAAAAGAGAAAATCAGAAGGATCCAGAAAAATATTTATTTTTAGCGGCACAAACGACTGCATTATATGACAAAGCAAAAGCCATAGAGATGTTTAGAGAAGTTTGCCATAGAAAGGGACAAAGGGCTGAGGATGCGGCTTATAATCTTTTTCTATTAGCGATGGAAGAGAAAGAGTACAAAAAGGTCATAGAGGAAGCGCCTTTTCTTTTGCATGACCTTGATGCTGAGAAGGTTTCCTTTGTCTATTATTTAATTGGAAAAAGTTATTTTTGCTTAGAAGATTATGCAAATGCGGTTAAAGAACTTAAAAGATATTTAAAACTTGAAGATAAAAAGTCTGATCAAATGAGATCAGCTTTAGCGCTGATTATGCAGTGCGCAGAAAAGTTAGATGACATCAAGCTTTTTAATTTTGCATATTCTCACTTTGCTACATTTTTCCCTGATGATCAGGATCTTGCAAAAGCTCTTTTTGCTAAGGGGTTATTTCATAAAAAACAAAAAGATTATGAAACAGCATTAGCAGATTTTGAAAAAATAGTAGCAGAATTTCCCACCTTTCAAGAAGAAAGCTTTAGTTATGAGCAAGCCCATCTACTTTATCAAATGAAAAATTATAAAGAAGTGATCGAAGTTCTTGAAAAGTCTATAGGGAATGAAAAGGATGAGCAGATGCAAAATCAAATGCTTCGTTTGTGCATCAATTCCTATATCCATCTCAAAAAAGAAAATACGGAAGATCTTTCTGAAGAAAAATTATCACAAACTATCGAAAAGTTTCTCGAACAAGTAGCTTATGTTACAGACACAGAGAAGTTGCAACTAACGTATCTTTTAGCTCAAATGCAAGTTGACAGAAAAAAATATGATGAAGCTAAAGAAAATCTACTTATGCTTGCAGAGGCCTATCCCACTTGTGAACAAATAGGTCCAATTAATTATTTATTAGCCCTTTGTTGTCATGAAGGAAAGAAAGATTTAATTGCTTTTTGTGATTTTGCAGAAACAGCTCTTCAAACAAAAAATGTAGATCATGCAGAGATTCATCTTTCACTGTTTAATGTTTACTTAGAAAGAGCGAATGAAGATAAGGGCTTTTATGCTCTTGCTGCAAAGCATCTTTATGAAGCTCAAAAAGAAATAGAGGTGCAAAAGAATAATCTTTTATGGCTGGGAGAATATTATTTTGAATTGGCAAATAAGACAGTAGAAAATTACGATGAAAATTTAAAAATTTCTCAATCTGTGTTGGAGAAGATATTATTTTCAAAAAACGAATTAGTTTTTGATGAAACATTTTTAGATTTTGAAAAAGCCGTTTTAAATTTAGCACATATTTACTCTCTTACTAATCAAGATGATAAGAAACTTGATTTGCTTCAGAATCTTGTGAAGTTTTACGAGAAAAAAGTAGGGTTTTCTTGGAAGAGACTATCTGAAACATATTATGCTTTAGCTGAAACATATGAAAGAACAAAAGAGAAAGATAAGGCTATCTATTACTATGATAAAGTCCTTTCGCAAAATCAAAAATCGCAAGAACATTTCTTTGCTGATCTTTACCGTACAAGATTAATTCTTCAGAAGATGCCAAAAGAAGGCTTAATAGCTTCTAATCCTGAGGCTTTGCAGTGCTTAAATGAGCTGAAAAATTTGAAGATTCAAAAAAGAATTGAAACAGAGCCTGTTCATTTGGAAGCGGCGTTAGATTATGTTGACTTAACGCTAAAGATGGAAAAAGAAATAAATGAAGCAAAAAGAATTGCACTTTTAGAAAAAACAAAAAGAGATTTTTCTTCTCAGGATGATATCATTTCACAAGATTATCATATGAAGAAACAAAAGCTACCTGAAAAAAGCCGTCTTATAGATGCTTATTTGTTGTTTATCGATGCTAAAATAAAGTGTAGTCAATACTTATTAGATCGAACCTCTTCAAATAAAGAGAAAGCTTTGGCCTCTATTTATCAAATAAAGGAACAAGAGCTTCCTTTAACCCCATATTTAGTAGCTAAAATCGATGAATGCATGAAGGTACTTACACAAGAATGAAAAGTAAAAAGAAAAAAACCAAAAATATTTTAATTCTTTGCATAGGCATTTCATTTGCTTTGCATATCATGGGTATTTTTCTTTTAAGTCGTTATAGTTTTGTGTCGCTTCATGGCGATCGGTTTTCTTTAGCATCAGCTCAATCACCTCAAGATATTATCTCTCATCAGATGATTGATATGGCGATGGAAATTTGTGATGGACTAACTGCATCAAAAGATAAAGAACAAACTCTATCTCCTTCTTTAGAAAGTGAAAATATGCTTTTAAAAGAATTTTCTTTGCCTGATGAATTAAATGTTCAAGAAAAGGATTTTTCATGTGCTAGTTTTGCTTATCAAACGACAGAACAAATGCATCAGATAAGTAAAAAGCAACAAGAGACATATGAGCTAAAAAAAGATTCACATGAAGATCTTGTAGCAAAAATGAAAGAATATATAAAAGACATGCCACCTTCTCGGACGTGTTTGACAAAGAAGGAAATGACTGTACCTCTGCAAGAGTGGAAAAAACAAGAGATGAATCATTTGATGAGCATGCTTCCTGAAAAATGTAGTAAAAAATTCTCACTTTCTTTTCATGACCATTTAGCTTTTGTTCATTCTCCTATGGCTACGAAAAAAATGGTTGCTATGGATGAGGATTTTTCTCTTCCTAATACAATATTTCCTTCTCTTGAAAAATTAAATACTCGCTCTTTCAAAGAACTTTTTGATATCGATGTAACTTACTCTAAAGAAAAACAACAAGGAGAATATATTTTTGCTGTGACTTTAATACCCAAGCAAAATATGGGATTAAAGAAGATAGGGCAAAATTATCTTTTTGTTTTAGATAAATCCAGTTCGATTGAGAAGAGAAGATTGGAAAAAATGCGTCATGCTATTGTGGCTTCTTTTTCTCATATGCCAAAAGATAGCAAATTTAATATTGCCGCTTTTGATGATAATGCAAATTTGATGACAGATAGTTATTGTTCTTGTTCAGCTGAATTTTTCAAAAAGGGAAGAAATTTTTTACTTAAACAAAGGCCTGTGACATTTCTTTCAACGACAGAAATACTGCCTCTTCTCCGATATATTCGTTCTCATAAAATTCCAAGCAAGGAAATGAATACCATCATTTTCCTAACTGATGGCGAGTGGCTTACTAGACAAAAGAATTATAGGATTTTAGAGCAATGGACGAGAACTAATCCTCATAACATTGTTTTTTATGCTATTACCACAAAGGGTGACAAAAACCTTCCTCTTTTAGAGTTTTTTACTGAAAGAAATCGAGGAGGATTAATTACTTCCAGGACCCAAACAGGAATGAAAAGACAGCTGCAAAGGCTTGTTCAATCTGTAAGTTGTCCTATCGCCAAGAATATATCTATTCAATTTGTATCGAAAAATAAAGACCAACAAATTGAATTGCGACCTTCACACAGGCAAAAAGCAAATCTTTTTGCTGAAGAACCATTTGTTATTTTAGGGAAGACAAAATCTTTGGAAGATTTTGACGTCTTTATACAAGGAAAGAACGACAATAAATGGTTCAACATTAAAAAAACGATTTCGTTTAACGACGCGGAATCTGAAGATGCTGAAAATATTATGAAACTTTGGGTACAAAAATCTGCTCAAGATTGTTATGAAAAATATTTTACAGAAGGTGATCCTCGTTATTTAGAACAGGCCAAATCCATACTTAAGCCTTACAACATGGAAGCGGCATTTCGATGAGCCTTCATATTATCGGTGGAAAATTTCAAAATAGAAAATTAAAAACAGCAAAAAATTTACAGCTTCGTCCTACCATGTCGATGCTTAGAGAAGCTGTTTTTAATATTTGTCAAAATTATATTGAAAATGCTCGTTTTTTAGATCTTTTCGCTGGTTCTGGCGCTATGGGAATGGAAGCAATATCAAGAGGAGCGTCTTATGCCGTGTGTGTCGAAAAAGACAATCAATGTATACGCGTAATAGAGCAAAATATTTCTATGCTTCAAATAGAAGATCAAATGCATGCTATTAAAGGAAATGTTTTTAAAATTTTAAAGAACTTAGATGGATCCTTTGACATCATCTATATTGATCCTCCTTACGAATTGTACGAAGAACAAGAGAAAAAAATCTTTGATCTTTTGCAAGAATTAACGGATAAAAACTTACTAAACGCAAAGGCTAGCGTTTTTTTAGAAGGTCCCTATACAAAATCTAAGCTAGTAAAACCTTATGATTTTCCTGCTTACGCGCAGATGTCAGCAAGAAAAGTTGGTAAATCAATTTTGTATGAATATCAATTTTTAAAGTAATTTAATTCTTACTTGAAATACATTTTTAACTATTTATTATTTTTAATATTGATTCTTGGTAATAAATTATTTTTTCATTACCATGAGTTTATATAGCGGCTCTTTTTGAAAGGACAAGAGTCGGACGATATTGCCATGAGGTTTTTATGGAAAAAATCCAAAGCTTGTTTTTCTTCTTGATGGTTTTTGTAACTTCTCTAATAGCTAATCCGCAGGGACATCAAGTTATTTCTGGTCAGGCGAGTATTGCGCATTCTGACAATTTAAGCATGCATATTACTGCATCAGATAAAGCGATCATAAATTGGGATAGTTTTTCTATAGCTTCCAAAGAGATGACAAAATTCATTATGCCAAGCTCAACCAGCTCCGTATTAAATAGAGTTATTTCATCTAATCCATCAGAACTTCTTGGCAAATTAGACGCCAATGGACATTTATTTTTGATTAATCCCAACGGAATATTAATAGGAGAGAATGCAACCATTAACGCTGCCAGTTTTGTTGCTTCTTCTTTTGATGTTTTAAACGAAGATTTTTTGAAAAATGAAAATTTAATTTTTCAGGGGGATTCTCAAAAAGCCATTATTAACTTAGGAAAAATTAAAGCGCTTGATGGAGATGCTGTTTTACTTGGCTATTTTGTAAAAAATGCAGGTTCTATTAGTGCAAAAAATGGAGTAGCTGCATTAGGAGCTGCTAGACAAATTCTTCTTAAACCTTATGGAAAAGAAAGAATATATATAGAGCCTCAAAGTAAAGATCAAAAAGGTGATGAAATTGGCATAGAAAACACTGGGCAAATTGAAGCTATTAGATCTGAGATCAAAGCTGATGGCAATATTTATTCAATTGCTATCAAAGATGCAGCTAAAATTGATGCATTAGGAATAAAAAATGAGAAAGGTAAAATTTTACTTTTTGCTGAAAATGGAAAAGTAGAAGTTTCTGGAAGTTACATTGCAAAAAATGAAGATGAAGTTGGTGGTAAAATTGATATTTATGGTGAAGATATACATCTATTAGATAAAGCAAGTTTAGATGTTTCTGGAAAAATTCAGGCAGGGAAAATTGCAATTGGCAGAAGAGATGCAAATGTTAGAAAAATTAATATTGAAAAAGAAGTTTTTCTTAGAGCTGATGGTTTAGAAGAAGGAAATGCAGGAGAAATAATAGTTTTTTCAAAAGATGATCTTTCTTTTTATGGATCGTTATCTGCAAGAGGAGGAGATATTTCTGGAGACGGAGGCTTTGTTGAAATTTCATCCCAAGGCAGTTGGAAATTTTCTCCTATGCTATGTGATCGTTTAGCACCTAAAGGAACAGATGGGATGCTTTACCTTGATCCTGTAAATGTTCTTATCGATCTCTTATCCGTAGCTAGCAATCCATATATGAAGGATCCTTATCCTGATCTTCCCAACCCTACAGCTACTGCCATTTTAGATGTAAATGATCTTCAATCAGCGCTTGCCTCAGGATCAGTAATGATAGACGCAACAACAGGAAATGCTGTTCCACCTTATAATCCTGAAGGCAATATATTTTTCAATCATGCTCTAAGTTGGAATGCATCTAATACACTTCGAGTGAAAGCCAATAAAAATATTTATATTAACGCTCCTATTACTCATATGGGTGAGTCGACTAAGCAAGTATTAGATTTTGAAACGGCAATAAACAATGAAGGCAATATCTATATCAATGATTCTATTACAGTGAATGCTAGTCCAACTGTTCAAGGACAGTCAGCCGTTGCTTTTGATGCTGATAAGGACATACATATATGTGCTCCAATTACCTTAACAGGATCTTCTTATAGTCCAGGTGATCCAAATATTCATTGTGTGACGCGCTATGGTGATATTATTGTACGTAGTCGTATTGAAACGCATGGTAGTGATTTAACCCACGACATTGTTCTGTCAGCAGGTAAGGATGTAATAATAGGTGAAGGTTCTCACCTTACTCCTGCCTATTTATCTTCGATAACTTCTGAAAATATTCTTATTCATGCTGAAAATTGCATACATTTAAGAGGCACGTTATCTTCAGAGTCATCAGCGGATGCATTTATTCAAGCCAAGAAATGTACATTAAATGCCGTGACAAAGGACATTGTTTTAGAAGGTGGTCATAGTGACACGAATTCTTCGGCATATATTCAATGTGAAAACTTAGAAATGCAAGCTGAAAAAGGAAATATATACTTTAAGGGAGGCAGTAAAGGAGTTAGTGAAGCTTTTATAAAATCAACTAATACTATCGATATCAATGCAGCAGGTGAATTAGTGCTGCAAGGAGGATCAGGAGAAAAATCAGTAGCTAGAGCCTTTATTATGAATGAAGCAGGCAATGGTAACATTCATATATCTGCAAAGTCTTTACGTTTAATTGGAGGTTCAGCAGAAAAGTCAGACGCTTTTATTCAACAAAATGGCGGCCTTGGAAATATTCGTATTAGCAACATAGAAGATAATATTACATTACTCGGAGGTAGTGGTGTTAATAGCAATGCTTTCATTGATAATAGTGGTGGCAAAAATATTTATTTAGGTAATAGCTCTGTTCCTATTAAAGGCAATGTGATTTTAAAAGCTGGTAGTGGCGACAATCATACTTTGAGTGCCAATGCGTGTATTACTACGTTATTTGGAGGAAATATAATCAGCTACATTAATGGAGATTATTATATCAATGGAGGCACTTCAGCAACAAAAGCATTAGCGGGTTTTTCGGCAGCTACAATTAACGGACAAGGAGATGTGATTTTAAAAGGTAGAAATTTAACTCTTCTAGGAGGTTCAGGTAGCGGATTGAACCATGCGGCTATAGTAACTGGCGGACCTATTGAGAATGCAGCTGTTGGAGGTAATGGATCTATAGATATTGAAATGGCAGGTTCTTTAAGACTAAAGGGAACTAGTGAATCCAATAAAGCTACTATAGCTATTTGGGGAGAAGATACCCATAATGTAAAAGTTGTTGCAGACAAGGATATTATTGTTGATGACTATGGAATGATTAAAAACCTAAGCAAAGGGAAAACTATTCTTGTGACAGATAATGCGAATCCTGGAATTGTCGGAAGTGGTAGTTTTATCTTATCTGAAAAGGGACAAATCCTAAGCGATGAGATGGTGTTTGTATATGTTTCTCATCCCAGCCGAGTGAGTGTAGCTTCTGAAATTAATGGATCACTTCACGCTCTTCCTCCGTATAGTACTGATCAGCATCGTTTTTCTACATTTTATCCCCTGACTTATTCGGGAGGTCCAGGATTTGTATTTTATTATAAGTCAGCTGAATCTGGATTTGAGCCAAATGGAGCTATTACTTACGGAATTTTCCTTTCTTGCTTATTAAATTCAGAGATATTCTATATGCTTGATAAGCTGAGAAGAGAAGATATTTTTAATATTAATCCTTATAGCAGATATATTCAGCGTTATCGTGTGTTTTCTTTGATTAATTCTTTGGATGAATATCAAGATTTAAAGAAAAAGGTAGAAGAAAAAGTCAAATTAGAAAAATTATGGGTAGAAAATACCATTGATGAATCCATTGAGAAAACGGAAAAACCATTATGAAAAATAAAGTCTTTTCGATATCTAGTTTCATTTTTATTTTTTCAATAATCACATGTGTGTTTTCTGATGAAAGGCCTCTTGCAAAAACACTGCCAGTTAAAGAAGAAACTCCAATAGTACTGCCTATTTTAAATGGCATCCTTCTTTTAAGTGATGAGAAGAAACTGGAAGAAGTGGATGAAACGAACTTAAAAGATGTTTTCGTTTATGGCATGAAAATTCCAGGTGGTCTCAACAATATAAAAAAAGAATTAAAAGGATATTTAAACAAGCCTCTTACGAAAGAGAGTATCATTGGGATCAAAAAACAAATCACAATGTACTATTTAGCTCAAAGGTATCCTGTTATTGCTGTACACATTCCCCAGCAAGATGTCACAAGTGGTGTGGTAAAATACGTTGTGACTGAAGGGAAACTCGGAAAGGTTATTGTAGAAGGCAATGAACATTTTTCTAGTAAAAGGCTGAGAAATTATATCAAGCTTCGAGAAGGGGATGTTATTGATGAATCTGTTCTTGTTCAAGACCTTCATTTCTTGAATCGTAATCCTTTTCGTCATGTAGATTTGGTATATACTTCAGGAAAAGAAAAAGGAACTACAGATGTAAAGCTCATGGTAAATGATAGACTTCCTTTTCGCGTTTATACAGGTTTTGAAAATTCAGGGCTTAAAACAACGAAAAGAAATCGTTGGTATGCGGGTCTTAATTGGGGAAATGCTTGGGGAGTGGATCATCAATTCTCTTATCAATATATGACGTCCTTTGATTTTGAAACGTTTCAAGCTCATACAGCACAATATGTAATCCCCCTTCCTTGGCTGAATCATATATTAACAATTTATGGTGGTTATTCATCTGTTGATGTTTCAATGGATAAAGTTATTACCGGTTCAAAAAGTAAAGGACAAAGTGGTCAAGCGAGTTTCCGTTATAATATGCCACTGTGGCCGTTCACATATCTTCTTCATGGAATAACTATTGGATTTGATTATAAAACTACGAATAATACTTTAGAATATACGGAAACGTCACCTATTTTTGGAGGAGAGGTTAATCTAACTCAACTAGTTTTTGGCTATAATTTTACTCTGGAATTTAGCTTTTATAAAACAGCATTTGATGCAGATGTTTTTTGGTCACCTGGTAAATGGCTTTCACATCAAACTGATGAAGATTATAGAGTGTTTAGATATTTAGCTGAGAATAGCTATGTATATTTTAGAGGAAAATGGAGCAACTTATTTACCTTGCCTTATGATTTTACTATTTCACATTATATTAGCGGACAAGTAGCAAGTTGTAATCTTCTTCCCAGTGAAATGCTTGGAGTCGGAGGATATAATAGTGTTAGAGGTTATGAGGAAAGGATGTTAAATGGTGATCATGGCTTTGTCACAAGTTTAGAAATTCGATCTTTTACACTCAATTGGAATAAACCACGTAAAAAAGAAGGATTGCAACTTCTTGTATTTACGGATTATGGGATGGTTTTTCCACACACAGCCTATCCAGGTGAAAGAAATTGGGATTATATTGTTTCAGCAGGGCCAGGTTTCCGCTACACCATAGGACCGTATTTTGCAGCTTCAATGGATTGGGGAATTAAACTTCATCAAGCATCAAGATTTGGCCCTTCTCACGGAAGAATTCATTTTAATGTTCTGCTAGCTTTTTAGACTCAGGGGTTTCTCTCGAAGGGATTTTCTCGAAAATCTTCGATGAAAAAAAATTTTAAAAAAATGAAAAGAAAATATTGCCAAAAATATAAACAAGTCGTTAACTTGCTTCTTTGTTTTTGTTAAGTTCAGCTCTGTTGCTGAGGTTAACCTGTTAGCGTGGTTGCACTTTAACGTCTGTTGAGTTTAGGGGATCACGACGCTGGCTTAAAGCGCGTCTGGCTTTACATTCGTGTAGAATTGGACAGCTTACCCCAGGGAGCGTTCCCACCTTAAATAAAAGGGTTAAAAGCGCATGTTACAGGCCCTCTCCAGCGGAGCTTTTTTTATCTAGATAATTTTTGTTCTTTGTCTATGAACGGGATATTGTTTTTCAAGAATAGTTTCTTGTTGAACAATTTCTACGTTGAAATGTTTTGATAAATTTTTCTCGATTTTAGTTTGAAACTCTTCTTTTGAAGAAAAATGATTTTTCAATTTACACAAAAATTCATTGTGCTGTCTGTTTTCTCGATATTTAGGTTGTTTAGATGGTAAAAGAAGAAGATCCATATCTTCTTTTTTATAGTCCCAAAGGAAAGATGTATGATGTAGCCATCTATCTTTTTTTATGTATTGTGCGTTGCCGCCGCATTTTTTTTGGTCTATGACATAATCATTTTCTTTAAGTGAAATGTTTTGGAAACATTCTTTATAGAAATTTTCCATGTGGGCATGGATCTTTTCTGGAAAAAGTTCAATATTATGGGTCTTTTTCGAAAAGATAAACGTTATAAAAAGACTGTCTTCATTGACGATGACGCAGCCACCACCTGAGAATCTTTTAATTACAGGAATAGGGTTTCTTTTTAGAAGATCTTCGTTGATAAGATTTTCTTTTTGTCCAGCGATGCCCATTACTATTGCAGGAGGAGTGCCTTCATTGATAATACACCAATTATTTTCATCTGTACGAAGAAGAGCTTCTTCTAATAGAAGCTGCTTATAGATGGGAAAGTTTTTGAGTTTTACTAGGTTAATTTTTTTCATGATTGCATCGCAGATTGTTTTTTTTGAAGAGCTACCATCAAAATCGATATATCTGCAATAGAAACACCGTCTATTCTTAATGCTGAAGCTAAATTAAAAGGACGATGAGAAATAAGTTTTTCTTTGGCTTCATTTCTGAGGCCGATTACTTTTTCATAAGAAAAAGTAGTAGGTATAATGATCTTTTCTAAGTTCTTTAACTTTTCAATTTCTTTTTTTTGTCTTTCCATGTAACCAAAATATTTTAGTTCCATTTCGATTTGTTCATTAGTCTCTTTTCCATAGTCGGTAACATCGGAAGGATATAAATCGAGAAGAGATAAGTATTTAATTTCAGGGCGGCAAAGCAATTTTGCTAAGGTAGTATTCTTTTTCTCGAAAGAGATAAATTTCTTTGCCATCCTTATTTTTTCTCTCTCGATATTCTCTTTTTTCTTTTTTAATTTTTCCAATTGATCTGAAGAAATAAGACCTAAATCATATCCAAATTCGCAACCTTAAGTCTGCATTATCTTGTCTAAGGTGAAGTCTATGTTCAGCACGTGAAGTAAACATGCGATAAGGTTCTATAATTTTTTTAGTAATAAGATCATCGATCATGACGCCAATGTAACTAGAGCTGCGGGGTAGGATAAAAGACTCTTTTTTTGGCGCATTTAAGGCAGCATTTATACCAGCGATGAGACCTTGAGCTGCGGCTTCTTCATAACCTGTTGTTCCATTTAGTTGACCTGCTATGTAAAGTCCTTTGATCAGTTTTGTCTCTAATGTAGGGGATATTTGTCCTGAAATTAGATAGTCATATTCGATAGCATAAGCAGGTCTCATTATTTCTGCTTTTTCAAGGCCAATAATCGAATGAATAACTTCCATTTGCGTGTCATAGGGCATAGAAGAAGAAATGCCATTCACATAAATTTCAACAGTATTTAAGCCTTCTGGTTCTAAGAAAACTTGATGCCTTTCTTTATCTGCAAAGCGGGTAATTTTAGCTTCTATAGAAGGGCAATATCTAGGACCAACACCTTTAATAATACCAGAAAAAAGAGCTGATTTATCTAAATCCCTATTGACGATGTCTTTAGTATTTTCTGTTGTATAAGTAATGTAACAAGAAATGCTAGGAAGAGGATGTTTTTTTTCATCATAAGAAAAGAAAATATCATCTTCTGAGGGCTGTTTTTCTAAAAGGTCGTAGTTAATACTTTTTGCATGAAGTCTAGGTGGTGTTCCTGTTTTTAAGCGATCTAATTGAAGGCCTGATTCTTTTAAGGAGACAGAGACTCCTTTGCAAGGAAGATCACCACTTCTTCCTCCTTCAAAGCTTCTTTGTCCAATATGCATGAGACCTTGTAGAAAAGTTCCATTACAAAGAACAACTGAGATGCCTTGAAAAAAAACACCGTCTTCTGTTTTGACACCTATAACTTCATTATTTTCAATAACAAGATCTGTTACTACTGCCTGTTTAAGCTCAAGATTTTCTGTATTTTCTAGAAATTTTTTCATTTCTATATGGTATTGCACCTTATCTATTTGAGCTCGAGGAGATCTTACTGCGGGTCCTTTTGAACGATTAAGAAGGCGGAAATGTATACCTGATCTATCAGCTATTTTCCCCATAATGCCACCAAGAGCATCGATCTCTCTCACAATATGACCTTTAGCGGTGCCTCCAATGGAAGGATTACAACTTGCTTTGGCTAGGGTATCGAGATTCATAGTGAGAAGAAGGGTTTTTCTTCCCATTTTTGCTGCTGCATGAGCAGCTTCGCAGCCAGCGTGGCCACCTCCCACTATAATAACATCGAAAAAAGTTGGATATTTCCACATAGCTTTAAAAAATTTTTAGAGATAGAAAGAAAAAATTTTACTTTTTCTTATGACGATCACGACGTCTTCTTTTCTTTCTCTTATGTTTTGAAATTTTTTTACGTCGTTTTTTCTTTACAGATGACATTTTATCCTCAGAAAAGTTTTCATTTATTTATCTGTAAATATCTTAGTTGAA
>Ga0180437_10003538_pt1 | contig 23156 bp, 37 predicted proteins | sample SS_ome_4_FD_132410 | JGI IMG/M metagenome (GOLD analysis project Ga0180437, IMG submission 132410) | Hypersaline lake sediment archaeal communities from the Salton Sea, California, USA - SS_3_D_1 metaG | ecosystem: Environmental > Aquatic > Non-marine Saline and Alkaline > Hypersaline >...
ACCCCTGGAGGTAGCGTGTCTGTTTCGACACTACTGCGCGAGGCAAAGCGTGACCTCGAGCGCTTGCGTAGACTTCGCGATCTCGGTGACGCGCGAGCCCTCGTGTCGCTGGGCCGAGAGAAGCGTCGACGTGGGCTCGTGCACCTGCTCAACCTGGACCCCGAAAAGCTGCCGGCTCCCGTGCGCGTGAAGAAGGGTCTCGCTCGTTCCGGCTGGACGTTGCGCGACGTCCTAACGCATTCCGTTTCCGACGTGCTCCGCAAGGCGTACATCGGTCGGAAGAGCGTTCGGTTCTTGTCCGCCTTGTTGTTCGCCATGGGCTATCGGTGGGGGCTGGCGATGTCGCGTCCAGGAATCATCATGCCGAACCCTGCTTCGGAGCGTCCCTGGAACGGATGGTCAACAGACACCGTAGACGCCGTTATCGTGGACACCGGTCAGCAGCTGTCGTCAGCAGAGCGCCACCAATACGTGGACGCCTTCTATCGGGCCTACAACGTACCCAACCCAGCAGGGTGATTCGGCTCTGGACAGCAAAAGTCGTATCCTGTATGACTTTCCTACCGTCCGGTGCTCACCGTTGTGTTTTCTCGGGTTGGGAAAATTTCACCTCCGCACCAGGAGAAAGAAGGCACCGGACGGTCAGACGTAGGAGGTAGCCGGTGGCCGAACGACGCAAGAAAGGCACAAAGGGTCGGCTCCCGGAGAAGCCCCCGGATCCTGCACCAGAGCCTGTGCAGGAAGAGCCAGAGGTCCCGCACCTACCTCCGATGCTACCCGCGCCACTCGAGGGCGGAGGACGAGTGTTGCTCTCTCGTGTGACTACGATGTGTGCCGCCGGGCTCGTCGAGGACGTTGAAGTGCGAGGAGAGATATACGGCTTTACGCTGTCGGATCTCGAGCTGCTGCTGGACCTCAAGCGCACTACCGTCCTAAACCTGATCCGCAGCGGCGAACTGGACCCTGGCGATCTCGAGTCGATTTGCTTCCAGTGGTATCGACGCGCGCAGAGCCAGCGCTTCAAGCGACGGTGGCCTATCACGCCGGCCGAACGCCACCTAGAAGCTGAGCGTATACGGAGCTGCCGGCGGGCGAAAAAGAAGAAGCGCACCTACCACACGCCGGACGGCAAGACACGAACGATCGAGCTGCCTGACCCTCAAGACCTGTAGAGCCATGAACAACATCTTCCATCTCGCCATGCAGATGACTCGGGGCTGCAGCCCCATGAGCAAACTGCATGGACGAGGTGAACATGAGAGGCAGAGCATACCGCCGCAAGCAATACGCGAAGCGTAAGCAGTTCTGGTATCGCCGGGACATGGCGCTCGTGAAGGACGCCGACGCAAACGCTACGTACTTGTGGGGCGGGAACGTAGTTACCGGTGAAGAGCGTGCACGTCGAGCGAGCGGCTTCATGGCGAACACGCCGGGATGGTGCTCCTGCTGGTGCTGTTCGGACAACCGTCGCCGAGCCGGGATCCCGACGCTACAGGAGCAGCGGTCGGCAGACTCGATGCAACAGCAAATCAAGGAGTGGGAAGATGAGCGAGCAGATGAGCGACGACGAGCAGAAGCGGCTCGTCAAGGTGATGACCGAAGTGTCACAAACAATCTACGAGAACGCGAGGCGAGCCAAGCAGCCTGCGGGCCTGCTGGCTTGCAGCCGTGAATGCTGGGAGGTGTTGGGCTTCGCGCCGGAGGACTACGACGTGTGGATCGAAACCGGCGAGATACCCGAGCGCTCGATGCATCGGTCTCGCGCGCGCGCGCTAGAGATCAAAAGCAAGAACATAAGCTAGTAGCGTGATGATTGGTACAATCATCACGTCTAGCTATAGATCTCTGATCCTGAGTCTGATCCAGATACAGAGATCAAGTAATAGGAAGAGAAGTAATTATAGCGTGTGTAGGCGCGCGTGCGCACGCGCGTGACTATAATGAAGGTCGGTCACGCCGGCCCAACCGGAGCCCAAGATGACAAGGAGTGAGGCATTGCAGACAGCACGTGACGCGATCGCCGAGGCGGAGCTGATGCAGACGATGATCCGTGACGCCAACAAGGCGCTCGCCAGACAGGAGCAAGCGTGGCGAGACATTGTGCTGTCGCTGGTCGTGGAACACACGGAAGACGACGCCTGGCGGGAGCAGATGTCCGGGCGCATCGAACGCATACAAGAGGGCCTCGACGTCGTCTACCTTCGACACCAGCTACTCAAGGCCCAGGCAGAGCGTGCCGGACAGAGACTGCGAGGCGAGACGCTGCCTCCCACGATGCCGTTCTAGGGCACTATAAAATCGTGCACTTAGCAGAAAAGTTGCAGAGCCTGCAGATTTACGATTGACAACGGATCCGCATCTCTGGCATTGTGCCCTCATCACGACTGCCTCGGGTCGCCAACCGACCTGGATCGCAGTCTGCCACATGGACTATGGTCGTGGGGGCTAGAGAGTGATGCTCAGGCGGTACACGGAGCAGATCCGCTCCGACTCTTCTCCTGATGTCGTCTACGACGTCATCGTCGAGGTCAACGGCACCAACGAACGAGCTCTGACCTGCACGTGCCCGGACGATGCGTATCGCGGTCAATCGAGACCGTGCAAGCACCGCAAGCGGGCCGAGCTTGCGCCGGCCTTCCGGCGGGCGCAGCAGCAGCTGCTCGCGTCAGGTCGTGTTCCTGGACACGTGGCCAACGAGGCCGGAGCCGCGCGCTTTGCCGTTCTGTTTCGCGTCAGGGTCGACGCTCTGGTGGATCGAGGGGTCAAGCGGTCCGATGCTGTTTTTCGCGCAATCAAAGACGTGATCCGGGCGGCGCGGAGTCTCCCGGGGAACCGGGGAGGTGATCATGTGTGAGAAGTGTCTGCCTGTGCTGAGCGAGTTGTCAGGGGCGCTGCTGGCCGCGAATGGGGAACTGCGCAAGCTGTTCCCGGATCCCGCGCCGCTTCTGGACCCTGACGATGACGAGATGGTTCCCGGCACGGATCTTCGCGTGCAGGTCCACAAGGCCCAGTGGCAGATCCACACGGGCTCGTCGCAGTACGACCAGGACCACCGTGGCTTATGGGCTGTATCGTGGCTCCCCTGGGAGCCCATGACGCCCTCGGAGGTCACGGAGCTTGCGCAGGAGCTGATCGACGATCTGGCAGACGATTTGGCGCAGGGCGAGCTGACCGACTGCCCGTTCTACGACAAGTCCGTCCGGTTCGAGGAGATCATGGACACGATGTCGGACCTCGTCGAAGAGGCCCTGGAGTTGTGTTCGGGTCTCGAGAGCAACCAGAGAGACCTCGCGAGGATGGGATGGCGAAACGCGATCCAGACGCTGATCAACGGGGCGCACTCTAGCAACGAGAAGGGAAGCATGCGTGAGACCTACCGACAACTGCACAAGGCCTGGTGACGGACTGGTTTGAGCGGAAGTGGTGCAGAGTACGAACAACAAGAGGAATGAGACAATGGCAGAGCGAGCAGTGACAGAAATGCAGGTGTTCGTAACGAAGGACGGCAAGCAACACAAGACCTTCGAAGAGGCGATGGAGCACCATCAGCAGCACGTGTGCGCTGAAGCGATTGGTGCGTGGGTGAAAGAGCACATGCCGGGTCGTGACCTGGAGGTGCAGACACAAGTCACGGTTTGCATCAATCAGCACTGGCGTGAGCTGTACGGGATCCTGGCGCAGCGTCTCGATCGTGCTTCCGGTGTCGTGCCCGAAGAGATGTTTTCGGTTCTGGACCGGACGCTACCGTCGTTGGGGCTCCCGGAACGAGTGCTGGTGGCTCTGCAGGACGGTGGTCACTATGTCGTCGGTCACGTCGTCCGAACTCGGGCCAAGGAGCTGCTGGGGCTCAAAGCCTTCGGCAAGGCGAGACTCCAGACGCTGAACGAGGCGCTGCATCGCCTTGGGCTCGAGGTCGGTATGGAGGTCGGCAGGTGGACGCCGCCGGCGGCCTACGAGAACGGCGACTGACACAAGAACGAGTTGGCTTGAGGGGGGCCGCGCGGAGTAGCTCTTGTAAACGGCGTTCGTGGAGGTCGTCGAGGAGATCTGGCTATGGGACGCATTGACGAAGGTGGCATCTGTCCCGGTTGCGGTCGGGAGGGGCGTTTCTACTCTGACAGGCAGGTGCTTCACTCTCTCCATCTCGAGGTCAGATCCGACAGGTGTCGCAGCTGTGGTCTCGTGAGCGTTCGTGGACGCAGGATCTATGATCCGAACGACCTCGAGCTGCGTCGTGTTCCGTTCCTCGAGTGGTGCAAGCACCTCCTCACGGAGTTCACCGAGGAGGTCCAGCGCATCGAGGCTCGTGAAGAGGCCAGACGCTGAGGAGGTGACGATGTCGATCTTGTTCGCTGAAACGTTCTTCGAGGCTCTTGTGGTGCTCTCTCCAGAGGAGCAGTCGCAGGTCAACGAGGCTCTGTTCACGTTCATGAAAGACCGCACCCACGCGGGGCTGAAGCTGCATCCATGCTGTAAGCCTCGGTCTCGAGGGCTCTGGTCGATCAAAGCCAGCTACGCCGTCCGAGTCATCTTCCACAAGTCCGGCGAGGACTGGACCGCGCTCCACACGGACCGACACGACAGGGCCTACGACTGGGCCAACCGGAGACAGGTGCTCGTGACAGGGGACGTGATGCGTCTGGTGGAGATCAGGAAAGAGGTGCGCGAAAGGATCATCGAGACGGTGAAGATACAGCCGGTGCCGAAGCCGACACCATTGGCTGTTGTTGCACAGCCGACAACGACTGTATCGGCAGACTCGGTATTCTGCGATCCGCCGCCGGACGAGGTCACGTTGGGTGCGTTGATCCGCAGCCACTTGCTCGACAAGGAGTGAGGCATGAAGCTGTCGGAATCACAACTGCAAACGCTGCGTCGCACGGCGAACTCGATCGAGGCGTTCGAAGGCAAGAGCATCAGAACGCTAGATTCGTTGTATCGGCTCGGTTTTATCACGTACTACAAGCGCTGGGTGTGTCGAACGTGTGGAGATCACGGCTGTCGAGAGCACAAAAGCGGCAGGTGGAGAGCGTGGGCAGATTTGACGCCTGATGGCCGCAGGCGACTAGGTGAGGAGTGGATGGGCGAGTGCCTTCTCGACATCGACGGCATAGAGGAGTGTATTCGTCAGCAGGTAGACGCAATGGGACTTGAGAACCTCTCTGTGCCGGTGTTTGCGGTACCTCGAGATGGGTGGCGAGGGACAGTGCAGACCCAGCAGGGGCGTGGCCACCCGGCGACGATGTTCGTTGGGGACAACTGCGTCGGGGTCGTGTATCTGCGAGTGTACATTGACCACGAGCCGTCTTGCTACGCGCAAATCGAGCACTACGGCACTATGTTTCTCCCGGTGGTCTTCATCAACGGAAAGCAGGTGTTCACGCCTTCGACGTCGAAGGACTGCAAGATGGTGGACGTCACACGGGCCAACATCGAGCAGTGGTGGCGCTGGCTGTGGCGGCGCATCGCCGAGGAGCAGCCACGATGACGCCAGAGCAACTACGGGGGACACAGGTCGGCGTCTACCGTCTGTACTGGTATTCCGGCGGCTACAGCCTGGCTTCGGTCGGGCGCAACCGAAACGGTGACTACTGGCACGCTTCGGCTAACTGGACGGGCGACGGCGAACAGTGGCTGCCTTCCACAGACTGGACGGGAGTAAAAAGAATCGAGGTCATCGAGATCCGCGGGAAGTTCTCCCACCGTCCGTCAAACCTGAATCGCAGTGCTCGGGAGACGGTCAATGCGTGCCGGGAGCATCTTCAGCGGGACGGAACTTACTACCGCGACAGCTTTCTGTCCGAGTCGATTCTTCTGTCACTCACTCGGGGAGGATGGCTGTCTCCCGACGGCGGCAATATCGAGGTGCAAGCGCAAATTGTGTTCGCGGCGCTCCTGAGGACGGCACAGACCTTCTGTGAGCGTCTGAGCGGCGGCTGGTTGCGTGAGGCCGAGAGGATGTGCACCGCGGCAGGAACCATTGCGGACCTCGTAGACCTTCCCGGAGGTCGAGAGTGGGCTGCTGGTTGTCTGTGTGCTGTCGAGGCAGTTCGGGGCCAGTCGTTTACCGACGACAACTGTCCGCAGTGTGCTCGGCCTGGAGAGCTGCGCGACAGGCCGCCCGACAGCTGGATCTGGCACTGCGTGCACTGCAACTTCACGTGGCATGGCGAACTCCGTCCTGTCTTCACAGCACAGCAGACAGTGGTTGGCCCTGTCGTGCGTGGTCCTGAGTCCCAAGCAGTGCGCGTTGAGAGTCTTGAGGACATGGCAGAGCGCTTTGCGCGCATCCAGGAAGGCGTACCGCATCAGGTGCCTGGTTGTGTGGGTTGCGGCTCGACATTTCTCGAGCCCGAGACGGGTGAGCCGCTCGCGTTTCAGGAAGGACAGCTGGCTGTCTGCAGTCAGTGCAACCTAATGCTCATTCTGCTGCAGGGCGACGACGGGCTACGGTGGCGCCGCGTGGAGGACAGGTAATGCCTGAGTGGATATCCGATTATCCCAAGTCGTGGCGAGAGACGCCGGCGGCGTTTGGCATTCACATGGAAACGCAGCAGGTGCTGGAAGGCTTTGATCATAGACTACAGCAGCTCGAGGCGATCGTGACGCCAGGGTGTCTCTCCGGTCCAGAGATCAACGGCCTACGTCGTTCCATCCGCAACACACAGGCGCGTCTTCGTCGGGCGGAGGAGACGAACGCTGCAAATGAGAAGGAGCTGGAAGAGATGCGTCTGCGGCTGGGGGAGCTGCAGCAGAGCAACACGCGGATGGCTCGGGAGATCGAGAGGTTGACGTTCGAGTTGTTCGAGGCGCACGAGGAGCTGACGAACTATCGCCAGCGCGAGATCGACCGTCTGCAGGGCGAGGTCGACGAGGCGCACAAGGATCTGGAGCGGCGCTCGATCGGTCGTCTCGCGCGGTTTGGGGGGCTGGACCTTGACGACGAGTGAAGAGAAGCCAAGGAGGCACGTGTGGACGAAGCGTCAGTGGAATGGGCGCGGCACGCCGGTGCAGTGCTGTGTCAACTGTGGGTTCATGAAGTGGACCGTTCGTGCTGGTTTTGTCGGCAAGGGGAAGGCGAGGACGCAGTACATCGAGAGTCGAAACGGCGAGCCGGCACACATCGTTGGGTACCGTCCCTGCGATGGCCACGGCCCACCCGCGGGGCTGGCGATCAGGAACGCGCTTGCTCGTCACGGCGTTGAGCTGTCGGTGCAATACTACGCGGACAACCGGGTCGATGAGATGCATGTGCGACTTGACGTGCCCGCCAGTCAGGTGGGTTGGTTGCAGGATCTGATTGCAGGACGGTTGGAGAGGAGGTGAGGGTGGTGGACACGAAACAGATGGCCGAAGGGATCGGCCTCAAGAGGACGCCGACCTGTCCGAAGTGCGGCAGCACGAAAAGCGGCGCTGTGCGCGTGCCGTTTCGGGAGGATCGGGCGTGGTTGACGAAGCGGTGTCGAGATTGCCGAGAGACCTATCGAGTGCGGGTGTACTACGAGTGCGAGAGGCGTGAGCCGAAAGGGGTGGTGTTGTGACGCGGCGGCTCAGACGTCTGGTGAAGCGTGTCGCCGACGAGGCCCTACGTGACGAGATCCTTCGGGAGATGGGTCGTGATGGGCTGATCAAGCCGATGCAGTCTCGGCTCGAGGTGGAGATCCCCACGGCGGTCACGCTCGATCCGGTCATGAGGCACAAGCTCGTGGCGGTGTTCTACAACGCCCCGATGGACAGTTTCGTGCCGAGGGCGTGCTGGATCACGGGGCTGTCGGACCCGCCGGTCTCGGAGACACTCACCAGGATCTGCGAGCCGCTGCCACTCGTCGCGTTGTTCTTCGTTCGTGACTGCGACGGGGACGCTCTGTGGACCGAGTATTCAGGGTGCCGGGAGGTCTGGTTTCGTTCCGATGCGGGTCACGGCTTCGGGCTCAACGTGTATGCGGTTGGAGAGGGCGAGGATTACGGGCACCTTCTCGGCGCAGCCAGGAACCTGGTTGGGTTTCCGGGCACCGACGTTGCCCAGGCCACAGCGGACGTGTAGGGTTGTTGTCGAGCAAAGGAGGGGCGGCATGACACCGGAACGGATCGCAGAGCGTCGCGAGCAGATGCAGGAGATGGCCGGGGAGTTGCGCGAGGTGACAGCGCTGCTCAAGCGCATTGCCAAGCGGCAGCGGAAGGCAAAGGGGTTCATGCGCAGGAGAAAGCCCCGTCGCCGCAGGGCGTTCGGCGAGGCGCGGCAGGAGCTGCAGGAGTTCCTGAGCATCTTCAAGCGCAAGAGAAAGCGCAAGCCGATGTCTCGCCTCGAGCGTCTGCGCAAGGAGCAGATGATTCGGCTGCAGCGTGGTGCCTGTCCTCCAGGCTACGAGCGCAGCCAACGTTCCGGTGACTGTGTCAAGGAGTGTCCGCAGCACACGCTGCGCAACCCCGACACGGGGCGCTGTGTGATCCCGACGCCGAGGGCCTGGGGACCGATGGGGGAGATGAGCGATGCGTAGTCTGGACGACTCACTCAACATGCTGGTGATGGCCTGCATGTCGGACTGGTACCGCGGGATCCGCGAGAAGACGCACCACGACGATATCGACCGCATCGTGAGAGAAAGCGGTTTTGCCAACCGGATGGAGTGGCGCGACGACGGCCGAGCCGACCATATGTGGTGCGGCATGTACGCCGCCTGCCATGCAGGCACTGTCGGAATGCCACGCATTCTGCGGCCCGGCATGTTTCACGTCAAGAATGTCGAGGACTTCTTCAACTACCGCTACGGCAAGCGCGTGCCCAGGTGGGTGAAGCTGCCGATGGACGGCGGCGACACGATGAAGATGGAGCTGCACGGTTGGCACGAGGATCACGACGCTATGCGTCGCTGGATCACCCACGAGGACATCGACGCGATGGTGGACGAGGACGGGGCGCACATGGTCGGATTTGCCGATCAGGGCCTCATCATGGGCGGCGACATTCTGCTCGTGGACAACAAGGCCGACGGCACCCCGAACCACATCACGGTGGTCCGCAACTACAGCGGCGGCGTCATCACCACGGTTGAGGGCAACGCGGGCGGCATCGTGTTCGTGAAGAGAGAGGGGGGTGGTGGCGGTGGGATGGAGACCGAGAGCGTCCGAGGAGACGCGGTCGCCATCAACCATCGCGACCTGTCCAAGAGCAAGCACCGCGCCCGGATCTACGGCATTGGTCGCTTCAGTCCACTCGATTTCGATCCGACGCAGGAGTACGAGCGGGGCTGAGAAAGCGGGTCACGATGACCCTGTTTATTGGCCCCTGATGGGGCACGGTGGCCAGCTGGCCCGGATACACTGGAGACAACAACGTGCGGTTCAAGGAAGAGGAACGTCTGCGGCATCTGTCGCGCCTCGGGGACGATCAGGCTACGTGGGAGCTGGCTCGCGTCGATGAGCGACGCGGAGCACTGCTCGACGAGCCCATTGATTACGAGAGCGGCCCCGAGACGTTCACCATGTTCTTCCTGCGTGGTCTGCAGGAGAGCGTCTTGAGTATGAACGGGCGCTGGGAGCAGGGGGAGATTTTCCCTTGGCATCTGAACAACGGGTGTGTCGTGGGGCTGCAGCTCGGCAGTCCAGAGATGCGCATTACCGTCGAGAATTTCCTACGGGGCACTCTTCAGCGGCAGATGCTGGGTCTGCTCGCACAGCGACCGGATCGGGGTTGGCCTGCGCAGTTTGGCTATCCGTGGCGACCGAGTCCGAGTCGGGAGAAGGAGGCGTTCGATGGTCTGCATCCCGATCACGACATGCAGCTGCATGGTATCCGGTGGGCTCGTGACTGGTCCAACGTTCGTGCCGAGTACATGAGCGCGCTCTTCTTTGCCCTCGATGAGTTGAATCAAACAGGTGTGCGCCACACCTGCCGACGGTGGGATGCGCTGACGCTGTGGCTCGACATCAAGTAGGAGGTGTGGCGTGGAGGTTCTGCGTAGTCCAGACGGGGTGTGGTGGAAGGTGCAGGCAAAGAACATGGTGCACGGAGGGCGGATCCATCTGGTCGGCAGCGTTCGTGTGTTTCCACCGTCACCTCGTCCGCAGACAGGTACCGTGGGCCCAACTGCATGGGAGTACAAGTCGCTGTGCGGCACCATCTGGCGCGGCGGGGAGGTGGTCACTGCTGCCGCTGTGCCCGAGCTGCCTGTCTACAGCCCGGAAGAGGACGCGGAGCGGCTGTGTCTCTCCTGTGCTCGGTGCGCGGACATGCGCGATATGGGAGAGGCCGAGGCGGCCGTGCGTCTTCTGGACGAGTACGGCATCCACGCCAGGATGCTCGGACCGAACAGTGTGCTCCTCTACGCCAACCAGGTGCAAGAGCTGATCAAGAGACTACAGGGAGGTGCCCAGTGAAGAACCACTACCAGACGCTCCACGTCAGCCCGGGGGCTGACCCGGAGGTCATCAAGGCGGCCTACAGGGCGCTGATGCTGAAGTATCACCCCGACCGCAATGGCGGGTCGACCGCTCAGGCGACGGAGCTGACGCAGGCATACGACGTGATCTCGAAGGCCTCGTCTCGAGTGCGCTACGACGAGAAGCGTCGAGAACTCAAGGGCCGCCAGGTCGGCAGCTTCCTGATCACCGATGTCATCGCCGAGGGCGGCTTCGGGGTCACGTACAAGGGCAAGCACCACCTGACGGGTAAGCCCGTGTGCGTGAAGCAGCCCCACGAGACCAGCCCGGAGCTGAACGCGATCATGGTCCACGAGACCAACGCCATCTGGGACCTGCGCCATCACGGCCTTCCAGTCATGCGCGACCTGATCGAGATGCCCGATGACTCGCTGCTGCTCGTGATGAGCTTTGTCGAGGGGATGAACCTGGCTGAGCTGGTCGAGAAGATCGGCAGGATACCGCCGAAACACGTCGGCTGGATCATCGACCGAACGCTCAATGTGCTCGCTTTCCTGCACCGCCACGAGATCGCCCACGGCGATATGAAGCCGCAGAACATGATGGTGCAGCCCATCCCTCACACGATCACGCTCGTGGACTTCGGGCTCGCAATGGTCAACCCGGGCCGGCGCAGCCGAGCGATGGGATACACCGAGCACTTCGCCTCGCCCGAGCAGCTCGCCGGTGGCCCGCTGATCGCCGAGTCCGACCTGTACAGCCTGGGCATTGTGATCCTGTACCTGCTGTGCGGTGGCGATCTACGCAAAGTGAAGAGCCGCCGGATACCGAGCGACGTGCCAGGTCCGATGCGCGAGTACATATCGCGCCTGCTGTGCCTCGACATCGAGGAGCGGCCCAACTGGGAGGAACGTCCGAACCCGTGGGACGCCTGGCGGCAGGTGCGCGAGGATTCGTTCGGCGACAAACACACCAAGTACGAGCCCATTCCTGGGCTCTGATTCACACAGGGAGACACAACAATGTCCGAAGACTACGAGTACGAGCCCGCAAAGTGGAGCGCCAAGACCACCTTCAAATCCGCCCGTGCTGCGTACAAGAAGAAAGTCGTGGATGCGGCTCCCTCCCGAGCCAAGCTCAAGGGGCCTACCAAGGCCGACGCACTCCCGAAGGAGCTGACGACGGACTGCGCGGGCCCGGTCCTCATCTCCATTGACCACACCGGATCGATGGGTGACTGGGCCGCGATCGTCCGGGGCAAGCTCGGCTACCTCGACCACGAGATGCGCACCGAGTACCGAGGCGAAGACGTCGAGACGTGCTTCCTGTCCATCGGGGACGCGCACGAGAGAGAGCCCCATGCTCTCCAGGTACGTCCGTTTGTGAGCGGCGGCGACATGGTCAAGGAGCTGGAGGTCCTCGACTTCGGCGGCGGTCGTCGAGGTGGTGGCGGCCTGCACGAGACCTACGAGCTGGGCGCGCTCTACCTCTCGCGCAAGTTCAAGGCGCCCAAGTCCACCATGAAACCGGTGGTGATCTTCATCGGCGACGAGATGTGCTACCCCGCCATTTCGCCCGCGATGGCGCGCGACTACTGCGGCATCGACCTCAAGCGCCCGATCACGACCGAGCAGGCGTTTCGGGACCTGCGGACTTTCTGCTCGGTCTACGCGATCCTCAAGCCCTACAGAGTCCGCAAGGACAGTGACGGTACCCCGGTGTTCGACAAGAGCGATCCGATCAACGAGCAGGTCTATCTCGACTGGGTGGAGCTGCTGGGCGCCGGCTACGTCGCGCCGCTGCCGATCCCCGAGGACGTGGTCAACGTCATCTTCGGGATCCTGGCTCGTGAGGTGGACAAGGTCGGCTATTTCAAGGACGAGATCGACGACCGGCAGAAGGACGTGCCCGAGCGGCTCAAGACGGTCTACACGGCGCTGCACGACATCCACAAGGACGCCCCGAAGGGTGTTTCGGATGACGATGTCGGCAAGTCGAAGATCGTCCGTGGGATGCTGCCCGGCAAGACCAAGCGCACCAAGCGCCTCATCTGAGGCGTGGGGAGGTAGCCAATGACGGCCAACGACAAGACAGCTCCCGGGCTATTCGTCACGCTGTGGCCAGAGATGACGCATTTCTACCAGTTCAAGTTCGACGCGCGTGTGCAGGGCATTCGCCTCAACCCGGCGATGTTGTCTGTGGAGGACGTCGCTCGGGAGCTGTCCAGCCTGCCAACGGCCGACGTGGGCGCTCCGCTCTACTTCGACGTCAAGGGTCGGCAGCTCCGGGTCGAGAAGGTTCTGCCGGCCAAGGACAAGCTGGTGCTGCGTCTCAACCATCCTATCGAGGTCGAGACGCCCACCCGGGTGCTGTTCAAGGCGGGCAATGACCGCGCTCGTCTGATGGCGCTGCAGGAGAGCGGACGACGTCTGGAGTTCGCGCCAGGCGCCGACAGCGGTCCCGAGTATGTGGTCAAGCCCGGCGAGTCCTTGCATATTCGACACCCGAGCATGCGTGTCAACGATGAGCAGCTCTTCAGCGACATCGAGCAGGACAAGATCCGGGTGGCCAGACGGTACGGGATCCGGCGGTGGTTCCTGTCCTACGTCGAGAAGCAGTCGGACGTCGACAGGCTTCGTGCTCTGGTTGGCGACGCGGACGAGATCATGCTGAAGATCGAGAGCAAGCGCGGCATGCAGTTCGTTCGCGAGGAGTACGTGCCGCAGGACAACGTCCGCCTCGTCGCTGCCTGTGGGGATCTGTACGTCGAGCTGGACGAGCCGCAGCACACGCTGTCCGCTCTGAAGGACATCATCGCAGCAGATCCTTACGCCATCGCGGCCTCTCGCATGATGCTCACGATCACGCAGAACGTCCGTCGCTTCGGACTGGATCGTCCGGATCTTGCCGACTTTGCGCATCTTGCCTGGCTGCACTCGATCGGATACCGAACGTTCATGTTGTGCGACGAAATATGTCTCGAGAGCGAGCTGCTGGATCCGGCTGTGAACGCTTTCGCCGCGTGGGGTGAGGACTTACCATGATCGACGTGCACTTCACGGTCAGCAGTTACTGCGCATGCTGCGGCGAGTGGGAGAAACAGGTAGTGTTCGTTGGTCCGGGTGACGGTTCTGGCACGCTGTACTGCCTCGGGTGTGCCAAAGAGCTACGCAGTGCGCTGTCTCCCGCCTGGAAGCGCTATCACAAACAGGCGTTTCGGGAGGATCCAGCGCTGCGCGATCTGTGGCGGGAGATCCTCCAGTCGCACAGTGCGGCTGAGCGCATGCGAGACATGAGCAATGACGAGTTCCTCAAGGTGCTGGAAGCGTTCATGAACGAACAGCCTCTGTTGTCGGTGCAGGGTCGCATCGTGACAGAGGCAATCCGGCGCCTCGGGGGCGAGGACGAGTGGACAGAAGACGGGGCCACGGAGCGGCAATGAATGTCAGACCCAGTAGCGGCGTGCAGTGTTTGTCGAGTTCCAGCCACCGTGATTATTCGTATGGACTGGTTCTGCCTCCGATTCTGCAATCGCTGCTGGGGCAAGTTTCTGGTCGCGGTCGAGCACGAGGAGCGCCGTCGAGCAGAGAAGGAGCGTGACGAGTGAGCGCGAGAGTGCATCCCTATCACGGCTATCTCAACATCACCAACCATCCAGTTTACCGCGGTCCGACCGATCACGTGGACACCTTCTCTTGTCCGTACTGCGATGCCCACGAGTTTGACATCGAGACTTCTGGCGGGCTGATTGCTGGCTTTCTCACAAGCGAGCGTTGTCATTGCAACAAGTGTGGTGAGGACTTCGTGCGCTACTATGTCGAGGGCTGGCTGGCCGAGGAGCTGCGTCCGTGGTTTGTCGACACGGCCGGTCGACTGCTGCGCGGCAAGTACGGCAAGACGCCGAGCTATCTTCCTTGTCGCTGTGGCGGCTGGATGGCGTTCCAGGTTGTGGATCCAAAGGGCAACGTCAAGGTGCCAGGAGATCCTTGCCCTCTCACCGGGGCGCCCGGACTGCTTGTGATGGTCCGGCACTGGCGGCCGTCAAAGAGCGACATCTTGCGCTGGACCTGCGAGAGCTGCGGTGAGGTTCAGAAGGAGAAGCGCGATCCGGATCCTGAAGAGCCGCCCAAGATGCGCGTTCTCAAGACCAAGTGGTGCCCGGGGCCCGCAGAGAACCTGACGTTCGTCGACTCGGAGATCAAGGTCGAGGGGGACAAGGCCTCGTGCTCTCCGGTGCGCGAGGACTACTTCGGACACGTCATACTCAAGGATCTCGTCGACGAGGATGATTGATCGCGGCAAATCCGCCTGCACAGTGGAGACAACAGTGAAGGTAATCGAGAAAGGTCGCGAGCAGCGCGGCTGGGCAAAAGAGTGCCGCTGCACGGGAGAGGGCAACGGCGGTGGTGGGTGTGGAGCGCGTCTGCTGGTCGACGAGGAGGACCTCACGGCGTATCGGCAGACTGACATGCTCTGGGACGCCTACGGTCACTGTGTGACGTTCAAGTGCCCTGAATGTTGGGTGGAGACGGACCTTCTCGTGAGTCGAGGCAGCGTGTCAGAGGTGGTCTGGAAACGTGTCTGGAAACGTCAGCAGAAGTAGGGGAACGACTGATGCCGTTCGGATTTGTGTCCGCAGAGATATGGCAGACCATAGCGACGTTCGTGCGCGGCAAACACGTTTGGGACCTGGGGGCAGGAGACATGAACAGGGCTCGAATGCTGCACGGCATGGGGGCCACAGTGACTGCAGTCGACAAGGAGCGGATGGAGGACGTGCACGACATCGAGCGGTGGAAGGGTACGTTTGAGTTTCTGCTGCCGTACCTCGGCGACGCTCGTATGGAGGTGGCCTGCGTCTTCTGGCCGGTCAACCGTCCATGCGGTCTCGGCGATCTCGTCGCCAAGGCCGACAGGGTGATCTATCTGGGCCAGAACGCTAGCGATACCGGAACGGCGGCTGGTGGTCCTGGGTTCTGGAGCGAGGTGTCGCGACGGCGGGTGCTGGCGGCCGTCGAGCACGAAAAGAACACGCTGATCGTCTACGGTCGACGGGCGGACGACAAGCGCAGTCTGCTCAAGGAAGAGGCCGCGGCCTACGAGCAGTGGTTTCCAGGGCTCATCGAGGTCTGTGAAGGGGGTGTGTGATGGGAGAGAGCTACACCGTGGAGCAGATGGACGAGCGGACGGCTCAGGCTCGGCGACTGGAAGACATCACTGGACGTCGTGGCTGGAGCTGGCGTCCGGCCAAGAACGGCTTCTACGAGATGTTTCTGTGTCCGTTCGTTGGGGACTGGATGCTCTTTGCGCTGAATGTGCCGAGTCGTGGCTGGTACGTGCTGATCGGCAGGCCGCCGAAGGCCAACACCTTGCCGGTGTGGCTGGACCTAGAGCACATCACGCTGGCCGAGGATCACGGCTCGCCAGAGGCTGCGATAAGGGCGGCAGTGCAGGAGCTTCTGGATCACGACGTCTACATCACACGTCCGAAATCCACGTGATTCCGCACAAATGCAGAGTGTGGATGTGACTTCCGAAGAAACAATGCGTAGACTTGACTTGGAGCGAACGGTTCGAACTGTAAGGAGAAACCGTCGTGTCGAGCGTCAAGTGTCCGGTGCACGAAGAGCGTCTGCTCTGCACGGTCAACGAGCAGACGCATCAGATCGAGGTCGGCTGCAGCCTGTGCGGCAGGTGGCTGTCCTCGTTGTATCAACCGCACTCGACTGTTGCGGAGATCGAGTGGTACGTTCGCGTTCTCATCACCTCGTGGGTGGAAAGCGTGACGCCATCAGCTCTCCGTGCGGTCACAGCCAGCGGAAAGGATCTCTTCGTCCGCTGCTGAGGGCTCGACAACATGCTGTACGAAATCACCGTTGTGATGCAGCGGGACAGGGATCTATTTCACAACAACGACAGGATGAGCGACGACAAGATGGACGAAGTCGTCGACAAGGTCTACGAGATGTCGCACGCTGCGGGCTTTGGCGATCCGTTCTTTGCTGTCAGCGTCGGCGAGCCCAGCATCACGATGGACATCGAGGCCGAGCGTCTAGAGGACGCTATCCTCAAGGCTGCTCGCGTCGTGCGCGAGGCGGATCTGGGCCTGGGCGAGATCCACTTTGTGGGCATCGACAGAATTGGTCTCGAGGTGCTGGACGGCACCCGCAAAGAAGAATCTTGACACAGTACTCTGTGTGTGCCAGAAACAACGAGAACGTGACGTCGTTGGCGGGCAGCAGGGATCGTCCTCGTCTCGATCCTGCCGGGTATCTTCACAAACAGAGCCCGTGCTTTTACCGCCCGCCGCAGCTTTCCCGCCTTGCACGCGAGTCCTGCTGCCGGCCAACGCTGTCACGCTGTGATTGCCAGGGGAGGGAGCATGCGAGTCCGTAGATGGACAAAGGAGCCGGCCTACTTGTGTCGCGTCGACTTCGAGCTGTCTCTCTCCGAGGTGGTTGACTGTTGTGTGATTGCGGCAGAGTCCAACTGGTTCCCGGACGATCCAGAGATGAACATTGTGCCGAGATCTGTGAAGGATGTGGATCGTCGCGTTCGTTCGGTTCTGGCCAGACTTGGTGTTCAGGCGCTCAGCCGAATGGGAAGCTCGCGTCGGGTGTCGGCTCCCAGGAAGAGATCGGTGCAGGCCGTGGTGTGTCGGTTGTTCGCCGACACATAGTGTCTCGAGGTGTAGAGTGGGCAGGCAACAACTGGACGAGATTGTTCGTGAGGTCGAAAAGAGCAGGCCAAGCTGGGTGGTGATTCGAGGCAAGAAGTCGACAGGGCGCACAACGCTTGCTCGTAGGCTGTGCATCGTCGCTCTTCAGGAGTACTGGGACACACGCCATGAGAGAGTGCCGCTCACTCCGGGACAGGTTTTCTGGTACAGCCGCGACGATCAGTTCAGCTACAACACTCGGAACGCACATCAACAGCTTGAGCTGATGGTGAAGGAGGGTGCGGCGGTCAACCTGCCGCAAGTTCCCTTTGCCTGCGTGCCCAAGAGGTACGAAGGTGTGTCTGCCCAAAAGGACGTGATCGGGGCCAACATCATTGCGGCGGTCTTCGACGACATCTATCCGGGCAGAGTCGTCTGCGAGACCGTGCATCGTCGTGTGTTGTCTCGAGGCCACGGGATGTTGATCACCACGATGCTGACGCCGCGTATCCAGACGAGCGACGTTTCCTGGCTCGAGGACAAAGGCCGCTACGAAGAACCGTACCCGTGGACGGTGTTCGAGCTGATCGGGTGAGGACGTGTTCAAGCGACTGAAGCAACTACGCCGTGCGCTGGCCCATCTTCGGACGGAGGAGACGCCAGAGACGCCAGAGACGCCAGAGACGCCAGAGACGCCGTGGACCTCGCCGCGTGAGGTGGTGCCCGAGACCCCGAAGCGGGCGGTGGTCGACGTCGGCAGTCGTGTGGCTGTGATGTTCGGTGAGCAGGTCGGAGCGCTTGGTGTGGTTGTGCGGGCCGAGGGCGTTCGCATCGAGGGTCAGTGGTCGCAGCTCCGCATTGTGACGCCGCATGGATCACTCATGGCTGCAAGGTCACACTACGTTCGCCTGTTGGACCCGGAAGAAGAGGATCATCTACGTGCTCTTGAGGAGCAGGCCCAGGAAGAACGTGGCGAGGCGTACAAGGTGCAACGCGCTCGATAGGAGAACCAGATGCCAGACGGGAATCCGAACTATCAGCATGTGGCGGCGCTTCTGGCGCTGGACATCGACATCGCCTGGGACATTGCCGAGGCACACAGGGACGATGCCGGGACGCTCTACGGGCAGTTGAAGATGCTCAAGGAGTGTCGAGACGTCGCAGTCAGCGGCGATCCGGACGACATCGAGCAGACGCGACGACGGTTTCGTGCGACGCATATGATATTCAATTTGCCCGTCAGCCCATCCAAAGAGGAGGGGCAGGATGCTGCAGCACAGGGAGAGCCCTACACACCGAGGCAACGATGACGTCAGGACAACCGCACGTAGTGGACGCGATGAGGTCCATCAAACACCCACTCACCGACACGCTCCGGCCGGAGATCGAGCAGGCTGTTCGGCACGTTGCTCGGGAGCGGTCTCGAGTCGTGTACGTCGAGGGAGATCTAGGCACCGGGAAGACAATACTGACAACGCTGCTGGCGATGCAGATGTTCTGGGAGGTGCACTGCGGCGCTTGGCGAGGGATGAAGATGCCGTCAGGCGTTCCCGTCTGGGCGGCGTGTCGGGCACCACACCGGAGCGCCGGTGAGTATTGGTACGACAACGTCGTGAAGATGCTGCGCGAGCTGGATCCTCGGTCCCGGGGAACCGATGTCGGTCCGCATCCCTGTCGTGTGACGACGTTTCGGGACACACATCGGATGCAGGGTCTGCGCAATGTCGTGTGCCTCGTGACCGAAGAGGGCACTATGTGGTCGCCCGAGGAGTTCGGCCAGGCCGCTCGACATATGAACAGAGAGTACCCATCGCAGATCGTTCGGGTGAATCCGTATCTGCATCAGGCCCAATGGGCCGGATGCAAGCCTGGCGTCTACACCATAGGCGATACGACAGTGATTCGTCTTCGGCTGCGCCCGGAGTGCCACGTGGCGATCTGGAAGGAGGACCATGGCAGTTTCTGAAGCGAGCGATGAGCTGCTGGAGGCTCTGGACCAGATGTTCTACTACCTCGAGTCCGTCGAAACACGAGGCGGTCGACGATCTCTGGCGCGTGGTCGAGGACTGAAGAGGCGACGTGCAGCAGCGAATCCTTTGCGTGGGTGGTGCGGCATATTACCTCTGCACAGGGACTATCTCGATAGGTTCTACGACGACGAGACGGTACTGAACGATGTGTCGATCGGCGATCTTGAGACGCCGATCGATGTCCGAACGTGCATTCCAGACGGGGCATGTGACGAGAAGATCGTCGTGCACCGATTGCGGCACCACAAGCCATTGCACGGCAGGCCTCGCATTCGATGGTACAACGCTCTGATCTCCGAGGGCGGCAAGGTGCATAGCATCGGTAAGGGAGGTCCCGGCTACAAGCTTCTGACTCTTGGTCCAAACGGCTGGGAGTATCCGACCTCCGTAGTTGACCCGCAGTTCGGTGGCTCTCGACTTCGTCAGTACACAAAGGTGGTCTCGTCGATGGTGCAGTCTGGTATCGCGATTGCCTTCGAGGCGCCTCGGCACTGGTACGTAGATCTAGGCTATCACCCAGGCGGTCCTTCGGTGGCCATTCAGACGGACGCATCTGGCGTCCTGGCGCTGCTGCAGGATCGGGACAGGCAGCCGGCAGCCGGCGACGACCGGAGAGATGCTCTACTGCAGTGGGTCGACGATCACTACTGCCGCAAACCGCACTGGGATGCCGAGTCTGCTGTTCAGGTCCGGGTGGCCCTTCAGGGCTTGAGCACGTTCGAGTGGTCGGGCATGTACGGCAGCGTCCGACCGTCCGAGGAGGAGCTGCAGTTCTTTCTGGGGGAGGACCAGAAGGGGGTATCAACATGAGCAAGGAGGAGCGCACTCGACTGATCCGTGAGGTCGCGATACTCGATCCAGCGCTGGCCGAGCGGTTCTCCAGACATCTGGCCCGCACCGAGCCGGCGCCGAAGCCGGCACCGCCCGTCTCGGTCTGGAATCGCGTCAGGCCGACAAACGCCAGTATCGACTACCACCAGGACTACATGGGGGCGATGATGTCGAACGGTGACGAGCTACAGTTCGCCGGCCGCGGTCCTTCCTATGTCAAGGTGGATCTGACGCTTTTGGTGGACATGGACGATATGGAGGCGTTTCGGAGCTGGCTGCACGAACACTGGTCGGGGTTCCCGAGATGACCTTTGAAGAAGTATCAGCAGAGACGGTCACGACGGTCACGCCCGAGCTGATTGCTCATGAGATCGTCAGCATCGAGCCGATGGAGATGCCGTCGTACTCGAGTTTTTCTTTCACGTACAGCGGAGATGATGAGATGCGGAACATGGGGAATTTCACGATCAGTGTGGCGAAGGCGGATCTGCTGGAGTCATTGCGTGCCAACCTGAAGAAGCACAAGGATGAGTTCGGCGAGTCGTTTCGGGGTTTCAAGAACCTGTGCATCAAGGAGCTACGCAAGCGCGCCACCAAGATCAAGATGGGCAAGGCCGACGACCCGAGAACGTGGCTGACTTTCGGCCTGACGCCGCCTCGCAGCCATGAGCGCGACTACGAGCAGTTGATCGGCATGCTCGAGATGGCGCAGAACGACGAGTTCGAGATCACTGGCGCTCAGTTTCGGCAGTGGGTGCAGGACGAGTGGGACTGGAAGGTAGAGCACGTCACGTCGAACGCCCTCTACTCGAGGTACAGCTGAGGCGCGTGTACGATGGGGAAAACAGCAAGGTCGAATAAAATCTCCTTGACACGTTAGGTGGCGTTAGGTAGAGTCCGCTCATGTTCCATTGCGTTGCCTCCTGTTGTCTGGGCTGAGCGCGCTGACCCTGTTGTTCATCTTCCTCCTCGTGTTCGGTGGTGAGCAGTGAAGGGTGTTCTCGATGGATCGAACGTGCTAGACCACTGTTGATTCCATCATCCGTTCCGCCACGCGGTCAATCGCGGCGGCAGTCATGGGGGCTGTCTCCCCCGTCTAGCGGATAGGTGTAGCGGTTGCACATTGGCCTCATAAGCCGAAGGTGCCTGGTTCAACTCCAGGATCCGCTTTCGAGTCTTCGGACTCTGTTCGTGTCCGGCCGTGGGGGTGACGTCTCGTCGTAAAAGCGGTCGCGCGGTGCGCTAAACCCACTCGTTCACCGCTCCTGGTCAGGATGGACACAGCGTTAAGAGCCCGGGAGAGCGTAACTCCTGACAGCCCATGGCCGGCTTCGGCTGGCACTTGTGGCTCCGGGCACAAGATCGCGCCCGCCGATCAAAACGCGGGCAGTTGGCAACATGAGGTATACTCTCATATCGCCTTTTGAAGACCCCGCCGGCTCGACGGCGGCGAGTGGAACCCGGAGTGGAGTCGTACCGCGTGCGGGATGCCGTACCGTGGGAGACATCGAAGCGTTGAAGGGGGAGCATCGAGAAACCAGAGAGGGCGTCGAGCGCAGCACATTGCTCGTCGTCCAGCGTCTGGGGGTCCGGTGGAAGCCCGGTTCGTCTTGAGCCGATAGCGACTACTGCGGCGATACGCCGTGGGCGAGAATTACCGTGCAGAGATAGGGGCAAAACGTCCCAGGATGCTTCCGCCTCATCAGGCTTCGGCGTCCGCTTCAGTACTGGTACGTTTCGCTGCTTGTAAGTATCGGCTCATCCTTCCAGAGGCAGTAAACGTCCACACTGGCAGCGTCACGGTACCAGGGGGATCCCGTAAAACGGAGCTGGCCAGGAGAGGCGCGGATCATAGCGGGCGTGACTGACAACGGAGAGACGTTGGGAGCTGGTGGAAGCCCGGCGAGATCGTGGGAGGTGCACGAGCAGATCTTGGGATTCGGGCGTTGCTTTTGCTTCATTTTGCAGGGCGTCCGATGAAACTGGTGAGTGCATTCGTTTACCGGCACGGTCCCCATGCCGGCCCACAAATGGGGACATGACGACGAGCGCCGAATTGGAAAGGCAGGGTAGCACCCTTGGTTCGAATCCAGCCGTCGTCTTTGCCACCTTGGTGGTACCAGGCCCCCGCAGGAGCCCGCCCACGGCGTCTGGAGGGGGGAAGTAGTGGGCAGCTCGGGTCCGGTCCCGGAGATGTACAGGCGGCCGGTACGGGAATCGTAGCTCAATGGTAGAGTAGGGGCGTTCTCAACGTCTCGGGTGCGGGTTCGATCCCCGCCGATTCTCATCCCGCGGAGGTCGTGTGACAGCGGCCAGGCGTCCCTTAGCTGGGTGCGCTGTACCCTTCGAGGTCCGGCGGAATCGTAGTGCACACGTCCCCCGTCGGGATGTGATCACAGGGTGCTTGCGGGAAACTGGACTCAGCTGGCCGCGGAAGAAGCGGCACAGCGGCGGCCTGATAAGCCGCGCGGGACGGAGCGACCGGTCGCTTTGTTTCGGGTCCAAGGGCACGTTGGCTGTCCAACCCATGCGGTGAAGCGGGAACCCACGCAGCCAGCGTCTATGGATCCGGTCAGCGTGGCTGGGAGTTCGACAAATGTCTACATGGCGTGCGCTGGGCACCCCGAGGGTTCGAATCCCTCCCGGATCCTTCTGCGACGTGACGTGTAGCTGTAACGGCAGCGGAGCACGTACCGAGCCTGGGGCCGCTTACCCTTGGCGAGTCCGACGCGACTCATTCTCGTGTCTGGCGATCGTGGAAATGCCCCCCGCAAGTCCAGGCGGGATCAACAGGGCGCCGCCTCCTGGACCTTCCCCTCACCCGTTGTTGCGGTCATATAGGGATTGTTCGGTGGCGGCATGGAACGGGCTTGATGGTCGAGGGCGTCCGATGGACGGGTCGCCCTGTCGGTTCGACTCCGACACGGGCCCATTGCTCGGCAGCGCAGCATCAACAACAGCTTCGGAATCCTGTCTGACGTCGTTGTGTGCTGTCGGGCACCAGTGAAGGTCCCCATGTGGGCATGGAGCATAACAGCCGCATTCGTAGCTCAGCACGGTAGAGCGTTCGATTGATAATCGAGATGTCGCAGGTTCAAGTCCTGCCGTATGCACCAACACATTCTGCTCCGGTCGGGGGACCTTTCAACTTGCTCGGCAGACACGCGAAAGTCTCAGCATTTCGTCGATTCTGGGGCGTCTGTCGGGCATCAACTTCCCGCTTTATGGGGTGCCAGGTAGGCCAGCTCGTGGAGACA
>Ga0180437_10003539_pt1 | contig 23152 bp, 17 predicted proteins | sample SS_ome_4_FD_132410 | JGI IMG/M metagenome (GOLD analysis project Ga0180437, IMG submission 132410) | Hypersaline lake sediment archaeal communities from the Salton Sea, California, USA - SS_3_D_1 metaG | ecosystem: Environmental > Aquatic > Non-marine Saline and Alkaline > Hypersaline >...
CTTTGAGAACATGCTCACAGGAGTCGCCCTCTCCCTCTTCAGCACCACCCCACTCATCATGACCGTCTACATCGGCTCAGCTCAAAACTGCCTCTCAAAAGCGGGAAAATACTCGGTCTTTGATGCCTCAAAAGAACTCGCCTTCCTCGCCCTCGACTCCGAATCTCGCCTGCGCGGCAAAGCAGCCATTGACGGGATTGGATCAGGCGTGGGCAAATCTGGAGCCTCCCTCACCTACCAGGCAATGATCCTCGGGATGGGAAGCGTCACCATGTGCTCCCCCTACATAGCCTGCATCCTCGCCGTCGTCTTTGCGGCATGGGTCTACTCGGTCAAATACATCTCAAAAGAGTTCAAGACCAAGAGCGAAGAAGCCGAACTCCCCGCAGGCGCTGTCCCCTCGGAAGGGACTTAAAGAAAGGTTTGTTTGTAGATTTTAATTTTGATTTTTATTAAAATATAACTCTATTTTAATTCGATCAGGAGACAATCATGCAAATCATTAGTTCAATAGCTCAAAACCTACCAATTGATCAAATTAACTGGCCAGCAGCCGGCGCTGCAGCGGCTGGAGTGATCGTCTCAAGCTTCATAGGAATGGCTTACTCGCTCATTGAAGATATTGACACCGCTAATACTCAGAGTCTTGCAGGACGAACAGTCCATCATCAGAAGTAGACACCCGATTATAGGCATCTACGATTCTTTGGGGAGAAAGCGTCCATAGACAGTCACTCATCTTGCTCCCCCCGCATCCATCGAGCCTGCAAGGACGGCACACCCGATTCTGAGCAACCACCACCCCTCTGGGGTGGAGCCATGGCCCCCAGTTTTCTTCCGACGTAGGCCCAAATAGAGCCACCAGAGGAACCTTCAACGCCGAGCCCATGTGAAGAGCGACCGAGTCAACCGTGATCAACCCTTTAGCCATAAGCATGAGAGCCCCAAGCTCTTTAAGAGAAGTCATCCCGGCGAGATTGATCACCTTGCCGCTAGCGGCTCGAACAATCTCCTCATTCATCTCCCACTCCTGCTCCGACGGCCCACCAGAAAGGACCACAGGCCCATCCAGAAGATCGGCCACCTGAGCCATCCTCTCGGCCGGAAGACACTTAAAGCGCCAACGGGAGACCGGATGGATCAGCGTAAATCCCCCCTTGTCTAACCCATAGCCCTCCAACAACTTAAGAACAGCCTCTCTAGTTCCCTCTGGGACAGACAGCTCGAGCTCTCGTTCGCTTTCACCTGGAAAAATCCCAATCCGCCTGAGAGCATCGAGGTCCCTTTCCACCGTGTGACGGGATCCTGGGCAAGATTTGACAAAGTGGGTATAGGCCCTTCGCTTCCCTAAAAACCCCTTCTTCCCTGGATCGACCCCCACACGCACTCTAGCGCCAGAGGCGAGCATCGCCATCGCGCCTCGGTCCCCTTCGGTCAGATTGACCACCAGATCATACCCCTTGCTCCGGATCTCCCTCAGAAGAGAAAGCTCCTTGGAAACACGCCCCAGAAAAGGAAGCCCCTTCCAGGATCGATCCTGCTCGACGATCCCAGAGACCCCGCTATGCCCTTCGAGGATCGACGCTGCCTCCTTCCACACATAGGCATCAATTTCTGCCTCTGGAAATCTTTTTCTAAGGTTTGAAAAAACGGGCCCAGACAGCAATACATCGCCTAAATGGCGAAGCTTGATAACCAGAATCCGATTAACTCGGGATAGATCGGGGTAACCCCCATAGAAAAGATTCATTTATTCGTGATCAAAAATAGACACATTTGCTACACTTATTTCGGTAAATTTAATCATTATCGTACCTAGATGCAAGGAGTTTTTCAGATGACCGTTGAGCAGACCCTATCCATTATTAAACCTGATGCCGTGAGTGGCAACCACATTGGAGATATCCTCTCCCGTTTTGAGAAAGCAGGGCTCAAAATCATCGCTGTAAAAATGCTCCATCTCTCTACGGAGCAGGCTAAAGCATTTTATAACGTCCATGCCCACCGCCCCTTCTTTGGAGAGCTCGTAGCCTTCATGACCACCGGCCCCGTCCTCGTGACCGTCCTCGAAGGAGAAGACGCCATTGCCAAAAACCGCGATCTCATGGGAGCCACCAACCCCAAGGAAGCCGCCGAAGGAACCATCCGCCGCGATTTCGCCACCACGATCGATAAAAATGCCGTCCACGGCTCAGATGGTGTTGAGACAGCGAAGCAGGAGATCCCCTTCTTCTTCAAGCCTCAAGAAATCCTTTCAAGATAAAATTTATTCCCCTAAAAAAAAGCTGTTGCTTATCTAAGTAGCAGCTTTTTTAATTCCTACAAAAACTTATTTCACAACAGACAAACAAACCATTCTTCTGGTAAAATACCCTCCATAATAACGTTTAAAAAACAGGAGAAACCAAATGAGTTGTTCAAGTTTTTACCTTCCAAACGACATGGCCAATGTATCTCAGTGGTCAACATGTGGAAACCAACTTTTTCAAGATGGAATGGAGACCGTTACTACATGGGGAAAGTGGGCAGTCAATAACACTCCATCCACAGCTGAAATGTTTGTGAAAGCAAACACAGCGTATCAAACCGCTCAAAAGTTTGGGGCAGAAACACTCGAAAAAATTGAAGCCAATCGAGAGTCATGGAAGAATGATACTACTGGATTGCGCGATAAGATTTCGATTGGCATTGCAATTGCATTTACTGCAGTAACTCTGGTCTCCTTAACAAGCATTTGTAAAAAAGGTCCCCAAGATAGATCTCCTGTAAAACTCGATCTCGAAAAAGATCCTAGTCTGCAACAGGAAGTAGTCGAGGAGTTCATAGAACTCCCATATAATGCAGCCGAAGGGATAAACGTAGGAGGATTCCGTTTTCAAAGGGCAGATAAAACTGGAAAGATCACATACTACAAAATTGAGGGTATTTCCACTAACGGAAAGGTTCTGGCCAAGAAGATAAAGCCCCTGATTCCTGATTCAATTAGGTCCGAAGCAGAAAGTGCTCCCTATGTTGGACAGATTTTCTTCCAAGAGCACCCAAATCAAACAAAAACCTATCATCAATATGTTCAAGTTGGCGAGCTGCCTATGTGGCGACAGCTTAAAGATGCTGAATTAACTCCCGAGAAGATTGCTAAAGCAGCACTTCAACAAGGGAGACAGGGTGGTCTTTGTCCGAAGGGCCTCTTAAAACCCGATCAAGCATCAAAGAGACGATTCTTTAAGGAGTCCGCCTCATCACGGATCCCTTGAGGAAGCGTCTCTCCAAAGATGAAAAGGTAGCTTTCAAGCTCTTCGAGCTCACGCAAACATGCCTCGTTGTCAACGAGGAGGAGCTCTTTGAGGGCTTCCTCTGAGAAGTCTAGTCCCGAAAGATCAAGAGCCCCTTCGGTTGGAAGATGACCGATGGGGGTTTCTAGCGCCTCCCCTTTTCCATCAATCCGCTCAAACATCCACTTCAGAACCCGGATGTTCTCCCCAAACCCTGGCCATAAAAACTTCCCATCCGCCGATTTGCGGAACCAGTTTACATGAAAGATGCGTGGAAGTTTAGATGACTCGCCCTCGTGGCCCATCTCAAGCCAGTGACCGAAATAATCCCCCATGTTGTAGCCGCAAAACGGGAGCATCGCAAATGGATCATGGCGAAGCTCTCCTACCTTCCCCTTAGCCGCAGCGGTTCTCTCGGAGGAGACACTTACACCAAGGAAGGTGCCGTGCTGCCAGCTGAGCGCTTCATAGACGAGGGGGATCGTGGAAGATCGCCGTCCACCAAAGATGATTCCTGAGATGGGGACTCCTGCCGGGTCGTCCCATGCTGGGTCAACTACGGGGCACTGATCAAGGGGGGCTGTGAACCGGGCATTCGGATGAGAGGCGGGGGTCTCGGAAGTGGGAGTCCAGGGATTCCCCTTCCAGTCGGTGAGCATCGGTGGAGGTTCTTTAGTCATCCCCTCCCACCAAACATCTCCGTCAGGGGCAAGGGCTACGTTGGTGAAGATCGAGTTCTTTTTGACCGCTTCCATTGCGCTTGGATTGGAGTCATAGGAGGTGCCCGGCGCCACGCCAAACATCCCCGCCTCGGGGTTGATGGCATAGAGACGTCCATCCTCTTTGATCTTCATCCAGGCGATGTCATCTCCTACACATTCTACTTTCCAGCCGGGCAGGGTGGGCTGGAGCATCGCTAAATTGGTTTTTCCACAGGCACTGGGGAAGGCAGCGGTGAAGTACTTCCGCTCCCCTTCCGGGTTGGTGATCGCCATGATGAGCATGTGCTCGGCCATCCACATCTCATCGCGGGCCATCACCGACGCGATCCGAAGAGCTAAACACTTCTTCCCAAGAAGAGCATTCCCTCCATATCCACTTCCGAAAGACCAGATCTGCCGCTCTTCAGGGAAATGTACGATGTACTTGTTGTCAGGGTTGCAACACCAGAAGCTGTCTTCTTGCCCCTCTTGCAAAGGGACTCCGACCGAGTGGATACACGGAACAAAAAAACCATCTCCGAGCACATCGAGCACTTTCTTCCCCATTCTGGTCATGATCCGCATGTTGACCACTACGTAGGGAGAGTCTGTGATCTGCACCCCAATTTGAGCGATGTCGGATCCGAGAGGTCCCATGCTAAACGGGATCACATACATGGTCCTCCCCTTCATGCATCCCTCAAAGAGATGATCGAGAATGCCATGCATCTCGGCAGGGTCTTTCCAGTTATTGGTCGGACCCGCATCCTCTTTTTTGCGCGAGCAAATGAAGGTGGACTCCTCGACTCTGGCTACATCGTCGATATGAGAATGGCACCAGTAGCTATTGGGGCGCTTCTCGGAATTTAAGCGGACAAAGGTTTTTTCTGAGACAAGGAGATCACACAAAGCATTATATTCCTCTTCCGACCCATCGCATAAATGAATCTGATCAGGCTTGCACTTTGCTGCGATCTTCTCAATCCAGCTCTTAAGCTCTTTATTTTCCATACTCTTTGATATCGAGAAAACTCGAAATAAATTCAATAAATTAATGATCGTATTTAAAATTTTAAAGACCAGTTACTTAAAACTATAAATTTATGATATAATAGCTTCGATGAATAATATAAGTTTTTCATATTTTACTAACCTTTTCTATCCTGTTCATTCTGTTGAAGAAACAGCCGATCCCACGAGCGCGCTCGTCCAGGAGGTGATCCAGAAAAAGGAAGCCAATGTAGAGAAAGCCCTCTCGAATAACTGGCGGCGGTACAACCCCATCTCGGGGAGTGATACGATCCTCATAAGTGGAGATCTCTTCAATATGGGATTCCTCGTCCTTGAAGGGGTAAAATCTGCGTCTCCCCATTTGGCGAGCCTCACTGCGGTAAAGGTGGCGAGCGCCGTATGCGGTGTTTTTGGAGGGGTGATTAGCCTCTCTACTGGACTGGTCAGTTTTAAAGAGGGGATCCAAGCCCTGCAAAATGGAGACAACCATCTTGCCACGCGTCTACTCTTCGAAGGGGTGATGGATACAGTCGTTGGAGTGGCAATGATCCTTCTTTCACTCTCTGCTTATGTGGTAGGTTTGGGGGGGGTGGGAGCCTTTTTTGCAGCCAATCCGTGGGTCCTACCTATCGTCTTCCTTCTCGCCTGTCTCCCCCTGACGGCAGAGATTGGAGCTAGGTGCAAAAAGATCTACTCAAAAGAAGATGCTGCCTCTCTTCTTCCCCTCAAAGACCTCAAGGGACATCTAGAAAAAGAAAAGGTAGACTGGAAAGAAGTCTACGCTCTCTTTGATGGGACACTCCTCGATCTCAATCAGGTCTCTAGAACAAGCCTCAAGGACCTCTCTGACAAGTTAGAGGAGATGCAAACTGAAATCGGTGTTCAGGCTTCTCTGGGCGCATTTAAGCTTTTAAATGCTCTTCTAGACAAGAACAAAGAAAAAAGTTTAGAAGCCCTCAAAGCCCTCGACGATCAAGTTCAAGGATGGAATCAGACTCAAGGTCGCCGCTTGCTCCAACAAGCCCCCTTCTTCCTCTCCTCGCTACTGAGCCTCATCCTTCTGCAGCCGCTTACCTACAGGCAGTCAATCGAAGCTGCACAAAACTTCAGCTTAGCCCTGGCTAGTATCGCTCCTCTGCATATGGATATGAATCAACCTTTCGAGCGAGATACTCCCATCGTTCCAGCGAAGGCAGAATAATGGACAAATCATGTATAATTTAGACCAAAAAAGGAAAAGTCATGCAAATTACATCAAATAGTTTTTTAGAAAGCGCTTGGGAATCCTATGCTCCCCAAAGCCCTACAGGCTACGCCGTAGCTGGGACTGCTCTCGGGGGCCTCCTTCTAGGAGGAGCTCTACTCTACGGCAAATCTTCTGAAGTCTCAAATAGAGCAAACCCCATCCCCGCTCCCCCAGAACGACAAAATGACCTAGACAGACTCCAAAAAAGAGCCTGGACCGATCTCTCCAATTTCAAGGGAGGACTTATTCCCACGGCTCAGAAACTTTTGCCCATGCTTTTCTATGCGCGTAACCCAAATCCTGAGGCCATCGAAGCCGTTCTCGATAAAGCCATACAAGAACGCACTCAGAATGCTCCTAAGCCAAAAAAGAAATGCTGTAGCTGGAGCCGGCCAAAATATCGCTCGATCAGTGGGGCTAGCCCTAACCAGCTCGTCTGGTTCTCCCATGGTGGTGGACACAGATTTATCCACCAGTTTTTTCAAGGAGCAAACAAAGGATATGCGAATGAAACTGGGGGCCAGGGAATCTTTGTCACCCCTCACCGAATAGCCAAAACAGCCGCAGAAGCAAGCAGCAATAGGGACACTCTGTATGCCCTTCGAGCCCCGCTTAAATGGATCGATCAGCCCGTCATCCTCAAAGGTCAGATCCCAGCTCGTTATCTCAAAGTGGTCAACCACAATGGAGGATATGAAGCGGTGATCTTTCCAAAGGATAGGCACCATGTGGTCAACGTTTCCTTAGAGTCGATTGATCTTAGAGATCGTCCTTTTGCAGCTCGAAAAGAATTGATAAAACTGAATATCCCCATTCTGCCCCGCTCGCTTGAAAAGGAGTACCCTCCCCATGTATCAGAGCACATCAGGACAGTTTGGAGCCAGTTTACTGGCCAAAACTCTAGAAGATAACCCACTGGTTATTAGGCATATTCTTTTAAAAGGATTAAATATTGATAATTAATGTCTTAAAATGATATAATCAATATCCTAAAAAGGATAAAAACTATGTTCAATACGATTCAAACATCCCTCGGGTCCCTGGTCAGCGCTCCTCTGAGCCTACTAGGGTGTCTTAAGCTCGGCTCAGCCGAGTGTCTTAGGCTCTGATCATACTGAAGATCAGGAGCTTAGCTCACATGTAGAAACCATCTTCGAACAAAAAGAAGAGCTTCGCGATGCGGCTCTCTCGGATATGCGTGCCCGATTTCATCCAATTACAGGCACAGACACGATCCTCATTGGCGGAGACGTCTTTAACACCGGCTATCTCCTCTTTGAGGGGTTCACAGCGGCCATTCCCGCTGCCGAAGGGGTCGCTGGGATCGCAATCGCCAGCACGGTCTTTGGGGTCGTTGGAGGGGTGATCAACATGGCTGTGGGGATGATCTGTCTTAAAGAGGCGATCCAGGCCCTTAAAAATGGGGATCGCCTCCTAGGTGGACGCCTTCTCATTGATGCGATTTTCTGTAATGCGATTGGGATCGTCATGATCCTCGCCTCGATCTCGACTCAGGTTGCAGCCCTTTCAGGGGTGGCTGCCTTCTTTGCCGCCAACCCATGGCTACTTCCAGTTCTTTTCTTTGTTGGCTCGATCCCTGTCTTTGCAGAAATCCTCTCTCGAGTAAAAAACATCTGGGGTGAGCAAGATATTGCCTCTACCCTCCAACTTAATCAGCTTGAAGAAATGCTGTCGAAAGAAAAAATCGACTGGGACGGGGTTTTCCATCTTTACGACGGGACTGCTCTAGACATTAAGCAGATCCGCACCGAATATGCTGAAAATGGACTCATCTCACTCAGCAATCGGATGGAAGTCCTTCAGGGGGACATGGGAGTGGAAGCTGCGATTGATACGTTCAAACTCCTTAGAGATCTTCTTGAGCGAAATGAGGAAAAAGCGCTTGAACGGGTTAAAGAACTCAAAGGGCGTGTTGCCTTCTGGAACGGTGTGCAACATCTGCGACTATTCCAGCAGTTCCTCTACCTTGGCTCATTCGTCGTGAGTATGGCCGCCTTGCGTCCCGGGATGAACGGTCGCGCCATCGGAGCTACGCAGAGCTTCGCGATGGCAGCTGCCAACGCGATCCCTCTATGGATGGATCTCCGATGGCCCTTCGAGCGGAATGTAACGCTAGTGGTCCCTCAGGTTGAGGTCGGCTGATTCCCCACTTCTAGACGCAAACTAACTCCTCCTGACTCCCTTGCTTTCTAGCAGCGGGCGACAGTTTGGAGGGAGAGGATTATTTTCAGGGATCAATCGAATCGGTAGTGTAACATTCTTTCTGTAAATTCACTTTTCAGGAGAGGACTGAGGAGTTGAAAAAAAAGGTTTGAGATCGGATTCTTTTAAGTTCTTCAAAAAACAAAAGGAGACCCAAATGATCTCAAACCAAAAATATTCACCGCTCATAGAAGAAGCTCTTATAGAGCTTGCAGATCAAGGCCTCGAAAGCCTTTGCCCTGCACTTGAAAAGCTGTTCAATGAGCTGATGCTCATTGAACGGGAGCAAGTCCTCCAAGCCAGTCCTTATGAAAGGACTGAAGAGCGAAAGGGATATGCTAACGGATTTAAGAATAAAATGCTGCATACTCGCATCGGAAAACTTCAACTTCAAATACCTCAAGCCAGAGATCTGCCCTTTTATCCCCAATGTCTTGAGAAGGGAACACGCTCAGAGCGAGCCCTTGGTCTTGCCATGGCAGAAATGTACGTCAATGGAGTCTCTACGAGGCGAGTGAAACGGATTACCGAAGAGCTCTGCGGACTAGAGGTGAGCTCAACGCAAGTCTCGAGACTGAGCAAAACACTGGATGAGGAACTTGAAAAGTTCCGTAATCGTCCTCTTGGGAAGATGCTCTATGTCTACTTGGATGCTCGCTATGAAAAAGTCCGGGAAAATGGAAGTGTTCGAGACTTAGCGATATTTACTGCTATAGGGATCAATGAGCAGGGATGCCGAGAAGTTCTCGGCATCTCCTGCGAGTTATCAGAGGCAGAAGTTCATTGGCGCAGGTTTTTAGAAGATCTGCTCAAACGAGGACTGACTGGGGTAGAGCTCATTATCAGTGATGATCATGCAGGCCTTAGAAAAGCGCGCCAAGCAGTACTGCCGGGGACTGCTTGGCAGCGCTGTTATTTCCATCTCGCCCAGAATGCTCAGTCCTATGCCCCGAGCCAAAATGCCAAAGAAGAAATCGGGGCAATAATCCGAGATATTTATAATGCTCCCGGCAAAGAAGAAGCGAAAGCTCGCCTTAAAGCAGCAGTGGATCGCTGCGAGGAAAAGTGGCCAAGGTTCAGCCAATGGATGGAAGAAAACTGTGAGGAGTCGATGAGCTTTTATGACTTCCCCAAAGCCCACTGGAGAAGAATCCGAACAAACAACACCAGTGAGAGACTCAACCAAGAAATAAAAAGGAGAACAAGCGTGGCGCGCCTGTTCCCCAATAGCGAAGCGGCTTTGCGGGTAGCAACAGCTGTGATCGTAGAAATCCATGAGGAGTGGATAAGTGGGAGGAAGTATCTCCAGGTATAAAGAATCAAGCATAGGCGGCCGCCGAGCAGCTCTGCTTAGCTCGGCGCAGGCGGCTGCCTTTGCGGCCTGAAAAATGAATCAACTGAAGGCTTAAGAAGGATGGATCTTAAATTTTACAGAAAAATTGTTGCTTAACCAATCGAATCCACCCACGATCGCAGAGTCTCTGTGTAATTTTGGCGCGATTGAGGTGCTCTGGATCGTATTGCATCATAGAGTCTGTTATTTGAACTTCATTGCCTTTTCGGTGGAGAATTCCTGGTCCATATCGTTCGTCTAGTTCAGATAGATATTGCCTAACAGACACTTTTTCCCTTTCTAAACGAAGATCAGGAGATAGTTGCAGAATCTCTCGAAGATAGGGAACTGCCTCGGCAAAACCCCATTCCTTGAGGTTTGGTGGAGGGCCAGGGATTATATCCCTGAAAGGGTGTATGAGCTTTTGAATCTTGTTCTTATCTTCTGGATGCATATGCTCTTTACGGTCCCCGGGGGCCTGATTCGTTCCCCTCGCTTTTCTGTATTGAGAGATTACAAAGTCAAGGCTGTGACCAACGAAATGCATGACGTTTTCCACTGTATTCAACGAGGGGTTCGCACCCCAAGGCTCACACTTGATATAGACTCTTTCCCTTCCATCTTTCGTCTGAATCTTCCCAATCACAACTGTTCCCATATTGGGAGGAAGGTTACGGATATTAAGCCCAAAGTGTTTCCAGCCTTTCAATAGGCCATCAGGTATTGGAATAGCGCGTGTTTTGAAATGGCTCGATGCTCGGCCATAGATTCCCGGGCAGTTTGTGAAGGCTTTGAACAAACGAAATCCTGGATCATCGACAACGAATGTTCCATTTTCAAAGCCATTTTGTTTGGAAATCGCATGAGCCATCATCCCCCAGCAAATCTTGCGGATATTTTCAGGTGTGCTTTCGATAGCCTCTCCTTTTCGGATCTTCTGGAATAGACCGACCCCTTCGTTGGCATCCTCCCAAGCAGCTTGATAATTATATGGAACACCGTGTGCAGTGCAATACTTGAAGAACAAGTCTCTATGAAGGCGTGGTTGAGTGGATGCACTTATTAGAGCTCTCGCAGGATGAATATTTTCGAGGTTCAACTGAGTCGAGATTCTACCGAGCCTGTCGAGCATCACGTTTCGGTCAATACAAAAGGCCTCTTGAGGACGAAAGGCCCTTTGAGGCAGATTTACTTGGATCGATTGATCTTTCCAATCCCTTAGAATGTTGCGTAGCCCGATGACTATATTTGGAAGCTCTGTTCTCATACTTGGATGGCTAAGATCGAGATAAACTCGCTGCCCAGAACCTGAGGAAACAGTGATCCGTTGGTTGGCAGGCCGCGTAACAGAGGAGCCGTGGTCGCCTCTAACCGCGGCAACTGCCCTAGTCCCTAAACCAGGAGATCCACTATTGTTCAGTACTCGAGCTGCAGACGGACTATCAGGAGGGGCTTGGTTGCCTCTAACCGCGACAACTGCCCTAGTCCCTGAACCAGGAGATTCACTGTTGTTGTTCACTCCTCGGGCTGCAGACGGACTATCAGGGGAAGCGGGCTTCTTGGTACCCCCAATCCCTGAACCAGGAGATTCACTATTGTTCACTCCTGGGGCTGCTGGTGCTTCGTTCCAAATGCTTCGAAGAGAGACGGCTGTGATTATAGCAAATGTAGTAGCAATGCCCATTGCAAGCCCATCACGTGCCCCAGTCGTGTCATTTTTCCATGACTCTCGGTTCTCTTCAATCTTCTGCCACAGGTGACTGGCTATTTCAGAAAAATTGGAGTAGGTATTTGCCAGGTATTCATTCTGGTTAAAAAAAGAATTATTTATATAACTTACCAAAATCGCCTTCTATTTATTTTTATGATTATTGACTTATATTATAACTCTTTTATATACACAAATAAACTAAAGACATTTTTTATTTAATCTATATTTAAAATTTCTATTTTATTTCCCGATCATCCCCTATCCAGGCATTACTAATACCCCACTCGGAGAACGACTTCGAATTGGCTAGCGCACTGTATCAAAATTTTTAGAGAGCTAGAGAGGAGGCTCGGAAGCTAGAGTTTGAGCCCAGTCTTCAGGCAAGAAAAAAGCCCTGGATCCGAAAGGCCCAGGGCTTAGGTGTGTTGAACAACTTTTTGAAGGAATTTCGCGAATAGGCTCCATTACCAGAGCAATAGAACCTAAACCGAGGGTGTCGTCACGCGCCGCTTCTTAAACCGGTCGATGAACTCAAGCGCCTTACCCGTCCCTAGACAGACTGCTAGAAGTGGATTAGGTGCGATTTTTACGGGAAGTCCCGTCTCTCGAATGAGCGCTTTGTCGAGCCCTTTGATCAGCGCTCCCCCGCCAGCAAGAACCATCCCCCGATCGACGAGGTCAGCAGCGAGCTCTGGAGGACATTTCTCGAGGGTGAGCTTTACACTCTCGATGATCTGCTGGATCGGCTCAGAAAGGCATTCACGGATTTCCACTGAGTTGATCCGCTTCGTGACGGGAAGGCCGGCCACTTGGTCACGCCCGCGCACTTCCATCTCAAGCTCATTTTCCCCAAGAGGATAGGCCGAGCCAATGGTCATCTTGATCTCTTCCGCCGTGCGAGGGCCGATCATCAAGTTGTAGGTGCGGCGCATGTAGTTCATGATGCACTCGTCAAACTCATCACCAGCAACACGGAGTGAGCGGGATTCGACGATGCCACCGTAGGAAATGATCGCAATCTCAGTGGTTCCCCCGCCAATGTCGATGATCATGCTGGCAAAGGGTTCATGAACAGGTAGGTCGACGCCGATCGCGGCTGCCATGGGCTCTTCGATGAGGATCACTTCTTGCGCTCCAGCACGAAGGGCGGAATCTTCGACGGCTCGCTTCTCTACGCCGGTGATCCCTGAGGGGACGGCAATAAGGATCTTGGGACGGAAAAGAGCGCGTGAAGGGGTCACGCGTTTGATCAGCTCTCGGAGGAGTCCTTCAGCGATCTCAAAGTCGGCGATGACTCCGTCTTTCATGGGGCGGACGGCGTGGATTTTTCGTGGTGTCTTCCCGAGCATGAGTTTGGCTTTGTGTCCAACGGCAAGCACTTGGTTGGTGCTCGAGTCGACCGAGACGACGGAAGGCTCTGCAGCGACGATCCCTTTACCGCGTACGAAAATGAGTGTGTTGGCTGTGCCGAGATCGATCCCGATGTCGCTGGAAAAGAGGGTTGAAAAGGCCCCTCCCCGATTCGCAAGGCTTGAGCGGAGCTTTGAGAGGAGGCTAACGGGCTTTTTCTTCTGCAGTACGGATTCCATGAAGCTTTAAGTTTTTAAGAGTTCTAAAACGTCTTCCCAAGTGAGCTTGGACATCGCTTCATCATCGCAGCTGACCACTTTCTTGACGAGTCCTTTTTTCCTCTGCTGCATCTCATCAATCTTCTCTTCGATGGTCCCAAGAGTAATGAGTTTGTAGGCTGAAACGGACTTGGTTTGCCCCATACGATGGACCCGGTCAGTCGCTTGACTTTCGACGGCTGGGTTCCACCACATGTCGTAGTGGATCACAGTATCTGCACCAACGAGGTTGAGTCCTGTTCCCCCTGCTTTGAGCGAGACGAGGAAGACGTAGATCGAAGGATCTTCGTTGAACTGTTTAACCACTTCAAGCCGGTTCTTTGACGAGCCATCGAGATACGCAAATTTGATCCCCTTTTGCTCGAGGTCGCTCCGCATGATCTTGAGCATCTGTGTGTACTGGGAGAAGATCACAGTCTTGTGCCCCCCTTCTCTCAGGGTCTGGAGAAGCTCGACAAGCATCTCGTACTTGGCTGAATCCCCCACTTCGGGTTTTTCCTTGGCAAAGATCGCTGGGTGACAACAAATCTGCTTGAGTCGAGTTAGGGTGGCTAGGACGTGAATCTGTACTCTGTCGAAGCCATCTCGTTCGACCAGTTTGACTAGCTCGTCGCGAGCCGATTTTGCATAGGAGCGGTATAGCTCTAACTGGACCGGACTAAGCTGACAGTGGTAGACGATCTCTGAGACCGGCGGAAGGTCTTTGAGCACGTCGGCTTTCATCCTGCGGAGGATGAAGGGGCCAATTTTTTTGCGCAGGTAGTTGAGATTTTTGGTCTGCTCTTCCCCTGAGACGCGGACATATTTTTCGACAAACCGGTCATAAGAGCTGAGGAAGCCAGGCATAAGGAAGTCAAAGAGGCTCCAGAGCTCGTCAAGGGAGTTCTCAATCGGGGTTCCCGACAAAATAAGACGGTGTTGTGCCCGAACCATTTTTACCGAGCGAGCATTGCGCGTTCCTCGGTTTTTGATGTGTTGCGCTTCATCGAGGATTACGTACGAAAAGACGGTGTCTTTATAGTTGGCAATATCTTTTTGGAGAAGGGTGTAGGAAGTGATGATCGCATCGTACTTGTCGAGATCCTTGATCATTTTTTTCCGATTCGAAGGAATCCCGTCGATCACGTGCACTTTGAGCTTCGGATTGAACTTCCCAAATTCCTCTTTCCAGTTGTAGAGAAGGGAAGTCGGACAAACGATGAGTGCCGTCCCCAGTTTGAGCTTCTGGATCTGGGACAGCGCGACAATCGCTTGGAGGGTTTTTCCAAGACCCATGTCATCAGCGAGGACTCCGCCGAGGTACATCGATCTGAGCCGCTCGAGCCACTTAACCCCTTCAGCCTGGTAGGAGCGCAAATCGGCTTTAATACTCTTGGGAACAGGTGTACTTTTTAGAGATGTTTCGCCCAGCATCTGCTTACGAATTTCGATGAGTCTGTCAGAAATCGAAAACTTGATGGGGAGATCTTTAAACTGCTCCGCTTCGACACTCGCCAGGCTCCAAAGAGGGCGCTCCAAGACCCCATCTTCGAGAACAACAATGCCGATTTCATCGAAAATTTGAACCACTTTGGAGATCACATCGAGGTCGAGGACGAGGATTTTAGGAAGTTTGGACTTGGACGTTTTTTTCTTTCCCGTCTCTTTCGGACCGGCGAGTTCGATGAATGCTTTCTTCGCGGTGATGCACTCCCAAAGCTGGTCGAGCTTGATCCCCTTGAGCGATCCTTTGATTTTGAGAGAGATCTGGTAGGAATCAACCGTTTTTGTCGGAGAGAAGTCGAGGACAAACTCTGATTTGTCGTAGATGAACTGGTCGAGGAGGTTCTGGGGACAATCGAACTTGACTCGGTGTTGGTTCCGAGGGATCACATCGGTCATGAACTCGACGATTTTCTTATCCGATTTGGAGATGTAAATCCCCTGCTCGGGCTGAAAAAGGAAGTCTTGGAAGAGGTCTTCTACGATTTTCTTTTCCTCAACGAGATTGCGAGCGAGGATCCCCTCTTTGGTGACAAACGAGTGGATATCGTCAAAGCCTAGCTGGGAATGGGCTTCAGGGATTTTGTGCCCCGCATATTTGAAGTGGATCGAAGCCTCTAGTTCACCATGAAGGTACGAGAGCTCACAAACCGCATCGACATCTTCGACGTAAGGGAGGGTGACAAAGTCTTGGATCTCTTCTCTGTTAGCCACATCGGCATATTGGGCAAGCTCGGGGAGCGAGTTTTCGATAAATGAGCCAAAGAGAGGCTCCGGAATCGTCATATCCCGTATCTCTGTGAGATTGCACAGGTGCTTCCGATTGATTAGATGAGGGAAACGCCAGTAGGTCCCTTCAAAGAGCATCCCCGGCTTTGCACACTGGAAAAGATAAACATCTTCGAGAGTAAGTTCCCTGTCATCGATCATGATCTTAGGGTTGAGAAGGATTTTCGAGTTTGGTGGAGGGATATATTCGAGGTGAAAGCAAAAGTGGACAGGAACAGAAGAAAAGCGGAGAGGCGTTTCAAAGCTCGCCTCATAAACGCCGGGAAGAAGAGGAAGCATGTTGTCTGACCCGCCAAACCCGCTTTTAGAGATCTCTTGCTCAGCCAGCTCAAAGGCTCTCGCTAAAATCATCCCAAAAAAGTTGGGAGGGATGAGCCCAAGGCGAAGTGCCCTCTCGCTCGATACATTTTCAGCAAAATGGAGGTGATCCATCACCATCGCAACGATTTCTCTTTGCCCTAGGGGGAAAGACTCGAGAGAAAAGCAGAACTTTTTTCCTCCCATAAAGATCGGCTCTTTGAAACGGATCGCATCGACAAATTTTCTAAGGTTTGGGACATGAAGAGGCTTGGAGCGGAAAGGAAGACGAAGGGCAACTTGCACCTCGACCGAGCCCCCTTTCTTTTTTGGGTAGTTGTAGATTAGGGAAAACTCTGCAGAGACAATCTCTTTTTTCTCCTCGGGACGGAAGAAGGGAGACTCGGCGAGCATCTGGGAAGAGGTAACATATTCTTGTAAGATCTGCCGTTGGTAATTTTCTTCTTGGCGAAGCACCTCTTTGTCTTCTGCCTCCTTGAACTTTTCAAGGATCTCATCTTTTTCCTCTTCGTCGAGGTCTTCGGCAATATCTTTTTCTTTAGAGTAGGCAACGAGAATCTGATCTAGATTTTGCTCCAGAAAGAAGAGGAGCGCGGCGATATGCTGACAGTCGTAGTTGTAGGGGCAGTCGCAGTTGGAATCGATCGTTTCACACTCTAGGCGATCGATCTCGATTTCGCTTTCGTAATAATTGTCGTACTGACCGAGCACCCGTCCACTAAGCCGCATCGATTTACTATCGAGGTGAAGCAGTTTGGCGGAGACAACTTTTTCTTTGTCATAAGAGTCCTTCCCCTCCTTGATGATCGCCCCGGAGAAGTCTTGTTTTAGCTTTCGAAAATTTAGCATTGCATTTCTCAGTTGATCGGATAGCCATATCCGTTTTCTCTTTTGCCTGAAACAACCGTTTTACAAATTTTCTATTACCTCTGCAAGAAAAAATTGACCCCAGAAACAGTCTCGGAGGGAAGAGCCTCTCGAAAAAGAAGAGGAAAATCCAAGTTTGGGAAAATCTCGTGAAAAAAATAAAGCCTTCCGTTATCCTCAGAACCTTTGCGGGTGTAGCTCAGCGGTAGAGCATCACGTTGCCAACGTGAGGGTCGTGAGTTCGAACCTCATCACCCGCTAACAATTTTTGGTTTTGGAGAAGCATGAGCACAGAAAAAGAAGAATACAAGAACGATAAAGTTCACGTCACCGTCCACCGCAAACCTAAATGCCTGATCGAGTATGAGACAGAAGTTTTCCGTCCCATCTGCGTAGAAGGCGAAAAAAAAGCAGCCAAAGTGGTTGGTAAAGAAGTCGTGGTCCCTGGCTTCCGCAAAGGAAAAGCCCCTGCAGAAATCGTAAAAAAACGCTATCCCCAAGACCTGGACAAGCGCTGGCAGGAAGAGATTGCAAACAACGCCTTCCGCGAATGCGCCCAGCTTGCAAACGTCCCCCTTATCCGGCGGGATGCGACCATCACCTTCAAAATGGATAGCCATACTCGCGATGGAGCAAAACTCACCCTCTCTTTTGAGACGATGCCCGAAGTTCCTGCGATCGACCCGGCCAAGTGTGTTCTCACCGACGTCAAAAGCCCCGAAGTATCGAAAGAAAAAGTAGACGAGACGATCCGTCAAACCCAAATGTTCTTTGCAAAATGGGAAAAAGTAGAAGGCCGCGCCGTCAAAGAAGGAGACTTTCTCCTCCTCGACGTCGATATCATCGACGAAGATCCTCCGCAAAAACTTTTTTCAAACACCCGCTTTGAAGTCTCTGACAAATCGATGGCCCAGTGGATGAAAGACCTCGTCATCGGGAAAAAAGTGGGAGACACGCCGGAAGGAGTGAGCACCCCCGATAAGAACCTTTCTGAAGAAGAGAAAAAAGAATACACCCCGAAAAAAGTACGGGTCACCATCCAAGCCGTTGAGAAATCGACCCTCCCTCCCCTGGATGAAGAATTTGCTACTAAGGTCGGCGCCAAAACAGTCGATGAACTAAAGACCAACGTAGAGAGCTTGCTCACAAAAAAAGCAGCAGATCACGTGCGAGTCCAACAAAGAGAGCAAGTAACCGAGTTCCTACTCTCCCATCCGTTTGAGATCCCCGAGTCGGTGATCCAGAAAGAAACTCAGTTCCGCTTAGAGCAAATGCTCAAGCAAGAACCCTTCCAAGAAGTTTGGAAGAAAAGCGGCCAAAAAGAAAAAGAAGAACTGATCGAATCGACCAAAATAGAAGCTGAGAAAGCGATCCGCATCTTCTACATCTGCCGAAAAATCGCGGCAGACCAAAACCTCAACATCACAGCGAAGGATACTCCCTATACAGCCCCCGATCCTCTCGAGGCGCTTCTCTATCCTTCCGCAGACCATCATGATCCCCACCAGCCCGATGTGAAACAGGCGGAAGCCTACTCACAAACACTCCTCGAAAAGACCGAGGACTGGGTGATCTCCCATGCACGGACTGCTCCAGCTGATAAGCCAAAGCCAAAGAAAAAGGCAGCGGCGCCGTCGGAAGCCCCAGCTAAGAAAAAAGCGGCTCCTAAAAAAGCGGCTGCCCCAAAGAAAACCGCTTCTAAGGAAGAAAAGCCCAAAGCAAAAGCTCCGGCGAAGAAAAAAGCTGCTCCTAAGAAGAAAGCTGCCCCAAAGAAAAAAGCTTAAGATCGCTTGCAGAAAACTGGCTATTCTCGGCAATATGACAATATTGATGAGCACAACTTGAAGGTGATGGAATGTCATACACAATCCCCTATGTAATCGAAGATACCGGCAAAGGCGAAAGAGCGATGGATATCTATTCTCGCCTCTTAAAAGACCGGATCATTTTTATTGGAACAGAAATTAATGATCAGATCGCCAACACAGTGATCGCTCAGCTCCTCTTCCTAAGAGCCGAAGACGCGAAAAAAGATGTCAATATCTACGTCAACTCCCCCGGAGGTGTCATCACCTCAGGTCTCGCGATCTTCGATACCATGAAGTACATGAGCTACGAGATTAACACCTACTGCCTAGGAATGGCCGCTTCGATGGGAGCTCTCCTCCTCATGGCGGGAACCAAAGGAAAACGCTACGCGCTCCCCAATAGCCGGATCATGATCCACCAGCCTAGCGGTGGAACCACAGGAACCGCCTCTGACATCGATCTTCAGGTCAATGAAATCATCGAACTGAAGAGAATGTGCGCAGAGATCATCTCTGAGCAAACAGGGCAACCCTTAGACAAAGTCCTTGAAAAATCTGAGCGTGACTTTTACATGAACCCCGAAGAAGCAAAAGACTTTGGGATCATCGACAAAGTCGCCTCCAAAACCCCTACTGAAGCCGTTATCGCCTAATGAGTAAACAAACTGCCCCCACCTGTTCGTTCTGTGGCCGCACTGAAGAAGCGGTCGAAAAGCTAATCTCTGGACCAAGCAGCTACATCTGCGATAAGTGTGTTCGCCTTTGCGTCGACATCATCGAGAAGAAGCCAGTCCACCATGAGCTAAAAATGCTCAAGCCAAAAGAGATCAAGACAGCCCTCGACGAGTATGTCATCGGGCAGGTGAATGCAAAAAAAACGATCTCAGTCGCGGTCTACAACCACTACAAGCGGATCCGCTCCCTTGCTAAAGACGAAGAAGTGGAGTACAGCAAGTCCAATGTCCTCCTCCTCGGCCCTACCGGTAGCGGAAAAACCCTCCTAGCAAGAACCCTTGCCCAGACCCTCGACGTTCCTTTCGCGATCGCCGATGCAACCACCCTCACAGAAGCGGGATACGTCGGAGAAGACGTCGAGAACATCATCCTCCGCCTCGTCCAGGCAGCCGACTATGACATCGCCCGCGCCGAGATGGGGATCATCTACGTCGATGAGATCGATAAGCTCCGCAAAACGACCAGCAACGTCTCGATCACACGAGATGTCTCTGGAGAAGGGGTCCAGCAAGCCCTCCTCAAAATCGTCGAAGGGACCATCGCGAACGTCCCACCCAAAGGGGGAAGGAAACACCCCAACCAAGAGTACATCAAGATCAACACCGAGAACATCCTCTTCATCGTAGGAGGAGCCTTTGTCCACCTCGATAAAATCATCGCCAAGAGGCTCGGAAAAAGCACCATCGGGTTCGATGTCTCCGAAGACGCAGAGTTCGACTCACAAGAGACCAACTACCTCCTTTCCAAAGTGGAAGCAGAAGACCTCGTCTCCTTTGGTCTCATCCCCGAGTTCATTGGCCGCTTCAACAGCATCGCCAACTGCAACGAGCTCACCGTCGATGACCTGGTGGAGATTCTCACCACCCCTAAAAACGCCGTCATCAAGCAGTATACCCAGCTCTTCGATGAGGAGAACGTCAAGCTCACCTTCACCGAAGATGCCCTCAAGGCAATGGCAGAGAAGGCCAAAGAGACAGGCACCGGCGCAAGGGCCCTGCGGATGATTGTCGAAGGAATACTCCTCGAGACCATGTACGAGGTCCCCTCTGACCCTTCTATCAAGGAAGTCATCGTCGAGAAGGACTGCGTCGTCAAAAAGACCCCTCCTATCCTCAAAACTGCCTAAACTTCTCTTCACTCGCTTACTACAGCAGAACCCAACTCGCTTAATTTAAGTGGGTTTTGCATACGCAGGTCTTTCTTTTTTGATTTATCAGCAATTTATCAGCACAATATAGATATGAAAAATGCCGATAAACTGCCGATAAAGTTCAGCCCCAACTACACCATTTCTTCTAAAGTCATGAGTGATCTTATGCGGATAAACCCATTCTAATAAAATTGCTAGGAAGGTTCGAAGGAAATGGATTTAGATTTTTAGATTGTGAATGCAATCAATGTTTTTAAATATTGATAAATGAAATCGGATAGGTTCACAGGTCAACGATTGGGTTTTAAGAGAAACAGCTCGTTTGTGTATGGCTCATTATTCAACAATGATCTCTTCTTCCAAAAACCTAAGCATCTGAAGAAGGTCCGTGCAAATTTCTCTCAGATTTTGAGAAGTAACCTCATCTCCTCTCTTCCGACAATACTGTTCCCAAATTGTCTGTCGGTCTTCTTTTAGACCGTAGAGATCAATTGTTTTGAGTAATTGCAGAAGATCTAGCTTTATTCCTCTCTGGCTAAATGTTTTCTCTAAGGCTTGCTTTAATGTCTTCTCATCATGTTGAGCCCATCTGAGTAGTACCCAAGCATCATGATAATCCTTCACACGGCTATTAAGCATCCCTTTCTCCACCATCGTATGGAGTTTTTCAGCTAAAACGGTTTCAACAGGATAACCTCTTAAATGCGGTGCCGGGAAATCCAATAATGTGGGGTAGGTTAGTTTAACGGGTGCTGGCGTTATCAGATCTCCAAACCCTAAATCTATTTGCATTGGAATCCGTGTACTATCCAAGTTTCCCCTGAAGCGTACACGAATCCCCTCATATTCTCGCTGACTTTGCATAATTTCTGTAGAAAGTGAGTCTGCATCAAAGATGATTCCATCGGAGCAGTCTGTCTTGAAATCACAAATATTGCTCAGGAGATTCTCTATATTTTCTGGAGAATTCTCAGCTATCGATAACATATCGATATCACGAGTAGCTCTGGCATCCTGAATTTTCCATACATGAAATAGTAATGCTCCTTTCAAAACAAAGCGATTTGAGTATTGACTTTCTGCAAGTCGATACAAGAAACGCTCCATTCCAAAATATTGAAGAACTTCTGGATATGGTCGGTGGGTAGACCTGGCTAAATTAAGGAGACGAGCTTTTATCGATACAGCTAAATTTGTGGATCTAGGACTGGTCATGAATAATACTCTCTATATAGGGTGTCATAATCTTGAGAACTCGAGATTCTCTCGCAAATTTTTCAACCATTCCCAAATCTGCCTGCCCACTTCGCCAATAAGTATTGAGCGCTTCGACCGCAACACTAACGCCAACTTTTCTACGCAACCTAAAACAGTCTACAATAGATTTTTCTCTCGAATAGATCCCGACCATCATACCTCCCATGTCATACATTTCAACCCCAGATTCAAAAACTCTATCTGAAAACCAATGAAATTGAACTGGCGGATAAGAAAATTTAGGTGGATGATAGGATTGTCGAATAGCCACATCTACCCAACGAGGAATTTGTACGGTGAGTCCATGATAATAAAGGGCTGAGATCAGGCAAATAACCCCTTTTGGTACTTTCTTTCCAATCGCTATGAAGTCGGGTTGATCAACTCCTGGCAAACCAGGAAGGCCATATACCCCCTTCATAATCTCTTCTATCTTCCCCTCATCCCTCAGCTCATATAGAATACGTGGATGGATTCCTAGCTCCAGAGCCTCTGAAGTTTTAAGGATCCCCCCATGTGATTGAAAAATTTCAAGAGCTTGATCACGAATGGCTTGAGATTTTTTTCGAGACATAGTGGATTGATTTTGCATTGATTATTTATACTTACTGTATATTATATCCATTATTACAGTCAAGAATCGTAGCTACTTCTCTGAAAAGACCAGATTTTCTTGTCTTTGATAGGAAAGGTTAAATCATCATGGGAACGCTGGGAACGCGCAGCATCCGGGTAAGCTGCTCCCTGCAGGTCTCCCCCTCAATAGGGCAAAGCCGCTCTTTAAGAGGCTTAAGATAGCCGCTTGCGCTGTCTTTGACAGTCTCCATCGAAGGAATCTGAGGAACGCTGTCCCAAAGCCCCTTAGCAGCACCGCTCATCGAAGCAATCGAGGCTGTCTCAGCAAGACTGTCCGCCCCAAGGCCAATGGCGCGGAAGCCCTGGCGAAGAGGAGCTCGCATTCTGGACGTGACTGGCTCTAAATAGCCGGTCACCCCTCTCTTGATCACCCCAAGACCCATCGTGTACTGGGGATATTGCCAAGCAAGGGCAGCAGCACTTCCAGCAAGGCCAAGCCCTGTTTCCTTGAGATACTCAAAGGTCGTGTCATCACAAGGGAGAGGCTCTCCTTGCGAGAAGTAGTACCAAGCTGCTGCGTACATACCGAGAGCAACTGTGGACATGATCGTTTCTTTCTTCTTCCGACTGTCATTTTTCTTAGCAATCTGACTACTAATTTCAGGAGGCCCTTCGTGGGGAGTCTCGATCTTTGGATACTGAAGCGCAACCCCTTTCGTGATCGCTGTCAGTCCTGCAACAAATAGCGGTGTGTTTGCTAGGATCGACGCATAGAGGGGAAGGCCTGCCATATAAGAAGCTCCGGCAATAGCTGCCCCTCCCATCGCTACAACAGGACGCCGCGCTAGGGTAGTGTAGACATTCTTGAGAGCCATTGTCTTTGGCAGAACGGAAAGAGCCTTACCTCCAACTGTCTTCAGAGCAGTTGAAGTCACCCCTTCTGAGAGCAACCCCGTATGCTCAAGGCCTTTTCCCACCGCTGCCGCAGCTGCAGTGGCCAGTGCTACTCCCTTGGCGATCTTCCCTCCCTTCGCAGCTGTCTTTC